>JAESGY010000436.1_pt1 | contig 17950 bp, 12 predicted proteins | sample 9269841 | NCBI WGS metagenome assembly JAESGY01 (sample SAMN17022865, study PRJNA683097) | algae metagenome | isolation source: Spirirestis rafaelensis WJT71-NPBG6 and co-occurring heterotrophs from... | place: USA: Pinto Wells, Joshua Tree National Park, Colorado Desert, CA | collected 2006-08-15
GGGGACAACATCACCATGGAGGTGACGCTGATTGCGCCGATCGCCATGGAGGAGAAGCTGCGCTTTGCCATCCGCGAGGGCGGCCGCACCGTCGGCGCCGGCGTCGTCGCCGCCGTCATCGATTGATAAGGTTCCAGGTGGCGGAAAACCGCCACCTGTCGACCGCCGGAGGAGTGTAGCTCAATCGGCTAGAGCACCGGTCTCCAAAACCGGGGGTTGGGGGTTCGAGTCCCTCCACTCCTGCCAGCGGGTCGACAAGGCGGGCGTTTTGCGTTAGAGAAGCGCCGCAATCTTGGTTTTACAGGTGGCGCGAGGCTTGGAAAACAGCCTCGCGCCCCTTCAATTTGGGCCTCAGGGCACCCATAGAGGACGTTCGCAGCCGCTCCTGGCGGCGGTGGGGACGCGAAAAAATGGCGAAAACGAATCCGTTCGACTTCATTCAGCAGGTCCGCTCGGAAGGCCAGAAGGTGACCTGGCCGACCCGCAAGGAGACCATAATCACCACCGCCATGGTGTTCGTGATGGTGGTGCTCGCCAGCGCGTTCTTCCTGGTCGTCGACATGGCTCTGGGCTGGGGCGTCCGCAACGTGCTCCTCGGGCTGAGCGGTTAGGGAGCGGATGGCATGACGAAGCGTTGGTACATCGTCCACGCCTACTCGAATTTCGAGAACAAGGTGGCCCAGTCGATCAAGGACCAGGCCGCCCAGCGCGGCCTTGAGGACAAGTTCGAAGAGGTCATGGTGCCCACCGAGAAGGTGGTCGAGGTGCGCCGGGGCCGCAAGGTCGATACGGAGCGCAAGTTCTTCCCGGGCTACGTCCTGGTGAAATGCGACCTGACCGACGAGGTCTACCACCTCATCAAGAACACCCCCAAGGTGACGGGCTTCCTGGGCGCCGACAAGTCCAAGCCGGTCCCGATCCCGGACCGGGAAGCCGAGCGGATCAAGGGCCAGGTGGCGGAGGGGGTCGACCACCCCAAGCCCGCCATGAGCTTCGAGATCGGCGAGCAGGTTCGCGTGTCGGACGGGCCCTTCGCGTCCTTCAACGGCGTGGTCGAGGAGATCGACGACGCCCGGTCCCGCCTCAAGGTGGCGGTATCCATCTTCGGCCGCGCCACGCCGGTCGAACTCGAATACGCTCAGGTCGAGAAGGTCTGATCGTTAGGGCGGCCCTCCTGAGGCGCCGCCTTCGGGCCCTGAAAAGGGCCTTCATCCGCGGGAGGTCCGCCCGGTTGCCAGCCGGGGTTACAACGGGCTGCACCGCGACCTGCAACCACCATACCGTCCGGTTGGCTCCGGGCGGCTGGTCCATTGGAAAGCAGTCCTATGGCAAAGAAAATCTCGGGCTACGTCAAGCTCCAAGTGCCCGCCGGCGCGGCGAACCCGTCCCCGCCGATCGGTCCCGCGCTGGGTCAGCGCGGCCTCAACATCATGGAATTCTGCAAGTCCTTCAACGCGAAGACTGCGCAGATGGAGAAGGGCACCCCGATCCCGGTGATCATCACCGCGTATCAGGACCGTTCCTTCACCTTCGAGATGAAGCAGCCCCCGGTCTCGTACTTCCTCAAGAAGGCCGCGAAGATCGACAAGGGGTCCCAGACCCCCGGCAAGGGCGGCAAGGTCGGCCGCGTCACCCGCGACCAAATCCGCGAGATCGCCGAGAAGAAGATGGTCGATCTCAACTGCGACACCGTTGAATCCGCCATGGCCATGATCGAGGGCTCCGCGCGCTCGATGGGCATGGAAGTGGCGTAAGGAGGGCATGATGGCTAAAGAAGGCAAGCGCATCCGCGCCGCCCGCGAGGGCATCGAAGCCGCCAAGCTTTATCCGATCCAGGATGCGGTGAGGCTGATCAAGGAACGCGCCAAGGCGAAGTTCGACGAGACCGTCGAGATCTCCATGAATCTCGGCGTCGATCCCCGTCACGCCGACCAGATGGTCCGCGGCGTCTGCAACCTGCCGAACGGCTCCGGCCGCACGGTTCGGGTGGCGGTGTTCGCCCGCGGCGCCAAGGCCGACGAGGCCAGGGCGGCCGGCGCCGACATCGTGGGCGCCGAGGACCTGTTCGAGACGGTCAACGGCGGCACCATCGAGTTCGACCGGTGCATCGCCACCCCGGACATGATGGCCATCGTCGGCCGCCTCGGTAAGGTTCTGGGCCCGCGTGGCCTAATGCCGAACCCGAGGGTCGGAACGGTCACCATGGACGTCAAGGGCGCCATCGAGGCCGCCAAGGGCGGCGCGGTGGAGTTCCGCGTCGAAAAGGCCGGCATCGTCCACGCCGGCATCGGCAAGGCCTCCTTCGACGAGGGCAAGCTCGTGGAGAACATCCGGGCCTTCGCCGATGCGGTCTCCCGGGCCAAGCCCACGGGGGCCAAGGGCACCTACATCCAGCGCATCGCCGTCTCCTCGACCATGGGCCCGGGCGTGAAGGTCGATCCGTCCTCGATCCTCAACGCCTGATCCGGCTTCCGCCGCAAGCTCGAAGCCCGGCGCTCGTCGCCGGGCTTCTCTTTTGGGCCGACCCTGCCGAAATCGGGCTCGGCTGGCCCAATCTGCAACATTGTATCGCGAATATACGCAAAAAGCCCTGCAAAAGCCTCTTGGCATTTGCCTCCAAAGGGCTTAATAGAACGCGTTGAGTTTCCAACATAGGCCGAGGTACCGCTTTCGAGCAGGCCTCTGGCTGCCAATCCGCCCTGGAGACGGGGCGGTGACAAGCCGGCGAGCCAAAGGGCAACTTTTGGCGCGTTCCGGCTATGTCCTGTCCGAGACTGCAGGTGCCGGCTTGCCGGCATAATTCGAGAGGGCCTGCATAGACGGGGAAGCCGAATTTGATGCCTGTCAACGCAGGCAAAGGGTATCGGTTCGAACCATCTCACCCGGTGCGCCGCCAAGGCGTGATTTGGGGGACAGGGCTTGCGAGAGCGCCGTTCAGGTGCCTCGGGCGCAAGCCTGAGCCTTGAATGGCAGATGCAACCGGCGGAAATCCTATCCGCCAACCGGAGAGAGCCCAGTGGAAAGAGCAGCAAAACGCGAGCTCGTCTCGACGCTCGGCGACGTGTTCAACAACACGAGCGTCGTCGTCGTTGCCCACTATGCTGGCCTGAAGGTCGCCGAAATGCAGAAGCTGCGCGCGCAGATGAAGCAGGCCGGCGCCACCGTCAAGGTCGCAAAAAACAGCCTCGCCAAAATCGCTCTCGAAGGCACGGACGTCGCGTCCATCTCGGGCCTCATGAAAGGCCCGACCCTGATCGCTTATTCGAGCGATCCGGTCGCGGCGGCCAAGGTCGCCGTCGATTTCGCCAAGGCCAACGACAAGCTCGTGATCCTTGGCGGCGCAATGGGCGCGACCTCCCTGAACGTGGACGGAGTCAAGGCGCTTGCGACCTTGCCGTCCCTCGACGAACTGCGCGCCAAGCTGGTCGGCCTCATCCAGGCTCCGGCTACCAAGGTCGCTCAGCTCGCCAACGCGCCGGCGGCGAAGCTCGCCCGCGTTTTCGGGGCCTATGCCAAGACAGGCGAAGCGGCGTGAGGCCGTAACCTCAATCATCGAACCGTTCGAACCGAACCTAAGGAACTAAGAAATGGCTGATCTTGCCAAGCTTGTTGACGATCTTTCGTCGCTGACCGTCCTCGAGGCCGCCGAGCTCTCGAAGATGCTGGAAGAGAAGTGGGGCGTTTCCGCCGCTGCGGCTGTTGCCGTCGCGGCTGCCCCTGGCGCTGGCGCTGCCGCCGCTCCTGTTGAAGAGCAGACCGAGTTCACGGTCGTTCTTGCCGCCGTCGGCGACAAGAAGATCGAGGTCATCAAGGAAGTCCGCGGCATCACGGGCCTGGGCCTCAAGGAAGCCAAGGACCTCGTCGAAGGCGCGCCGAAGCCTGTCAAGGAAGGCGTGTCCAAGGACGAAGCCGAGAAGGTCAAGGCGACCCTCGAGAAGGTCGGCGCCAAGGTCGAGCTTAAGTAATTTTGCGGCCTCGGCCGCAAGGTTGCCCCCGATCAACGGGGTTCAAAAACACACGGTCCCAGGCAAATTCGCCTGGGGCCGTTGTGTCGTCAAAGAGGTCAAGCTTCCTGCAGGCTTCCTGACGGCGCGCACAGGGCTGAAACAGCCCGCCTTTTTTGAGATTCGCTGACGGGTTCCATCCCGTCGGGCGGCTGATCGAGGCTCCTGAAAAAGAGCAGGGATCCTCGATCAGCTGTGCATGAGGAATGAGGTCCAGATGGCCAATACACTGATCGGCCGCAAGCGCATTCGCAAGTTCTTCGGAAAAATCAGGGAAGTCGCGGAAATGCCGAACCTCATCGAGGTTCAGAAGGCATCCTACGACCAGTTCCTGATGGTCGATGAGCCCAAGGGCGGCCGGCCGGAAGAGGGCTTGCAAGCCGTCTTCAAATCGGTTTTTCCGATTTCCGACTTTTCAAACACCGCCCTCCTCGAATTCGTGAAGTACACCTTCGAGCTGCCGAAATACGACGTGGACGAGTGCCGTCAGCGGGGCATGACCTTTGCTGCGCCGCTCAAGGTGACCCTGCGCCTCATCGTGTTCGATGTGGACCCGGACACCAATGCCCGCTCCGTGAAGGACATCAAGGAGCAGGACGTCTACATGGGCGACATGCCGCTCATGACGGATAACGGCACCTTCATCGTCAACGGCACCGAGCGCGTCATCGTCTCCCAGATGCACCGTTCTCCCGGCGTGTTCTTCGACCACGACAAGGGCAAGACCCATTCGTCGGGCAAGCTGCTGTTCGCCGCCCGCATCATCCCCTATCGCGGTTCCTGGCTCGACATCGAGTTCGACGCCAAGGACATCGTCTATGCCCGCATCGACAGGAAGCGCAAGCTCCCGGTCACGTCCCTGCTTTATGCCCTCGGCCTCGACGGCGAGGAGATCCTCAACACCTTCTACAACCGCGTCGTCTACAAGCGGGCCAAGGACGGCTGGACCGTTCCGTTCGATGCGGAGCGCATGAAGGGCTTCAAGGCGTCCGTCGATCTCATCGACGCGAAGACCGGCGAGGTCGTGCTGGAGGCCGGCAAGAAGCTGACCGCCCGCGCCGCCCGCCAGCTCGGCGAGAAGGGCCTGAAGAACCTCCGCGCGACGGACGAGGACCTGTACGGCCAGTACATCGCCGAAGACCTCGTGAACCCCTCCACCGGCGAGATCTATGCCGAGGCGGGCGACGAGATCACCGAGAAGCTGCTGAAAGGCCTGGGCGAGGCCGGCTTCACGGAAGTTCCGGTGCTCGACATCGACCACTTCACGGTCGGCCCCTACATCCGCAACACCCTGGCGGTGGACAAGGCCTCCTCCCGCGAGGACGCCCTGTTCGACATCTACCGGGTCATGCGTCCGGGCGAGCCGCCGATCCTGGATACGGCAGAAGCCATGTTCAACTCGCTGTTCTTCGACGCCGAGCGCTACGACCTCTCGGCGGTGGGCCGCGTGAAGATGAACATGCGCCTCGACCTCGACGCCGAGGACACCGTGCGCACGCTTCGCCGCGAGGACATCCTGGCGGTGACCAAGGCGCTCGTGGACCTGCGCGACGGCAAGGGCGAGATCGACGACATCGACCACCTCGGCAACCGCCGGGTGCGTTCGGTCGGCGAGCTCATGGAGAACCAGTACCGCCTCGGCCTGCTGCGCATGGAGCGGGCGATCAAGGAGCGCATGTCGTCCGTCGATATCGACACGGTCATGCCGCAGGATCTGATCAACGCCAAGCCGGCCGCCGCCGCGGTGCGCGAGTTCTTCGGCTCGTCCCAGCTGTCGCAGTTCATGGACCAGACCAACCCGCTCTCCGAGGTCACGCACAAGCGTCGCCTTTCGGCCCTCGGCCCGGGCGGCCTGACCCGCGAGCGCGCCGGCTTCGAGGTGCGCGACGTGCACCCGACCCATTACGGCCGCATCTGCCCGATCGAAACGCCGGAAGGCCCGAACATCGGCCTCATCAACTCGCTGGCGACCTTCGCCCGCGTCAACAAGTACGGCTTCATCGAGACCCCGTTCCGCCGCGTGCGCGACGGCTCCGTGACCGAAGAGGTGGTCTATCTCTCGGCCATGGAAGAGGCCAAGTACAACGTCGCCCAGGCGAACGCCGCCATCGACGGGCAGGGCCGCCTGACGGAAGAGCTCGTGGTCTGCCGCCGCGCCGGCGACGTGATCGTGGCTGCGCCCGATCGCGTGGACCTGATGGACGTGTCGCCGAAGCAGCTCGTCTCCGTGGCGGCGGCCCTCATCCCGTTCCTGGAGAACGACGACGCGAACCGCGCCCTCATGGGCTCGAACATGCAGCGCCAGGCCGTTCCTCTGGTCCAGGCGGACGCCCCGTTCGTGGGCACCGGCATGGAAGCGGTGGTGGCCCGTGACTCCGGCGCGGCCATCGCGGCCCGCCGGGCCGGCGTCGTCGACCAGGTGGACGCGACCCGCATCGTGATCCGCGCGACGGAGGAGACCGACCCCACCCGTCCGGGGGTCGACATCTACCGTCTCCAGAAGTTCCAGCGCTCGAACCAGTCCACCTGCATCACGCAGAAGCCGCTGCTGCGCGCCGGCGACATGGTCCGCAAGGGCGACATCATCGCCGACGGTCCCTCGACCGAGTTCGGCGAGCTGGCCCTCGGCCGGAACGTGCTCGTCGCGTTCATGCCCTGGAACGGCTACAACTTCGAAGACTCGATCCTGCTCTCCGAGCGGATCGTGAAGGAAGACGTCTTCACCTCGATCCACATCGAGGAGTTCGAAGTGATGGCCCGCGACACGAAGCTGGGTCCCGAGGAAATCACGCGCGACATCCCGAACGTGTCGGAAGAGGCGCTGAAGAACCTGGACGAAGCCGGCATCGTCTATATCGGCGCCGAGGTCCATGCGGGCGACATCCTCGTCGGCAAGATCACGCCGAAGGGCGAAAGCCCGATGACGCCGGAAGAGAAGCTTCTGCGCGCCATTTTCGGCGAGAAGGCCTCCGACGTTCGCGACACCTCCCTGCGGGTGCCTCCGGGCGTGACCGGCACCATCGTCGAAGTTCGTGTCTTCAACCGTCACGGCGTCGACAAGGACGAGCGCGCCCAGGCCATCGAGCGCGAGGAGATCGAGCGTCTCGCCAAGGACCGGGACGACGAGCAGGCGATCCTCGACCGCAACACCTATGCCCGCCTGGCCGAAATCCTGATCGGGCAGAACGGCGTTGCCGGTCCCAAGGGCCACAAGAAGGACGCGCCCATCACCCGCGAGCTCCTCAACGAGTACCCGCGGTCGCAATGGTGGCAGTTCGCCGTCGACAACGATGCCCGCATGACCGAAATCGAGGCCATGCAGAAGCAGTACGACGAGTCGAAGAAGCGCCTTGAGCAGCGCTTCCTGGACAAGGTCGAGAAGCTGCAGCGCGGGGACGAGCTTCCTCCCGGCGTCATGAAGATGGTCAAGGTCTTCGTGGCCGTGAAGCGCAAGATCCAGCCCGGCGACAAGATGGCCGGCCGTCACGGCAACAAGGGCGTCGTGTCGCGGATCGTGCCCATCGAGGACATGCCGTTCCTCGAGGACGGGACCCATGCGGACATCGTGCTCAACCCGCTCGGCGTGCCGAGCCGCATGAACGTGGGTCAGATCCTTGAGACGCACCTCGGCTGGGCCGCTGCCGGCCTCGGCAAGCAAGTCGCCCAGGCGGTCGACGCCTACATGAAGTCCGGCAAGGCCAACGGGCTGCGCGAGCAGCTGGTGTCGATCTACGGCAGCATCCCGGAGATCGAGCAGGCCTCCGACGACGAGCTGGTCGAGCTTGGCAACAAGCTGCGCCGCGGCGTTCCGTTCGCCACGCCCGTCTTCGACGGCGCGAAGGAGTCGGACATCGAGGCGATGCTCGAAAAGGCCGGCCTCAACCCGTCCGGTCAGGTGACGCTCTACGACGGGCGCACCGGCGAGCCGTTCGACCGCAAGGTCACGGTGGGCTACATCTACATGCTGAAGCTCCACCACCTCGTGGACGACAAGATCCACGCCCGCTCCATCGGCCCCTACAGCCTCGTCACCCAGCAGCCGCTGGGCGGCAAGGCCCAGTTCGGCGGCCAGCGCTTCGGCGAAATGGAGGTGTGGGCGCTCGAGGCCTACGGCGCAGCCTATACCTTGCAGGAAATGCTCACGGTCAAGTCGGACGACGTGGCCGGCCGCACCAAGGTCTACGAGGCCATCGTGCGCGGCGACGACACCTTCGAGTCGGGCATTCCGGAGAGCTTCAACGTTCTCGTGAAGGAAATGCGCTCCCTCGGCCTCAACGTGGAGCTGACCAACTCCAAGAAGGCCGCCAACGAGGCGGGGCAGCTGCCCTCGTCCGAGGCGGCCGAGTAAGGCGCAAGACGCCCCATATTTGAGTTAGACCGCGGCGCTTCTTGCCGCGGCCCCATGCAATTGCCGGTGAGGGTGCTTATCTAAGCCCCCTTCAGCCCAGGAGACGGCGATGAATCAAGAGGTCATGAATCTTTTCAACCAAACGGCGCAGCCGCAGAGCTTCGATCAGATCAAGATCTCGATCGCGAGCCCTGAGAAGATTCTGTCCTGGTCTTATGGCGAAATCAAAAAGCCTGAGACCATCAACTACCGCACGTTCAAGCCCGAGCGCGACGGCTTGTTCTGCGCGCGGATCTTCGGCCCGATCAAGGATTACGAGTGCCTGTGCGGCAAGTACAAGCGCATGAAGTACAAGGGCGTGATCTGCGAGAAGTGCGGCGTCGAGGTGACGCTTGCGCGCGTGCGCCGCGACCGCATGGGCCACATTGAGCTGGCCGCCCCCGTGGCGCATATCTGGTTCCTCAAGTCCCTGCCGAGCCGCATCGGTCTGCTGCTCGACATGACCCTGAAGGACCTGGAGCGGATTCTCTATTTCGAGTCGTACATCGTCGTCGATGCCGGCCTGACGCCCCTCAAGGATCGCCAGCTCCTCACGGAAGAGGAGTACATCCGGGCTCAGGACGAGTACGGTGAGGATTCCTTCACGGCTATGATCGGCGCGGAAGCCATCCGCCGCATCCTCCAGGAACTCGACCTGGAGAAGGTGGCGGCCAGCACCCGCGAGGAAATCGCCACGACCACGTCGGAGCTGAAGCCCAAGAAGCTGATGAAGCGCCTCAAGATCATCGAGGCCTTCCTCCAGTCCGGCAACAAGCCGGAATGGATGATCATGACCCAGATTCCGGTGATCCCGCCGGATCTGCGTCCCCTCGTACCGCTCGACGGCGGCCGCTTCGCCACCTCGGACCTGAACGATCTCTATCGCCGCGTCATCAACCGCAACAACCGCTTGAAGCGCCTGATGGAGCTGCGCGCGCCGGACATCATCGTGCGCAACGAGAAGCGCATGCTGCAGGAGGCGGTGGACGCCCTGTTCGACAACGGCCGCCGCGGCCGCGTCATCACCGGCGCCAACAAGCGTCCGCTGAAGTCGCTCGCCGACATGCTGAAGGGCAAGCAGGGCCGGTTCCGCCAGAACCTGCTCGGCAAGCGCGTCGACTATTCCGGCCGCTCGGTCATTGTGGTGGGCCCGGAGCTTAAGCTCCATCAGTGCGGCCTGCCGAAGAAGATGGCCCTCGAACTCTTCAAGCCGTTCATCTACGCCAAGCTCGACGCGCGCGGTCTCTCGGCCACGGTCAAGCAGGCGAAGAAGCTCGTCGAGAAGGAGAAGCCCGAGGTCTGGGACATCCTGGACGAGGTTATCCGCGAGCATCCGGTTCTCCTGAACCGCGCTCCGACCCTTCACCGCCTGGGCATCCAGGCCTTCGAGCCCACCCTGATCGAGGGCAAGGCGATCCAGCTGCACCCGCTCGTCTGCGCCGCGTTCAACGCGGACTTCGACGGCGACCAGATGGCCGTCCACGTGCCGCTCTCCCTCGAGGCGCAGCTCGAGGCCCGCGTGCTGATGATGTCCACGAACAACATCCTGCACCCGGCCAATGGTCAGCCGATCATCGTGCCGTCGCAGGACATCGTTCTCGGCCTCTACTACCTGTCGATCGTCTCCGACGGTCAGCCGGGGCAGGGCAAGGCGTTCTCCGACATGGGCGAGATCGAACATGCCCTGAACGAGAAGGTCATCACCCTTCATACGAAGATCCGCTACCGCTGGGAGGGTCTGGGCGAGGACGGCAAGCCGTTCTCCAAGATCTATGACACCACGGCCGGCCGCGTGATGCTCTCGCGGCTCCTGCCGAGGCATCCGGCCATGTCCTTCGACGTCGTGAACAAGCTCATGACCAAGAAGGAGATCTCCAACATGATCGACACCGTCTACCGCCATTGCGGTCAGAAGGAATCGGTCATCTTCTGCGATCGCATCATGGGCCTGGGCTTCTACAATGCCTTCCGGGCCGGCATCTCGTTCGGCAAGGACGACATGGTGATCCCGGAGAACAAGTGGCAGATCGTCGAGGAGACCCGGGCGCTCGCCAAGGATTACGAGCAGCAGTACCAGGACGGCCTCATCACCCAGGGTGAGAAGTACAACAAGGTCGTCGACGCCTGGGCGAAGTGCTCGGATCGCCTTGCGGCCGAGATGATGAACCGCATCTCCACGGTTCAGAAGGACGAGGACGGCCGCGACAAGCCGGTGAACTCGATCTACATGATGTCCCACTCGGGCGCCCGCGGTTCGCCGGCCCAGATGAAGCAGCTCGCCGCCATGCGCGGCCTCATGGCCAAGCCGTCGGGCGAGATCATCGAGACGCCGATCATCTCGAACTTCAAGGAAGGCCTCGACGTGCTCGAGTACTTCAACTCGACCCACGGCGCCCGCAAGGGCCTGGCCGACACGGCGCTTAAGACGGCGAACTCAGGGTACCTGACCCGCCGCCTCGTGGACGTGGCCCAGGACGCTGTCATCCGCGAGACCGATTGCGGCACCGAGCGCGGCATCCGCATGCGGGCCATCATCGACGCCGGCCAGGTGGTCGCGTCGCTGGCCTCCCGCATCCTGGGCCGCTCCACGGCCGAGGATCTGGTCGCCCAGGACGGCGAAGTGATCGTGCCGAAGGGCACGATGATCGAGGAGCACCACCTCGAAGCCATCGGGGCTGCGGGCATCCAGGAGGTGAAGATCCGTTCCGTGCTCGTCTGCGAGTCCAAAAACGGCGTCTGCGCCACCTGCTACGGCCGCGACTTGGCCCGGGGAACCCCGGTCAACCATGGCGAGGCCGTGGGCGTCATCGCGGCCCAGTCCATCGGCGAGCCGGGCACCCAGCTCACCATGCGCACCTTCCATATCGGCGGCGCGGCTCAGATTGCGGATTCGTCCTTCATCGAGTCGAGCTTCGAGGGCACCATCGGGTTCCGCAACAAGAACATTGCGAAGAACTCCGACGGCGATCTCGTGGTCATGGGCCGCAACGTGGCGGTTGTCATCACCGGCCCCGACGGGACCGAGCGGGCGGTTCACCGCCTGCAATACGGCTCCCGCCTGAAGGTGGACGAGGGCGACACGATCAAGCGCGGCCAGCGCATTGCCGAGTGGGATCCCTATTCCCGTCCGATCCTCACGGAGATCGACGGCGTGGTGGGCTACGAGGACCTCGTGGACGGCGCGTCGATGATCGAGACGACGGACGAGTCCACCGGCATCGCCAAGCGCGTGGTGATCGACTGGCGCGGCTCGGCCCGCACGGCCGATCTGCGTCCCGCGGTGATCATCGAGGGCAAGGGCGGCAAGGTGGCCAAGCTTGCCCGCGGCGGCGACGCCCGTTACCTCCTGCCTGTCGATGCGATCCTCGCGTCCGACCCGGGCTCGAAGGTCAAGGCGGGCGACGTTCTCGCCCGTGTCTCGACCGAGAGCGCCAAGACCCGCGACATCACGGGCGGTCTGCCGCGCGTGGCGGAGCTGTTCGAGGCCCGTCGTCCGAAGGACGCGGCCATCATTGCGGAGAAGTCCGGCACGATCCAGTTTGGCCGCGACTACAAGAGCAAGCGTCGCCTGACCTTGAACCCGCATGACGGCTCCGAGCCGGTGGAGTACCTGATCCCCAAGGGCAAGCACATCCACCTGCAGGACGGCGACGTGGTCGAGATCGGCGACTTCATCGTCGACGGAAACCCAGCCCCGCACGACATCCTGGCGATCAAGGGCGTCGAGGAGCTGGCGGCCTATCTGGTGAACGAGATCCAGGAGGTCTACCGCCTCCAGGGCGTGCTCATCAACGACAAGCACATCGAGGTGATCGTTCGCCAGATGCTGCAGAAGGTTGAGATCACCGACGGCGGCGATTCCGAGCTGATGACCGGCGAGCAGGTGGATCGCCTCGAACTCGAGGAGATCAACGAGCGCCTCGTGGCCGAAAAGAAGAAGCCCGCCGCCGGCGTGCCGGTTCTGCTCGGCATCACCAAGGCCTCGCTGCAGACCCGCTCCTTCATCTCGGCGGCGTCCTTCCAGGAGACCACCCGCGTCCTCACGGAGGCGGCGGTCAACGGTAAGGTGGACACCCTCGAGGGCCTCAAGGAGAACGTGATCGTCGGCAGCCTGATCCCGGCCGGCACGGGTGCGCTGAACTCGCAGATCAAGGCCGTTGCAACCCATCGCGACGAGCTGATCCTGCAGCAGAAGCGCGCCGAGTCCCAGGCGCAGGTCAGCGAGCTGCCTCCGGCGGCCGAGTAAGACAGGCTTCATGAGAACGAAAAGGCCGCCTCCGGGCGGCCTTTTTTATGGGCGGCGGTCCGGCTCCACGATCCGCAGGAGCCCGAGCTTCGCCAGCCGCAGCAGGCCCCGAACCGTCGCAGGAGCAGTCGAGGGCTCCCCGGCCGCAAGAATGTCCCCGGCCGAGGCTCCCCGGCTGCCCACCTGCTTCCACAGGTCGAGCAGGAAAGCGCGAGACACATCGGACGATCCGTTGACCAGGGCGATCTTCAGATCGAGGCGCTCCACCACCTGGCCCTCGTCGATCCCGCCAACCTGCACGAACCTTGTCTGGCCTGAAAATCGACCGGACGGGAAGCTGGAGAAGAGGTGGAAGGGGTCGGGGCGAGCGGGCCAGAAGCCGGAATTCTGCTGACCGGGGGATGGGGACGCGGGCTCCCCGGCCGCCCGCAGCTCGGCGAGCCCGCGCCACAGCTCCTCATAGGATCGGATGACGACCTTCCAGTCGAACCGCTCCCGGGCGCGGGCGGCCCCGTTCGCCCCCATGCGGCGGCGCAGGTCCGGATCGGAAGCCAGGCGCTCGAAGGCCGCCGCCGTGGCGTCGATATCCGCCACGACCGCCGTCGAAGCTTGGCCGATATAGGAATCGTAGCTGTCCACCTCGAGCGCATGGCGAACCGCGAGCCGGTGTCCCGCTCCAGGGGGAGCGGCCATCGTCGGTATGGCGAAACCGTCGATGCCGTTGCGAACGGTGTCCTTGTAGCCGTCCCAGTCGGTCACCACCACCGGCAGCCCCGCGGCCATGGCCTCGATCGGGGTCAGGCCGAAGGTTTCCTGGATGTTGTCGGACAGGGAGCAGAACACGTCCGCGGCAGCCCAGGCTCTCGTGCGCAGGTCCGGTTCGCGGCCATCCAGGACTACGGAGCGAACGGAAGGGCAAAGCTTGGCGCGGGCTTCCGCAAAGGCCCCGGCGATAGGCTCATTGGCCGTCCAGCCGCATTCGATCAGCGCGACGCGGCGGCGCTGGGCCAGACGCTCCAGCGCCAGATACATGGGAGCGGGGTTGGCCTTGCCGTGAAAGGACAGCCGCCCGAGGAACAGGACCGTAAAATCGCCCGGCTGAAGACCGAGGGCCGCGCGGGCCTCGTCCCGGTGGCCGATCCGCCTGATCTGAGCCTCGCAATCGACCCCCAGGGGGATCACCGGAAGCTGCGGCTTGACGAAGCGGGTCGCGCCGAGCCGTCGGGACAGATATTCCTCCTGACGGGCAAACAGCGTCCGGATGACCTCGCGGGAGGCGTTCGAGGTGCATATAATGGCATCCCAGGGCTGAACCGGGGCCGTCATCATCTCCGTGATCCCGTCCATGACCCGGGCAGACGACAGGGTATGGTTCACGCCGCAGAGGCTCCAGGATCGGGGGCCATGGAGTTCCCGCTGCGAGGCCTGCGCCGTATTGATTGGGCTCGGCGTGAAAAGACAGCCCACCTGCCGCAATCTGCCGGGATCGGAGGCCAGGATGAAGTCCGGAGAGCTCCCCGGGCGGAACGCCTTGATGAAGCTGGAGAAGCTCCCGCCAAGCTTCGCGTCCCTCACATAGCCCGTCACGGTTTCCTGGGAGGAGTGGCGGGCGAAGGCGGAGAGAAAGCCATGGCCGGCGAAGTGGCGCCCCATCGGCCTTCCATGGGTGACCTCATAGGCCTCGGGCTCGAAGTGGATCGCTGCGGTCAAGGAAGCTGCCCCCGTGAAGATGTCGTTATTCCATAGCCTTGCTTGGGGCGACGCAATAGCCATATAGCAAGGAGACGCCGAGAGGGCTGCCTCACCGGGGCGCCTCTCCGAAATGCTCCTCAAAAGTGTTGACTTTCCCCGACTCGGGCGATAGAGAGACCGGACTTTCCGGCTGGCCGTAGGTTTTCGCGATTTGAAGCGTCTCGCTTCGATGGATGCCGCCTAAACGCTGCCGAACTCAACCTTGACTGACACATCGTCAGATTTGGGGCACGACCGCGGTGCCAGAACATCGTGGTCCTCTGCAATCGCACCGCGCCAAGGGCTTACCCGAGCCAATGGCGTGGCTTCGTTTTGTGCAGCCTTAACGGGTTGCCGGGCGTGGCGGTGCGGCGTCGATTTGTTGAAGGCACTTTCAGGCCGCCGCGACGGGGGCCGTAAAAGAGGGCACAGGATGCCAACGATCAGTCAGCTGATCCGCAAGCCGCGGACGGCGCAAAAGAGCCGGAATAAGGTTCCCGCGCTTGAGGCCTGCCCGCAGAAGCGGGGCGTGTGCACGCGCGTCTACACCACGACCCCAAAGAAGCCGAATTCGGCTCTGCGCAAGGTCGCCAAGGTTCGCCTGACCAATGGCTATGAGGTCATTGGCTACATCCCGGGTGAGGGGCACAACCTTCAGGAGCACTCCGTGGTCATGATCCGCGGCGGCCGCGTGAAGGACCTTCCGGGTGTTCGCTATCACATCCTCCGCGGTGTCCTCGACACCCAGGGCGTGAAGAATCGTAAGCAGCGTCGTTCGAAGTACGGCGCGAAGCGGCCGAAGTAAGCCGTCAACCGTAATTGAGGTCGGAGTCAGGTCATGTCCCGCCGTCACAGCGCCGAAAAGCGTGAGATCATCCCGGATCCGAAGTTCGGGGACATCGTCGTCACCAAGTTCATGAATTCCATCATGTACGACGGCAAGAAGTCCGCTGCCGAGCGCATCGTCTACGGTGCCCTCGACGTGGTCGAAAACCGCGCCAAGGCGAACCCGCTCGAGGTCTTCAAGCAGGCCCTCGACAACGTCGCCCCGGCCATCGAGGTGCGTTCCCGCCGCGTCGGCGGCGCCACCTACCAGGTTCCGGTCGAGGTTCGCACCGAGCGCCGTCAGGCTCTCGCCATTCGCTGGATCATCCAGGCCGCCCGCGGCCGGAACGACAAGACGATGGTCGAGCGTCTCTCCGCCGAACTGCTCGATGCCTCGAACAACCGCGGCAATGCCGTCAAGAAGCGCGAAGACACCCACCGGATGGCGGAAGCCAACCGGGCGTTCTCGCATTACCGCTGGTAACGGCTGGACCTTAAGGAGCTGACCGATGCCCCGCACGCACGCGATCGAGGACTACCGTAACTTCGGCATCATGGCCCACATCGATGCCGGCAAGACCACGACCACCGAGCGCATCCTGTACTACACCGGCAAGTCCCACAAGATCGGTGAAGTGCACGACGGCGCCGCGACCATGGACTGGATGGAGCAGGAGCAGGAGCGTGGCATCACGATCACGTCCGCTGCCACCACCTGTTTTTGGAACGACAAGCGCCTGAACATCATCGACACCCCCGGCCACGTGGACTTCACCATCGAGGTGGAGCGGTCCCTGCGCGTGCTGGACGGCGCCGTTTGCGTTCTCGACGGCAACCAGGGCGTCGAGCCCCAGACCGAGACCGTGTGGCGTCAGGCCGACAAGTACGACGTTCCGCGCATCGTGTTCGTCAACAAGATGGACAAGACCGGCGCCGACTTCTTCAAGTGCGTGGCGGACATCATCGACCGCGTCGCCGGCAAGCCCGTCTGCCTTCAGCTGCCCATCGGCGCCGAGAGCGACTTCCGCGGCGTGATCGACCTCATCAAGATGAAGGGGATCGTCTGGTCCGGCGAAGCCCTGGGCGCTTCCTTCACCGAGGAAGAGATCCCGGCCAACCTGCTCGACCAGGCCAAGGAATACCGCAACAAGCTCGTCGAAGCCGCGGTGGAGATGGACGACGAGGCCATGATGGCCTACCTCGACGGGCAGGAGCCCGACGAGGCGACCCTGCGCCGGCTCGTTCGCACGGCCGTGCAGCGCCGCGCCTTCCATCCGGTTCTTTGCGGCTCCGCCTTCAAGAACAAGGGCGTTCAGCCTCTCCTGGACGCCGTGGTCGACTTCCTGCCGTCTCCCGTGGATCGCGGCGAGATCAAGGGCATCGATTTCAAGACCGAGGAAGAGACCGTTCGCCGGCCGTCCGACGACGAACCCTTCGCCATGCTCGCCTTCAAGATCATGGATGACCCCTTCGTCGGCACCATCACTTTCTGCCGCGTCTATTCGGGCAAGGTCGAAACCGGTTCCTCGATCCTCAACTCGACCCGCGACAAGAAGGAGCGCGTCGGCCGGATGCTGCTCATGCATTCGAACAACCGCGAGGACATCAAGGAGGCCAATGCCGGCGACATCGTCGCTCTCGCGGGCCTCAAGGAAGTCCGCACCGGCGACACCCTCTGCGACCCGAACAAGGCCGTGGTCCTCGAGCGCATGGAGTTCCCTGAGCCCGTGATCGAGATCGCGATCGAGCCGAAGTCGAAGGCCGACCAGGAAAAGCTGGGTCTGGCTCTCTCGAAGCTGGCCGCCGAGGACCCGTCCTTCCGCGTCTCAACCGACCAGGAGTCCGGCCAGACGATCCTGAAGGGCATGGGCGAGCTTCACCTCGATATCAAGGTCGACATTCTCCGTCGCACCTACAAGGTCGATGCGAACGTCGGCGCTCCGCAGGTGGCCTATCGCGAGACGATCACCAAGAAGGCCGAGATCGACTACACCCACAAGAAGCAGACCGGCGGTACCGGCCAGTTTGCCCGCGTGAAGCTGGTGATCCAGCCGAACGACCAGGGTGCAGGCTTCTCCTTCGAGTCGAAGATCATCGGCGGCTCGGTTCCCAAGGAGTACATCCCGGGCGTCGAGAAGGGCCTTCAGTCGGTCGTGGGCGCCGGCGTCGTTGCCGGGTTCCCGGTGGTCGACATCAAGGTGGAACTCGTCGACGGAGCCTACCATGAGGTCGACTCGTCGGCTCTGGCCTTCGAAATCGCCTCTCGCGCGGCTCTCCGCGAGGGCCTCCAGAAGGGCGGTTCGGTTCTGCTCGAGCCGGTCATGAAGGTCGAGGTCGTCACGCCGGAGGACTACACCGGTTCGGTGATCGGCGACCTGAACTCCCGGCGCGGTCAGATCCAGGGTCAGGACATGCGCGGCAACGCCGTGGTCATCAACGCGATGGTCCCGCTCGCCAACATGTTCGGCTACGTGAACACCCTGCGCTCCATGAGCCAGGGCCGGGCCAACTACACCATGCAGTTCGACCACTACGAGCAGGTGCCGTCGAACGTGGCTGCCGAGGTTCAGGCGAAGTACGCCTGAACCCACTAAAGCGAATTTTGAAAGATCAAAGGAACGGGTGCCACGATGGCGAAGGAAAAGTTTGCGCGGACGAAGCCGCACTGCAACATTGGGACGATTGGTCATGTGGACCATGGCAAGACGTCTCTGACGGCGGCGATCACCAAGGTTCTGGCGGAGTCGGGGGGCGCGA
>JAESGY010000437.1_pt1 | contig 17905 bp, 18 predicted proteins | sample 9269841 | NCBI WGS metagenome assembly JAESGY01 (sample SAMN17022865, study PRJNA683097) | algae metagenome | isolation source: Spirirestis rafaelensis WJT71-NPBG6 and co-occurring heterotrophs from... | place: USA: Pinto Wells, Joshua Tree National Park, Colorado Desert, CA | collected 2006-08-15
TTCACGCTGAAAACTAGTAAAATGTCCTTTCGTTGGCTAAATAGTTCACAGGAGCCGAGTGCTTGGAAACTTGCACGCTCGGTTCTTAGGGGGGAAAGGGATAGCAATATCCCTGACCTACCCGATTGTATAAAAGCAAAACGCATCATTAAGTATGGCTGAACTTTACAACAGAACTTCTGAAAAGAATAAACGACAGTTGTTACGCAATAACATGACCCAGGCGGAAACAAAATTGTGGTCACAGCTAAAAGAAAAGCAAATAGAAGGCTGTAAGTTTCGGCGACAGTACAGTGTTGCTCAATTTGTCATTGATTTCTATAGCCCAGAAATGAAACTCGCAATTGAAGTTGATGGAGACAGTCATTTTTAAGAAGGGGCGCAAGAATACGACCAAGAAAGACAACAGTTTATCGAGTCAGCTAAAATTACTTTTCTGCGATTTACTAATGATGATGTACATAATAATCTTTCCGCAGTTTGCGAAATCATAAAAGATAAAATTCAATATTTGAGACATCAACAGAAGATGCCTTAAATCGCCTTTTCTTTAGCTTCCCAAGACTACGCTGTACATACAAGTCAAATTACCCCCCTTTCTAAGGGGGGAAACAGCAAATCCAGTTCCCTCCCCCTTAGAAAGGGGAGGGTTAGGGTGGGGTAAAACTTCAGATCAAACCGAACTTAGTTATATGACGTAGTCAACAATAAATTCAACTTAAAATTTACTAAAATCGCAGATGGGCGATCGCTGCTTAATAATGCCAAAATAAATGAGCGCGATCGCCTTCTTAATGCCATTAAGGACGCGCTTCTAATATTAGGTTGAATGGAGTCTGCGTAGCGCGGCGAAATCGACTAAAACCAGCTTGCGATATAACATGATTCAGCCTTGAGAAGCCTGCTTGCGCTCCCAATCCTAACCCGACTTCTTGTGACAAAGAATTAGGCGTACAGATTGCAGTCGAACCCGCATAAAATAGGCGACCTACAGGATTGAGGTTATCCTCGACATTATTACCAGCAAAAGGCTCTACCAGCAGCATAGTTCCATCTTCTGCTAGTACTTCCCTAGTGTGTTTGGCTGCACCCACCGGATCTCCTAAGTCGTGGAGACAATCCATAAAGCAAACTAAATCGTAGCCAGATCCAGGAAAATTCTTTGCAGCAGCAACCTCGAATTTAACTCGGTCTGCAACGCCGGCTTCCTCGGCTCGTTGACGTGCAGCTTCAATAGACTTATCGTGATAATCGAAACCCCAAAAGCTCGAATTAGGATAGATCTGAGCCATGATGATGGTGGATGCACCATGACCGCAACCCACATCGGCTACTTTAGCACCTGCTTTTAATTTTTCCTCAACACCCTCTAGTGCCGGAATCCATTCAGCTGTTAGGTGAGCGCGATAGCCGGTTTTAAAGAATGCTTCAACTCCACAAAACAGCCGAGGATGATGCTCATGCCAACCGATACCCTTGCCAGAGCGGAAAGCATTTAGAATCAGCTCCTCATCTAACCACATCGAAGCAACAGTTTCCAAGCCAGAAGCCATAAACACCGGGCTGGCTTCGTTAGCTAACACCATCGCATGTTCTTCGGGTAACTCGTAGGTGCGCTCTATAGGATCGTAGGTAACATAACCACCTGCTGCTTGGTTGTTCAGCCACTCCAGCACATACCGCTGATGAATTCCCGTCTTTAAAGCTAGCTCGGCAGGTGTTATGGGACCAGCACCAGCCATTAGTTTATATAAACCGAGCTTGTGACCAATATTTGTCATCACACCCGACATACTTGCTGCCATGTCGGTGACGAATTGTCCTAAGAATGCTTGCAGTTTTGCTTCATTCATAACAATATCCCCCTTTCACAAAAATTAGTTTTGCTACTTCTTCATGTCGTTTATAGTTAAAAAATTAGGCAACTTATGCAGTATCACGAATTTTGCAGACTACGAGTCTCTTGCAGTGCCAAAGGTAATGGCAACCCTGATGCTGCGGCAATTTCCAAAGGTTGAGTTTGCTCTTCTAAACTCTGTAAATATCGCCCATCGTGAATGGGAGACACAACTTTCATGCTGTGCGGAATGCTGTAGTAACGGTGAGTTTGTTTAGTTTGCTGCCGTTCTTGGATGCTTTCGTTGGCAATTTTCTTGCGTAGTTTAATAATCGCATCTAAAACTGCTTCCGGTCTGGGGGGACATCCGGGTATATAAACATCAACAGGAATTAACTTATCTACACCCCGAACTGCCGAGGACGAATCTACACTGAACATACCACCTGTTATGGTGCAAGCTCCCATCGCAATCACGTACTTTGGTTCAGGCATTTGCTCGTAAAGTCGCACCAAATTAGGAGCATACTTCATAGTGATTGTACCTGCGGTAATTATCAAGTCTGCTTGCCGGGGAGTCGCACGAGGAATCATCCCGAAGCGCTCCATATCAAAGCGAGAAGCATAAGCAGCCATAAATTCCATGAAACAGCAAGCTGTACCAAACATCATCGGATACAAACTTGACATTTTTGCCCAGTTGTAGAGGTCATCTACGGTGGTGAGGATGATATTTTCAGATAGTTGTTGTGTTACTTCTGGACGGTCAACAGGGTTAATAATTGAGTTAGTCATAAGCTGATTGCCTCCATAATATTGATAACTACAGTTTGCGATCGCTTAGTTGACAACACCAGTAAAGATAAAGGTGTTAAGCTGCTAACTTAAGCTGCTGTGGCATTTTTCAACGCAAAGGAGCGCTGAGTTTTTTTGACTAAGCAAGTAAACCTAAGCGTTTACCGTTGTCGCGAGCTTGACGAATTAAATTCTGACGGGTGGTGCGGTCAATACCGAAGCGATCGCAAAACCAAGTAATTGTTTGAGCGTGCAGTGCAATTAGTTTTCCACGCAGTTGATTAAACTTTGGTTGTCCCAGGTAGTTACGGAATAAAATCATCATTGGTGCAAACATCACATTTAGTCTCCTTTTCAAAGCTTTAAGTTTTGCAGCTATTTGTTAACTGCTGACAATTTCAGTCTCTCGCTTCAACTCGGTTTGCACCAGTAAAGATAAAGGCGTTAAGGACTAAGATAAGTTTTGTTAAGAAGAACGTTATTTTTCTTGTAAATTCAGTATTTTAGGCTGTTTGTAAATCTAGACATTGAGAAAATTTGCGTTCGTTAAGTTATATAACATTTAGGATAAATCGTTATTTTGCCTTAAAGCCAGTAAAATTAATCTCAACTTGGCAAAATGCCTTGTAAGCCAATGGAACAGCACAAGCAAAGACGCAGACGTGGTGTTATCCTCAGCCTCGAAGGTTTGAAGAAACTTCAAGAGGCTAGGCATCAGGCAGAGATGCTAGAAAACGATGGAGCCAAATTAACTCTAGAAGAACTCAGCTACCGCACTCAGTTAGCTCCTTTTACCGTCTCTAAAGTTCTCGCATGTGAAGAAGGAGTTGACAAACAAACCCTTGAGTACTTCTTTCGAGCGTTCGATTTAGATTTGACAAAAAGCGACTATGTCAGGGTAGAAAGTCGGGAAAAATCCACCCCTACTTCTGTACAGACGCGATTAATGAGCCAGCGCGTTGCGGAGGTTCCCTCCGTTGTAGCGTCTGGCGTCGCGTCTCTACAACTCCCCACTCCCTACACAGATTGGGGTGAAGCTGTTGATGTTTCGTTTTTTTTCGGACGTGCAGAGGAACTTAGCAAGTTAGAGTATTGGATTTTAAGCGATCGCTGTCGGCTTGTTACACTGTTGGGAATGGGTGGCATTGGCAAGACTTCTCTATCAGTTAAATTAGCGATTGAGATCCAGGAGCAGTTTGAGTTTGTTATTTGGCGAAGTCTTCGTAATAGTCCACCTTTGTCAGACTTGCTTTTCAATCTGCTTCAGTTGTTTGATTGCGGGGCTAATTTATCAAATAATGTTGGGGACAGCGTTTCGCAATTTATCGCGTATTTGCGATCGCATCGTTGCCTTTTGATTCTCGACAATGCAGAATCAATTTTAGCTAGTGGAGAACAATCGGGACATTATCAAACAGGATATGAAAACTATGGTCAATTTTTTAAGCAGTTGGGGGAAACGGCTCATCAAAGCTGTATACTAATAACCAGTCGAGAAAAGCCCCCAGAAGTTGCAGCTAGTGAAGGTGATACTTTACCAGTTCGCTCATTGCAACTAACAGGCTTGAGTGCGATCGCCGGACTAGAGCTAGTAAGAACTAAAAGCTTCTTCTGCGGTTCGGATGCAGATTGGCAAATCTTGATGCAGCACTACCGAGGTAATCCCCTAGCGCTGAAAATTATTGCTACCACAATTCAAGAATTATTTGCTGGCAATATCGCTGAATTTATCGCTCAAGGTAGCACAGTTTTTGGTAGCATTCACGACTTGCTAGACGAACAGTTTCATCGTTTATCAGCACTAGAAAAAGATTTAATGTACTGGTTAGCAATTAACCGAGAGCCAGTAACTTTAGCAGAATTACGGTCTGACTTGGTATTGCCTGTATCATCAATGAAACTGTTAGAGGCTTTAGAATCTCTCAGTAGACGATGCCTAATCGACAAAGCAACACCGACACTAATTGAAAAAAAATCATCACATATTCCTGTTCAATTTACCCTGCAACCTGTGGTGATGGAATATGTAACAGATCAATTGATTCAGCAGATATGTGCAGAAATCACTACCCCGTTACCCTACCTTCTCTTCAACAGTCATGCACTGATTAAAGCAACAGCCAAAGATTATATCAGAGTAACGCAAAGCAAACTAATTCTTCAACAGGCGATCGCTCAATTGCTGCAAAAGCTGCGAACCAAACAAGCAATTGAAACTCGACTCGCCCACATTTTACATGAACTACGACATATCAATACATTAAACCAGGAAACAACAGCTACAAGCCTAGATAAATTCCCCCCCTCTCCCCAATTAGAACCCGGATATGCAGCCGGCAATATCCTCAACTTACTTTGTCACCTACAAACCGACTTAAACGGATATGACTTTTCTTGCCTAACAATTTGGCAAGCATATCTCCAAGACACATCTTTGCAGCAAGTTAACTTTGCTTATGCTGACTTATCGATGTCAGTATTTGCCAAAACTTTCGGTTCAACTTTTTTTGCCGCATTTAGTTCTGATGGCAAAATCGCCACAGCTCACTCTGAAGGTTATATTCGCTTGTGGGATGTTACTAATGGTCAAGAGTTAATCAGCTATCAGGGGCATTTAGGTTTTGTTTGGTGTGTTGCCTTCAGTCCAGATAATAGCATCATTGCTTCTAGCGGAGAAGACGAAACGATTAAGCTTTGGGATATCACCACCGGACAGTGCTTGAGAACTTTACAAGGTCATACAGGTGGTGTTCGCAGCGTTATATTTACCCGCGATGGAAACACATTAATTAGTAGCAGCACTGACTTTACAATTAGAATTTGGGATATTAGCAACGGGCAATGCACCAAATTGCAAGGACATAATAGTGAAGTTTGGTCTGTAGCTTTAAGTCCAGATAATCGTTTCTTCGCTAGTGGCAGCAATGACCTTAACATTAAGCTGTGGGATTTGACTACAAAATGCTGTCTGACAACTTTACAAGGACATACAGACTGGATCAGTTGTGTTGCATTTAGTCCCCAAGGATTACTTGCTAGTAGCAGCTTAGACCAAACCATCAGGCTTTGGGATGTAGAAAAGCAAATTTGTATTGGTATCTTTAAGGGACATACCCACGGAGTCTTTAAAGTCACTTTTGTGGGTGATGGAAATATCCTTGCTAGCTGTAGTTTGGATGGAACAGTGCGACTTTGGGATGTTGCTACCAGACAATGTTTGAAAACTTTGGCAGGACATACCAATGCAGTTTATGCGATCGCTGCCAATTCCCAAGGAATGCTTGCCAGTGGTGGTGATGACTTCTCTATGAAGTTATGGGATGTCGTCACCGGAGAATGCGTCAGAACTTTGAAAGGACGAAATAACTGGGTTTCATCGGTTGCTTTTAGTCCGTCAGCCAATTTGGGATGCGATTTAAATAATCATACACTCAAAGGGGTTATCGCCAGTGGAAATGAAGACCGCATCGTCAGGTTATGGAATTTAGAAACATGGCAAGCAACATCTTTACGTGGACATACTGATTGTATTTTTTGCGTGGCTTATAGTGCTGATGATCGCTTATTGGCAAGCGGTAGTGGGGATCAAACAATCACGTTGTGGGATGTCGCAACAGGTGAGTGTAAGAAAGTTTTGTCAGGACACGCAGGAACTGTAACAGGAGTTGCCTTTAGTCCAGACAATCGTTTGTTAGCAAGCAGCAGCTATGACCGTACAATCAAACTGTGGGATAAGTTAACAGGGCAACTATTGGACAGTATTCCGGAACACATTACAATGTCTGTGGCTTTTAGTCGAGATAGCAAAAAGTTGGCAGTGGGTAATGTTGAAGACACAGTAAGAATTTGGGATTTAGAAACCAAGCAGTGTTGTCAAAGCTTTAAAGTAGATAGCAATTGGGTTTGGCGGGTTGCCTTTAACCCTAAAAGTGATATTCTTGCCACAGCCAGTAATGGCGATCGCACGATTCGACTATGGAATATGCAAACAGGAGAATGTATGCATCTTCTGCAAGGACATTTAAATTGGATTTGGGCGATCGCTTTTACTCCTGATGGTAGTACCCTGGCAAGTTGCAGCAGCGACAGCACCATCAAACTCTGGGATGTAGCGACAGGTTGCTGCATTGCCACCCTAGAAGAACATAATACCTGGGTGTTATCCGTTGCTTTTTGTCCCGAAGGTAAAATTCTCGCTAGTGGAGATGGAAATGCAGCTATCAAGTTATGGGATATGCAAACAAAAAAATGCATTCATACCCTGAAAGCAGAGCGGCTTTATGAAAAAATGAATATTTACGGTGTTACAGGTTTGACAGAAGCACAAAAATCAACTTTATTATTTCTCGGTGCAGTTGATGAAAGAGATTTTTCGTAGCAAGCACTTTAGTCCTTACTACGAATATAACATTTATCACTTAGCATCCAAACGTGGATTAATTAAGTGTAAATACTTATTCAGATTTTTCTTGTAGCCCCAAAAGTGAAAACACTCCGGCGATCGCCTAAACATCCAAACCGTTAAACTTCATTGCGAAATGAAAAGATAAGCATAACGACGTGATAACTTTTGATGATGTAAAGAGACGACACAGATAAAGGAGAACATAGTGGCAATGGAATCAAATTTATTAACGAGCACAACCCCAGTGCAAGAAGATTTCAGCGAATACGTTGCCCACTTACAGCTTCACATGGCTTTGCAAGCTCGCAATCTGGTTCCAACCCTCACTTCAAAGCTTGAAGACAGCCGCGAAGAAATGCTTCATCAAACCCAAGCCAATTTTGAAAAGCTTATTTCTCGCCAAGCGATCTAGAAGATACAAAAATTAAGTCAAATTAACATAAAATAAAAGCAGATTTTGTTGGGTAAACCCGTGCTGGTGTCTCGATGAAGTCTGCTTTATAAGTATAAAGTTACGAAAATCACTCTTTTGGAACTACGGCAGCGACTAGAAAGCCGTTAAAATAGTTGCATTACTTTCCTCCGACTCCGGGTTCGGCAGTTTTACGGGAGAATCGCTTCCCTACCAACTACCTCACCAAGAGCAGTTAGTTAAGGCTGAATGGCGGCTCTAATAAAAATGACTTCATTAATTCCTCGAAATCTTAGCGTAGTTATCCGACCAGTACAATACCGGGACTTGGACGGACTAGAACGCCTATCTCAAGAGTCATTCGCGGAACAAACCCCCAAGGGAGCTAGTTTTGCCATAAACCAAATGCAATGGCTGCGTCGGTGGTATGGGTTTCTCAAATTTTTGAGTTTGTTTCCCAACCCGCTCAAATATCGCCTTTGTGCTTATGTAGCAGAGCAAGGGCGCACATTATTAGGCGTAATTCAGGTGTCACCGTTTAACCGGACACGCAGTACTTGGCGTGTGGAACGAGTGATGCTCGATCGCGTAGCCGATAAGCAAGGAATTGGCTCACAACTTCTGCGTTATTGCTTTGAGTCCATTTTAGAGGCTCGGACTTGGATACTGGAAGTCAATATTAACGACAAAGAAGCGCTTGCACTTTATCGCCAAAACGGATTTCAGCGTCTAGCAGAAATGACTTACTGGGAAATTGCACCAGAACTGCTGGAAGAATTGGCAAAAGCAGAGCCAGATTTGCCAAATTTATTGCCTGTCAGTAATGCCGATGCCCAGTTACTATATCAATTAGATACGGCTTCAATGCCGCCTTTGGTGCGACAAGTATTTGATCGCCAAACCCAAGATTTTAAAACCAGTTTGTTCGCAGCTTTAGTTGACGCTGTAAAGCAGTGGGTGAGCAAAACAGAAATAGTCAGCGGCTATCTGTTTGAACCTCAACGCAAAGCAGCGATCGGTTATTTTCAGCTTTCACTAGATCGTAAAGGTCAACAACCCCATCTAGCCACGCTGACAGTTCACCCAGCATACACTTGGCTGTATCCAGAGTTGCTATCTCAGTTGGCTCGCATCGCTCAGGATGTCCCCAAACAACCATTGCAGTTGGTTTCGGCAGACTATCAGCCAGAGGGAGAAGAGTATTTAGAGCAAATCGGTGCAACTCGCCGAGAACACACCCTAATTATGTCGCGCTCAGTGTGGCATAAAGTTCGGGAATCTAAATTTGTCTCTCTAGAAGGAATTCAACTGCCGGAAGTACTCCAAGGGCTGCAACCCGCACGCAAACCCATACCGGGTGGTATGTCATGGGAGCAACCAAGAAAGCCGCAATTGCCAGAGAGAAAACTAAAGATAAAGCCTTCCCCTGAATCGATTTCTTTTTCACGCAACAACTGTAATCTAGAACCACCCTCCAAGCCGGAATCAACAGATGCAAAGCAGGAGTGAGTTTGTGGAAGTAGAAAAGGGGCATGGGGCATCGGGCATTGGGCATCGGGGAGGCAGTGCGTTGGACGGGTTTCCCGGCTTGAAGCACCTGCCGTCATCGGGCATCGAGCAAGAGTGTCCCCCTCCCCCCCTGCTCCCCTCTCCCTCTGCTCCCCCTGCTCCCTCTGCTCCCATCTTGGCTTTAGGTTTGGATGTTGGTAGTAAGCGTATTGGTGTGGCAGGATGCGATCGCACTGGTTTGATTGCTAGTGGGATCACTACCATAGAACGCAAATATTTGCAAGAAGATATAGAGCAAATACGACAACTCGTAAACGAGCGCGACTGTAATGTCCTGGTAGTCGGTTTACCTTATTCTATGGATGGTTCTTTGGGGTTTCAGGCGCGACAAATACAAAAGTTTGCGAAAAGGCTGGCTAAGGCTCTGAAATTGCCTGTGGAATATGTAGATGAACGATTAACTTCATTTCAGGCAGAGCAAATGCTAATAGCCCAAAACCGCTCTCCATCCCGCAATAAAGGCTTAATCGATCGCTTGGCTGCATGTTTGATTTTGCAACAATGGTTGGATGTTAGGCGAGCTAACTCCACAAGCCAGTACGGCAGCCCTTGAGTATTGATACTTTGAACGTGATATTCTGAAGTCTGTTAGCCAGCACTTGATATTAGCGCGAAAGCTATTTGATAGTTAAGCGATTTCTACAGTGGCTGGGAATTATAAAGCTCCACACCTCGGCTATGTTTTCCTCACCATTTCCTGAAGAAAATGACAACGCTCATGCCGGCTCGATCACTTTGACGGATGACAAAGAGCGATCGCTGGAATGTTACATTGAGCATTCGCTCGATGTAGATGAGCAAGAGTATGTTTTACTTCTTCCTGTTGACTCACCTGTGGAAATTTTTGCTTGGCAAGGTGACGGCGAGGAAGAAGAAGCCATTCTCGTAGAAGATGATACGACAATTGACGAAATTTTTGCTACGGCTCAAGCCGTGCTATCTGAGCAAAATTTGCAACTCAAAAATACTGCTTACGCTCTCACGGTAGCTGGTGAGTTACCCCCTGTGGAAGAATCAGAACTCTTTACTTTAGAAATTGAAGATGAAGACGAAGATTTAGAGCCAGAGCAATTACAACTTCTAGCTAGCTTCTACTATGAAGATCAGGAGTACGCAATTTACACCCCCCTCGATCCACTGCTGTTTTTTGCACGGATCTCGGCAACCGGTACACCTGAATTACTCTCTCCAGAAGAGTTTCGTAAAGTCCAACCACTGCTAGAAGAACATTTGTTTAATGAAGTAGAATAATTAAAATTAAAAATTAAGAATTCAAAATATTTTTGATTTTTAATTATTTCATGACAACAAACATGAAAGTTGAGCAAAAATTTTGGCAGCGCTCATTAATTTGGGGTCTGCTGCCATTAACCTTAGTAATTGCTACTTGGCGTTCTTTGGCGTGGTGGGGTTGGGCAAGTTCGCCAACCCAACCAACAGCAGCCAAATCGCTACAAATTCAGATTCCCTCAGGAACCGCAACGCAGCAAATTGGACGCAATTTAGAAAAAGCAGGTTTGATTCGTTCTCAGTTTGCCTGGAATTTATGGGCGCGATATTTAGCTTGGCAAAATCCCAAAGGTGACTTCAAAGCCGGAACTTACGAATTGTCACCCTCACAACCATTACCCTTGATAGCTGAAAAAATTTGGCAAGGGGACGTAGTGCAAGCCAGCTTCACCATCCCCGAAGGTTGGTCACTGCGGCAAATGGCAGCTTACTTTCAAGCAAAAGGCTTTTTTCCCGCTCAAGACTTTATCACTGCCGCAAATCAAATTGACCGCCAGCAGTTCCCCTGGATACCTGCCGATTTGCCTAATCTGGAAGGTTTTTTATACCCAGACACCTACAAAATAGCCAGCGGAAAAATTACGGCACAAGCTTTAGTTGAACAGATGCTCAAGCAATTTGAGCAAGTAGCGTTGCCAGCGTATCAAAAACAACAAAATCAAACTAATCTCAACCTGAAGCAGTGGGTAACTCTTGCTAGTATCGTAGAGAAAGAGGCGGCAGTGCCTAGTGAGCGATCGCGTATTGCTGGCGTTTTCACCTCTAGGTTACAAAAGGGAATGCGTCTAGAAAGCGATCCCACAGTCGAATACGGTTTGGGAATCCGGCAAACAGCAGATAAGCCACTGACTTTCGCGCAAGTAAAAATTGCCTCTCCTTACAACACTTATCTCAATCCTGGTTTACCACCCGGACCAATTGCTGCTCCTGGTTTGGCTTCTTTAGAAGCAACTCTAAATCCCGAAAAAACTGATTACTTGTATTTTGTCGCACGTTACGATGGCACTCATGTGTTCACCCGCACCCTGAATGAACACTTGGCAGCTGTTGCTAAAATCCGCCAAGAACGACAATAGCATGGGGCAGAAGTCAGGAGTCAGAAGTCAGGAGTCAGAAGTCAGAAGTCAGAAGCCAGAAGTTATTCTCTTTTTCTTCCCCTCCCGACTCCCAACTTTTGTAGAGACGCTAAATTTCGTGTCTCTACACCTTCCAACTTTGAACTTTCAACTTTGCGTCTCCTGACTTTGCAACTTTGCGTCTTTTGACTCCCAACTCTTAACTCCTGACTATGACTTGGAACAAACTCTTACAGCCTGATTTGATTTTGGAAGGTTCAGTCTTGAACCTGACACCAGACATTATCCAAAGATATCAACTCAAGGGGCTGGTATTGGATGTAGATGAAACTTTGGTTCCGGTGAGAGTTGGAACAGCTTCGCCAGAATTGCAAGAATGGGTAGCGAAAATTCGCCCTTTTACATCATTGTGGTTGGTAAGCAATAACTTGAGTGAAGCCCGTATCGGTGGGATTGCTCGTTCTTTAAATTTACCTTACTATCTGGGCGCTGCTAAACCCTCGCGACGCAAGATTAGATCTGCACTTAGAGAGATGAATTTACCAGTGCAGCAAGTGGGAATGGTAGGCGATCGCTTGTTCACAGACGTGTTAGCAGGTAACCGCTTAGGGATGTTTACCATCTTAGTTGAACCAATTGTCCATCCAGATGCAGTCTTGCGATCGCATCCCATACGCAACTTTGAAGTTTTAGTGTCGGAAATCTTAGGAGCCTCTATTACTCCCAAAAAACAAAGAGTTACAAAGCGTAACAAAGGTTGATGAATCGTCAGGAAAATAAATCTAAAGAAATAATTAAGAAAGCGGGGATCGCTGTAAAAATCGGAGATTATTAGTATTAATAACATGGGATCAAGCAAATACAGATCCTAGCCCATACAAAATAAGTATATTTGTAAAGCGTCAACCTTCACTTATAGAAGGATTGGCGCTTTACAATTTGAGTTAAAAGTTAGTCCTTCATGAGTTATAAGTTAAAATTCATAACTCTTAACTCCTAACTCCTAACTTTTTCAATGCCTCTAACGATTGTCGTAAAAATTGGAACTTCCAGTCTCACCCAACCAGAAACGGGACTATTGGCGCTTTCCACGATTGCTAGCGTGGCAGAAACTCTTTCACACTTACGGCGTCAAGGACATCGCGTAATTTTAGTTTCCTCTGGTGCTGTGGGGGTGGGTTGTGCGCGGTTGGGTTTAACAGAACGCCCAAAAGCGATCGCTCTCAAACAAGCTGTAGCCGCAGTTGGACAAGGTAGATTGATGCGCGTCTACGATGATTTATTTACTACCTTGCAACAGCCAATTGCTCAAGTTTTGCTTACTCGCAGCGATTTGGTACAACGCAGCCGTTATCTGAATATTCTGAACACTTTCAAGGAATTACTGGAATTAGGGGTAATTCCGGTGGTGAATGAGAATGACACCGTAGCTGTAGAAGAATTGAAATTTGGTGATAATGACACCTTATCAGCCTTAGTTGCCAGTTTAGTCAAAGCAGATTGGCTATTTTTGCTAACTGATGTAGATCGGCTTTATACAGCCGATCCCCGTTCTGTACCCGATGCGAGTGCGATCGCCTTAGTAAATAGCATCGAAGAATTAAATAAATTACAAGTGCAAACAGGTACTCAAGGTTCTCAATGGGGAACCGGTGGGATGGTGACAAAGATTTCCGCAGCCAGAATTGCCACTACTGCCGGTGTTCGCACCGTAATTACTCAAGGAAAATATCCCCGAAATATAGAAAAAATATTACAAGGTGAGTTAATTGGGACTCACTTCACACCGCAACCAGAACCAACATCTGCCCGCAAACGCTGGATAGCTTATGGTCTTGTACCTGCCGGGAAATTGTATTTAGATGAAGGTGCGATCGCCGCAATTTCTCAAGGTGGGAAATCGTTGTTAGCGGCTGGTATAAAAACAGTAGAAGGTCAGTTTGACATTCAAGAAGCCGTGCAATTGTGCGACAGCAACGGTAACGAAATCGCTAGAGGACTAGTGAACTACAGCAGCGAGGAACTACAAAAGATTCGCGGGTATCATTCTAGGGAAATTTCGACGATTTTGGGTTATGTCGGTGTTGAAACCGTCGTGCATCGCGATAATTTGGTTTTGACTTGAAAGGCGATATTTTCCGACTCTCAACTTGGGTTGGATAGCTATACAGGTGTTTGCTCAACTAGTTTGACTAACTCTGCTTCACGCAGTACACTTTTACGGAATCGTTCGTCTCTCACCATCTGTGAGAGGTTAAAAGAAAGCGTCTTTTGTCAATCAGCCAAAATACTCAAAAATGAGCTGAATAAAAATGATCATATAAAGTCTAGACTATTAAGAACCCTTAGACGAATAGGATGCGCCATGCCGACCTATCGATCCAAAACCTCCACTCAGGGACGCAATATGGCCGGTGCCCGTGCGCTCTGGCGTGCCACCGGAATGCACACTGAGGATTTTGACAAGCCCATCATTGCGGTCGCCAACTCCTTTACCCAATTCGTACCCGGTCACGTTCACCTCAAGGATTTGGGCCAGTTGGTGTGCCGTGAGATTGAAGCCGCTGGTGGTGTCGCCAAGGAATTCAACACTATCGCCGTGGACGATGGCATCGCTATGGGTCATGACGGGATGCTCTACAGTCTGCCCTCGCGTGAGATCATCGCCGATTCGGTTGAGTACATGGTCAACGCCCATTGTGCCGACGCCCTGGTTTGCATTTCCAACTGTGACAAGATCACCCCCGGTATGTTGATGGCAGCCCTGCGTCTTAACATTCCCACCGTATTTGTTTCCGGCGGTCCTATGGAAGCGGGCAAGACCAAGCTCTCAGACCACAAACTGGACTTGGTGGACGCTATGGTGGTTGCCGCGAACAACACGCTCAGCGACGAAGTTGTCGAAGAGTATGAGCGTTCCGCCTGCCCGACCTGTGGCTCTTGCTCCGGCATGTTCACCGCCAACTCTATGAACTGTCTCACCGAGGCTATTGGTCTTTCCTTACCCGGCAACGGCACCGTACTAGCGACCCATTTCGACCGTAAAGATCTGTTCCTCAACGCTGCACGAACCATTGTCAGCATCACCCGCCGCTACTACGAGCAGGACGATGCATCGGTATTGCCGCGCTCTGTAGCCAGTTTCAAGGCGTTTGAGAATGCCATGACGCTGGACATCGCTATGGGCGGCTCGACCAACACCATTCTGCACTTGCTGGCTGCCGTCCATGAAGCCGATGTTGATTTCACCTTGTCCGACATCGATCGCCTCTCGCGCAAGGTTCCACAACTGTGCAAGGTGGCACCTAATACACCCAAGTATCATATCGAGGATGTCCACCGTGCTGGCGGCATCCCCGGCATTCTCGGCGAGTTGGATCGTGCCGGATTGCTCCACACGGACGTGCCGACGGTTCACAGTAAGACGCTCAAGGAAGCGCTCGATCGCTGGGACGTTATGCGTACCGATGACGAAGCTGTCCACACCTTCTTCAAAGCTGGCCCTGCGGGGATTCCAACTCAGCAAGCGTTCAGTCAATCGACCCGTTGGCCCTCACTCGACCTAGACCGGGAAAACGGCTGTATCCGCACCATCGAAAACGCCTTCAGCACCGAGGGCGGACTGGCTGTGTTATACGGCAATCTGGCTGAGCGCGGTTGTATTGTCAAAACGGCAGGCGTAGATGAAAGCATTCTTGTGTTTGAAGGTAGGGCACGCATTTATGAGAGCCAGGATGCTGCTGTCAAAGGAATTCTCAACGATGAGGTGGAACCAGGTGACGTGGTGATCATTCGCTATGAAGGACCGCGTGGTGGACCTGGTATGCAGGAAATGCTCTATCCGACCAGTTACCTTAAATCCAAGGGTCTGGGCAAGGTTTGTGCATTATTGACCGACGGTCGCTTCTCAGGCGGGACTTCGGGTCTTTCGATTGGTCATGCCTCTCCAGAGGCGGCGGCGGGCGGCAACATTGCTCTGGTTTGCAACGGTGATCGCATTCGGCTCGACATCCTCAATCGCAGCATCAATGTGGCTCTATCGGAGGAGGAATTAGCCAACCGTCGTGTTGCAATGGAAGCGAAGGGTAAAGATGCCTGGAAGCCTGCACAGCCCCGCCAGCGTCGGGTGACAGCGGCGCTCAAGGCTTATGCACTGCTGGCGACTAGTGCGGATACTGGCGCGGTACGAAACCTGGAATTGCTTGAGTAGAGAAATACGCAGACACAAAAACGGGGGTTGTGTCGCTTGCAACAGGTCAATGGTAAGGTCAGTAGATCGCAAAGTTTTTTAGAACCTTTATGAGCCGTTCATTTGAGCAAGTGTACACAATTTGCTGAAAGCCCCTCCCCCCATGCACGATTATCATTTTCATTTAGATTGTTTTGAGTATTTTAGCTGATTGACAAAATGCACTCTACTTTAACCTCTCACGGATGGTCTCTCACCGCTTTTTCCATTCCAGGCCACTCTCCCCAACGCCTATCCCAATGTCAGTAGACCAATCGTTGTTTGAATAATTTCTTGTTCAGTCATAACGCTCTCTTTGGTTACTACGCTCAAGAAAATTTTATTTGAAAGTTATGCTGACTTTACCAATGTTTTCGCCATTTCCTCACGCAACGCTTCTAAAAACATAAAATCATTAGTGATATCAGAGATTTCATCCTCATCTAGGTTTTCTAGCTTTAGACGTTCCTGATATGCATTGATTCGATAATCCAGAGCATTAATAATAAACCGGATTGCTTTAGGCGATAGTTCCACAATTAGGTTCCTCTTTAACTAACTTTCTCAAATAATGTATCTACCTGTCGAAGTGCTGCTTTATATTCTTCCATTACCATTGTGTAACGAGGCTCCCAAGACCAGTGGTTGCCATAATCATTCACTAATTCTATTTGGTCTGGAATGATAGTTCCCTGATTTAATCTCCACCAGTTTTTTCCTCTTCCTTGAGTTGCAAAGGTCGAGATTCCTCCAGAATTAGCTACCACCCAAACCTCGTTATCAGACTCATAGGTTTCAATATCTTGGGGACGGACATTATCCATTCTAGGGAAGTTAGCATTGCCCTGACGGTAGAGAGTGGTCGGAGTTATTCTCATTCCTAATTATCTTTTATTCAATCCAGCCGTAAATGTAGCTTCAGCGCAGCATCAACTAATTGCATCAACTCATCGCTTAAACTCCCCGCTACTTCTCCAACAATCCGTTGTTTAGAAATTGTTCGCACCTGTTGCGCTTGTACTTTAGAAGGCTTGGGTAAACCGCTATCCTCTGAATTCAGCAAAACCTCGAAGGGATAGACACGGCTAACATTAGACGTTATTGGTAAAATCGTTACCGTACTAGCAGCATGGTTATTCGCATCATTGCTTACCACCAGCACTGGACGGCGTTTATCGATCTCAGAGCCTACCACAGGGCTAAGGTTGGCATAGTAAATTTCACCACGTTTCATCTGTCAACCCATCCGCAACCGTCACATCCCAATCTGAATCAACTTCTCTTGAAGCTTCTCGGTAAGCTTCTTCAAGTTCTCGACTCCGCAATAATTCCACCGCTTCCTCAATCACTTGAGAGCGAGATTTGCACCCTTTAGCAACCTGATAATTCTCAATAAACTTCACCAGGGACTGTGGCAAAGAAATCGATATCTTTTCAACGTGCATAGTATGACTATTTGGTAATCAGAAATCTTCCTACTAAATGGTAGTACTTTGAATAAGCAGGTATTACAAGCTTTTTATCTTACGTTAAGTTATATTAACGATATATCGCGATATGTCTATAATCGAATTACGAGTATTGGAGAGAAAACTTGTATGTTCTTAGGACTTCATAGACATCGCCACTTTTTTGAGTCTGGATACGACGATATGCCACCAAAAGGACGGCATCATCACCACGGTCGCGGTAAAAGACGAGATTGGGGAGATGAGCGACGGACTCCTCGTGGTGACATTAAATACATCCTGCTGGAGTTACTTGCAGAGGAACCCCGACATGGATACGAATTGATTAAAGAATTAGAAGCGCGTTATGGTGGCTTCTGGAAACCAAGCCCAGGCTCAGTTTACCCCACTCTGCAACTACTTGAGGAGGGAGGTTATCTCACCTCTGAACAGATAGAAGGAAGGAAAGTATATACAATTACTGAGACAGGCAGAGAATTACTGAGCGAACGTGGCGATCGCCCAAATTGGATGGACAGGGGAAACAGACCCCAACAGCTTATCGAATTGAAAGAGGCGATCGCTGATGTTGGTGCAGCAGTAATGCAAGTTGCCCGCAGTAACAATGCCGATAAAGTGACGAGAGTACGCGAAATTCTTAACCGAGTCAAACGCGAAATTTACAGCATCCTAGCAGAAGAGTGATAAAAAGGTAAAAGTCAGAACTTACGCATTGACAAATTAGACAATAAGTGCCATATGGAAAAGAAGAAAAAATATGCGATCGCTAATCACTCTTGGACTGGAAAGACGGATAATTTACGTCCAGAGCGTATTTAGGGTTC
>JAESGY010000438.1_pt1 | contig 17801 bp, 28 predicted proteins | sample 9269841 | NCBI WGS metagenome assembly JAESGY01 (sample SAMN17022865, study PRJNA683097) | algae metagenome | isolation source: Spirirestis rafaelensis WJT71-NPBG6 and co-occurring heterotrophs from... | place: USA: Pinto Wells, Joshua Tree National Park, Colorado Desert, CA | collected 2006-08-15
GCCACCACGCGCGCACGCAGGTCGAGAGAGTAGCTCTGGGTCATGACCCACCTCCTGGCTTCAGAAGGGAATCACACCTTTGTCCCCAAGTGAATCCTTTGAATCCGCGTTCCTGTCCGAGGCTCTAGGACTGGAATGAGTGAGATGAGCGTAATGAGAGTACCCGCAAGCGTGGAAAGGCCGCCACGGGCCTTCCTATCGCATCTAGCGGGGTGTTTAGAGCGTGGGCAGCATGAGTGAGAGCAAACCCAAGAGCAACGGTGAAAATACACCCAAGAAGCACCGCACCCTGAAAGAGCCCTGGAAGCCCGGGCAGAGCGGCAATCCCTCAGGCCGTCCTAAGGGCTCACGCAATAAGGCGCTGTTGGCCCTGCAGGCCCTCTTGGACGGGGAAGCCGATGAGATTGGCCGCAAGGCTGTCGAGATGGCCAAGACCGGCGACACGGCTGCTATGCGCCTGGTGATGGAGCGTCTGCTCCCTCCCCGCAAGGATCGACCCATCATGTTCACCCTGCCGAAGCTGGAGACAGCTGCGGACGCCGTGAAGGCAACAGCGGCCCTGGTGGAAGCGGTATCGGTGGGAGACATCACGCCTGGGGAAGCAAGCGAACTCTCAAAGCTCGTGGATGGGTTTACCAATGCCTTGAAGGCGGAGGACCTGCAAAAGCGCGTCGAAGCCATTGAGGCTGCGATTGGGGCCGCGAAATGAGCCTCGCCATCCTCGACCGCAAGGTTACCAAGATCGAACAGGCGCTCGCCCTGAAGGCAGCAACGGCCATGGAGAGCATCGACCCGGAGACGCGGCAGCACCTACCCCCCTATGCGGAGGCATTCCTCAAGATCCGGACGAAGATGGGCAGCGTTGAACCTTTCGTGTTCAACCGGGCGCAAAGGTACATCCATGAGCGTCTGGAGGCCCAGAAGGCGGAGACCGGCAAGGTACGCGCCCTGATCCTCAAGGGTCGCCAGCAAGGGTGTTCAACCTATGTGTCAGGCCGGTTTTATCACAGGGTGTCCCATAGCGTCGGCCTGCGCTGCTTCATCCTCACACATGAAGACGCTGCCACACAGAACCTGTTCGAGATGGTCAACCGTTACCACGAGCACGTTGACGAGCGGGTGAAGCCGAAGACAGGAGCCGCTAATGCCAAGGAGCTGAACTTCTCGGACCTGGATAGCGGCTACAAGGTCGGCACCGCGGGGACCAAGGGCGCGGGCCGTTCCTCGACGGTCCAGCTCTTTCATGGGTCGGAAGTGGCGTTTTGGCCGAACGCTGAGAGCCACGCTGCCGGTGTCCTCCAGGCGGTGCCTGACATGCCTGGAACCGAAGTCATCCTCGAGAGCACAGCCAACGGGCTGGGCAACTACTTCCATCAGGGCTGGCGCGAGGCGGAGACCGGGCAGAGCGACTTCCAGGCCATCTTCGTCCCGTGGTTCTGGCAGGACGAGTACCGCAAGGCTGTTCCTCCCGGCTTCGGCCTGGATGAGGAAGAGCGGGAGTACAAGCAGGCTTATGGCCTTGATGACGAGCAGATGGCCTGGCGCCGCAATAAAATCGCTGAACTGAAAGATCCGAACTTGTTCAAGCAGGAATACCCCGCCACGGCTGCCGAAGCCTTCCAGATGAGCGGCCATGACAGCTACATCCCCGCCCCTCTCGTGGTGCAGGCCCGCAAGTCTCAGCATATCGAGGGAACAGGGGCTCTGGTGATTGGCTTCGATCCGGCCTGGACCGGGGCGGACAGCTCGGCGATGGCCTGGCGGCAGGGGCGACGGGTCACGAAGATCGAGCGCCGCTCGAAGTTGGACACGATGGAGTCGGCTGGATGGCTGAAACAGGTCATCGACCGGGATAAGCCCGTCAAGGTCTTCCTGGACGTGGGCGGGGTCGGTGCCGGGGTTTATGACCGGCTCAACGAGATGGGCTATGGCAAGGTTGTCACCGCCATCAACTTCGGCGGCAAGCCCTTTGAGCCGCCTCCGTCTGAGGGTGGTGGGCCTCTCAACCGCCGGGCCGAGATGTGGATGAAGTCCAAGGAGTGGCTGGAAGATCCGGCTGGTGTGAACGTCCCGGACGATGACGCCCTCCAGGCCGATGCCTGCGGGCCTGGTTACAAGTACGACAGCAACACGCGGCTTGTCCTTGAGAAGAAAGAGGACATGCGCCGCCGTGGGGCTTCATCCCCTGACGGCTGGGACGCGGTGGCTCTGACGTTCGCAGAGCCGATTGCGCCCCCACAGCCTTACCGAAAGCGCGACCCCAGAACGGTGGTCTAGGAAAGAAGGAACTTCACATGAACGGCTTTTATATTGGCCAAGTGGTCGTCTGCGTGGACGCCAGTAGGCATCCGGCCAGCGAAGATTACGACGTATATCCGGTAGAGGGAGGCGTCTACACGATCCGAAGCTTTTCGGTGGGCCCGGATGAGTTGGGTCTGCGTCTCGCGGAAATCGTGAACCCAATCTGCGATTTCGAAGACGAGGGAATAGGCGAGCTGGCCTTCCTCAGCTATCGGTTCCGTCCGGCCAAGGAGACGAGCCTTGAGGTCTTTGATGCGGCGCTGAAGGGCCTGCCTCTCCCCGTGGAAGAGGCGTGAGGGGTTGAAGCGGGTCAGAGAAGTACGTTGTGTAGCATGGTGCCGGGAGGCGGGGAGAACTCACCAATGCGTGTTGCAAGCCCTATCGCTACTGCTTCTTCCGCAGTCAACCACAAATCGGCGTAACGGTGTGTTTGCCACTGCTCATCGGAGAGTTGGATATGTGCCTTAAGAATGGCTTCGGCCCGGCGGTCATCGTCGATCAGGCTTTGGCCGCGCGTCTGAACTACGTCCGAATTTGCCCCCTGAAACGTCGCATGGGCGCGATGAATCATGAATGCACCGAAAGTGCTTGCTACTCGGTCCTCCGCCCCCAAGAAGGCGAATACAGCTGCGGAGCTAACACCCCCTACGTTGTAGACGGTTATAGGAATGGGCAATGTCCGAAAGTAGTTATACAAGCACACTCCTTCTTGGATGCCACCACCCAAGGATTGCAGCAGCACATGAATATGCCGGTACCCCGTTCTGGTGGCCTCAGCGGTCAACGCAAAGAAACGTTGAACAGCCAGTTGGTCTATGTACCCCGAGAAAATTAGGTAAGCTTCGGTCGGTTGTGGTGCGGTGTTCATAGTCGCCACCTATCGCCTGCCAAGGGCCCTCTTTAGGTTGGAAGCTTCTTGTCGTCAGTCACTATAGGATGGCCTCAATGCCCTTTTTGTCAGCAAGGGCAAGGAGCTTAAGCGAAGGACCGCTCGGCTTCTTCTCGCCTCGTTCCCACTTACTCACGAGAGATGTCGTCACATTAAGGGCTCGGGCAAAGAGTGCCTGGCTCATGTGAGCCTTCTCGCGAATATCTTTAATCATCTCCGGTCGCAGCTCCTCCACAGTTGTCAGGCAGGCGACATCGAAGCGACGCATGGTGAGTTTATCGATTGCGCCGACTGCGTGGAGATCCTCTGCTGCCAGATGAAGAGACCGAAGCGCGTCGCTTCGATACGCCTTCTTCCTGGTGTTCATATTCAATCTCTTTCCAGTTCCTCTTTTCGGCCGCTGCGGTAAATGCCTCATCATCAAGTGTTGCCAGAACCTTGGCGAATTCCCGATAGGCTTCTTCCTCAAGTTTCGTGAGGTTAGCCTGCCGGCTTTTCTCAAACATATGGAGGAAAACCGCTCGATTGCCTTCCTTCAGAAAGAGGATGGTTCTGTAGCCTCCTGAGCGACCCATGCCGCCCTTGGCGATACGCTGTTTGATGAGATGTGCCCCAATCTGAGCGTCAACTAAGCCAAATTCTGCGCGTCGAACAGCCTCTTTTAGATCATCATCGGTGACATGGTTCTTACGCGCCAGGCGTACGAATTCCTTTGTTGCGAATAATTTCATTGTAACCTCGCAGGGAGATAAATCCCCATTGATTTATGCAGGTCATGGCAGCCTCCTTGCTGGGTCGTTAGTGCCCCAAAGTGGGGTCTAGCACCGTCGTCAACTGTCCAACGGGTGAATAGATAATATGGTACTCAGTCCTATAGTTCAAGAGCTTTCTACGCGTGCTCAGAACCGCATTTTGCCCCCGCAATCGGGGTGGGCGCGGCAGCGTGTTAGGGTACTGCCAGCCACTGGCTAGAAGCCACGCGACTGGCCTCTGTGGTGCCCACTGAGAGCCGACGGGCTATCGACGTGCTTGTTACAGCAACAGCCCTCAGCGCTTTCCTAATGAGATTTCCTGGGAAAGGTGGAGTAGCGAAGCCCAGAGCCCATTGCTCAGGCCTAGGACTAGCTGCCAAGCTTGATGCCTCTGTGTTCAAGGGCGCCAAAGGAGCAGCATCATGGTTCGGCTCGTCGCGTTAGTGGGTCTTCTGGCTCTTGCCGCCTGCAATCAGACGGGGGCTCGTACCCCCGGCGGTGAGATGTTCATGTCTGATGCCGCGATAATGGCGAAGGACGAGGGGCAATGCCGTTCCTTCGGAGCCACCCCAGGCACACAGGCTTATTTTGACTGCCGGATGACGCTGAACCAGAACCGGGAGCGAGCTGCCAGCAATCAGCACCGATACCAGGCCCAGAACCTCCGCACGGGTGCCATGCTCAGGCGGGGATACTGACTGTCCTACGCAACCTGGAACACTCGGCGGGCTCTCTCGCGGATCTCGTCCAGTTCGTCTTGCAGTGAGTTAATCTGCCCCTCGATTTCCTCGAAGGACACACACTCCGGGGTGATGAACAAGCGGCCATCCTCTCCTCTAACATAGCGCAGGAGAGCAATCTTGACGCCAGCCGGGTTGTCGGGAGTGCCGGGCCTGATGTCCAGCTCGAAGGCTCCGAAAACATGCATGGGAATCTATCCTCTCACCCTAGTGGTGGCGTCTCCAAGATTGGTTTGCACACATTTTAGGCTTGAAGAGTGCTGCCTTCGCTTTAACCATTAGGGCATCGCTTAGTTGAGTAGTTTGCAACCTTTTCGAGGAGCATTGCTCGTGGCTAGCATTGCCAAACGACCAACTCAGGACGGCACCTTCACAGTCTATCTTGAGTCCCAAGCCGTAGCATGGGGGCTCACCAGCTCAGCCGCAGACGCCTTGATCCAGCGATTAATGAGCCTCGTTCGCCCGGTCCGCAGTGGAGCGTAGCCTCACTCCGCCCGCGTCAGCGAAGGGCGGGTGTGGTGAAGGGGTTCATGATCGGTCATGCCCCCCTGGCGAACCATCCCCTTCCTTTGCTATTGCTTGGCTCAGGCAACACAATATCAAAGGGATTTGAAGTGACTGATCGTGAGAGGCTTAAGCTTGTGAACATCTCTTGGCTGGGAAGCCGCATTGAACTGTGGCGGCGTCTGGCCGAAGAGGAACCGAACCGTCGGGAGTGGTATCTGGAGAATGCTGCTTTCTACGAGGCTAAATTGCGAGAGAAACAATAACCACTCCTCCCGCGCATCTGGCAGGCGGAAGTTCGCATGAGGCAGGGAGGGTTGGGTTGAAGCGGTCAGGCGGTACTTGCCTCTGATGAATCGTCCTCGCGGGATTCCTCCTCCGAGACCGGCTCCCATTCCAGCTCTGAGAAGACTTCGGCCTCAATGGTCACATTCTCGGAAAAGCGATGGGCATTCTCGGCCAGGAGACGCCGTGCAGCCTCGACGGCAGCTTTCTTGCCCTGACACTTCACTTCAGCGGTATCGGCCTCGCGGACCTGCTTGTTGCTGACACGATGCCAGACCTGGAGGACAGCGTAGAACGTCCCCCTTCCCGTTCTGTGGCGAGCTTTGATTTCCCGCTGTCGATCGGCCTCAGCGGCGACGGCGTTCCAAAGGTGTCGGTTTTCGCTGAAGGCTTTAGCGGCTTGGTTCGCCTCATAGGCAAGTCCCTTGAGGGCTGCCTCAGACAAATCCTCAAGTTCCATTTGTACTGAAACAGTCTTTGCGTTGATTTCAGAGAATGCCCGCTTTGCCTCATGCGTGAGCGGCGGACGCTTTTGTGCTTTGCCTTTGATGGTCTGGATCCGCTCGGCATTGGCCAGGTGGGGCCAGAGGTCCGCCGTGATCCGATTGAGGTCCTCGTTCGTGACTGTCCAGCTGTGCTCCTCATCAAACTTCTTGCGCTTCAACTCGGGGCGAAGATCCACCACCTTACCCTTCTTGTTGGTTGGTGCCTGAAAGGCGAGATCCATGGCGAGCGCCCAATGGCTGTGCGGGCCCCGATCGATGCGTCCCTCCTTGTCGAAGATCCAATAGGAGCCCGTCACGTCCAGGATGCGGACTGGCTTACCATTCTCGTTCTCGACCAGAACGTCGGCAAGCTTCTGCCGGGTGCCGGCGTACTCAGGGATGGCATCGTCGCCGAAGATCAGATCGTCACGGACGCGCCGAGGCACGCGCTTGATCGCCCCGCTTTCCTCGAAGATATACAGCCGTGATCTGATAGCCATCTCCGCGATCCCCTCAGAATAGGAGAGTCTAGGCCCGGCTGGGTTGCAGCCGCCAGAGGTGATTGCGAGGGAGTCCTCAAGGGCTAGGGTGAAGCGTGAAGCTCAGCGAACCCTGATCACCGCCTAGGTCAGCGAAGGCGGGGCGGTCAAGCGGTGGGGTTTAGTTTGTCTGGGACTTCTCCCGTTCGATGAAGTCGGCAAACTCGTTGAGGATTTTATCCTGTTCGTCCTCGCTCATGCGTTCGGCTACATCTGCTGCGGCTTTGCCAAGCGCGTCAATGTCATCCTTGGCCAACTTGTATGGTGGCTCCAGGCCTCGAAGCGTCAACTCGGCCTCAATGTCTGTCCGGCGGGGGTTGATAGGTTGTCGGGGGTTTGCAGCCCAATCACGCATCAGGCCAGCCCACTCACTGTTCAACTGGTCAGTCGGGACTCTCTCCAGGCTTCGCCCTCGACTGACGTAATCCCGCACTGCCTGCATCTGGTCTTCGGCAAGCCAGGATTGAACAGCGGCTTTCATCTCATCTTCGTTCATAGACGGCTCCCTTGCCCCAAGAAGGGTGACAGGTGACGGATAGTGACGGCTAAAAAGTATCCCCCGCTTTACGCGTGTGTGCGCGTGAGGCTGATAGTACCGGATGACACGTCATTTGCTGTCACCTGTCACCCTTCCTGCTCATGGCCCCGGTAGACGTCACGCGGCTTTAACTCCACGCCCTTGAACCCCCGGCTGGTCTTGGTCCGGTAGCACTCGAACCCCCTGCGCTGCATGTTCTGCTTGAACGCCTTTGCGTCTCCTGGCTCCTCCCCGGCGTTCATAGCGAACACCTTCCAGGAGGTGAACAGCAGTGATTGCGGCGCCTTAAGGAGTGTTCTTGGGTTGTTCGGATGGCAGTTGCACTCCTCCTCCAGCCAATGACTGAAGGTGTCCTGTTCTGCAAAATACGTCTCCGTAGCCTCGGCAACGCTCAGGGGGTTCGTTAGGCCAAGGGTCTGCCAGTCCAAGCAACCTTGGATCATCCAGCGCAGAATGCCGGGCCATTCAGCCCTTAGCTTTTCTTCTAGCTGCCTGTCCGGCTTAGCGGGCTTATGGATAAAAGGCACGATCCGTAGGCGGCGCCGCATGGCCTCATCGACGTTCTTGAGTGCCGGCTTGTGGTTGCCCACAATCGTCAGCTTGAAGTTCGGTCTGAACGTGAAGAAGTCCTGACGCATGAACCGCGCCGTAATCGGATCTCCCCCGGTCATCTGCTTGAGCCGCGCTTCAGCCCAAGCCCTGCCCTCCTCGGTCTCTGAGGCTGTCACGAGTCTTGCGCCGCGCAACATGGCCAGATCCGTTGATGGCTTGTCCCACTTCGAGGCCGTTAGTGTGTCCATGGCCGCCGTGGTGGCATAGTCCTTCAGAATGCTTGTAAGGACATTGAGGAACACGCTCTTGCCGTTCCCGCCAGGGCCGTGCACGAACATGAGGGATTGCTCTCGCGTGTCGCCAGTCAGTGCATACCCGCACCACTGTTGCAGGAGGCTGATTAGCTCCCGATCCCCGTTCGTGGCCTCTTCCAAAAAGGCAAGCCAGCGCGGGCAGTCTGCTGTTGCGATAGGGCTTACAGCGGTCAGCTTTGTAATCCCCTCTTCCGGGTCGCTCGGCCTAAGCTTGCCCGTTTTCAGGTCAACCGTTCCTTCGGGGGTGCCGAGGAGAAAGGGATCGCAATCCCAGACCTCAATAGTCACAGCGAATACCGGGTCAGAACGGGAAAACCGCTCAACGCCCGCCGCGAAGCTGGTCTTGCTGGTCACATAGCGGACCTGCTCTTTCTGCCTTTGGGCAAGGTCGCGGGCCAATTGGCGAGCCCATTGGAATGCGATCCCAGTTTTGCTGACCTTCCAACTTACGCCGTCCCATACGAACCATGCACCCGTGCTGTGGCAGTAGCGCAGTCGGTTGCGGTGGATGTCCGCAAATCGTTGAGCGGTCCCGTCCTCAGTGACGATATCCTCTCCGCCTCCTGGCGTACGGCCTGTGCGCCTCGTCTTCTTCTTGGGTGCGTACTCCACGAAGTTCAGGATCTCGGCTGCTTGTTCAGATGGAGGTGCGATTTCGACCATCATCCCACCTTCCCTTGCAGAGCATCGTTCACGTCGCCGCCAAACTTCGAGCTGGCGACAATCACCGCCCGGCCGGCGTCATGCCATCGTGTTCCGCAGTTATCGATTGCACGGGCATTTGCACCCGTCTTGTCTGCCTCAGCCAAGAGGGTAAGGGCCTCGATCCCCGGGAGCACTGGAAGCGCTTGGATCATGACAACAGAGCCAAGAGCCCAGACAGGCCGTAGGCCAATCTGACGGGCTGCGAGACAGGTCTCGATCCCCTCCCCGGCCACAAGCCCCATCGTCGCGGCGTCGTCAGGGTCGAGCTTGATCGCCGTTTCCTTGGCGTCCCCGAGCATCCGCCGATCAACCTTCCTGCCGTCCTGTGTGAGCCGGGTCCGATGAACCGCCTTGAGCTGATCCGAATAGACACACCTCATGGCGGCAATCATTGCCGGAACTCGAATGGTTGCGCCGGTCTCATCCTTCCACGGACAGGCTGGGTGGAAGCGGAGCACCGTGCCTGCCACCTCGTCGGGGAAAATAAGTTGCCGTCCGCCTTCGGCTTTAGGGCGGGTGAGATAGTCCTGAACGATGGTATCGCGCGAATCGACCGCCTCGTCCCATATGGCTGCAACGCGGGATTGGAACCAGGCCGCTCTTCGTTGCTCCTCCTCGTCGGGTTCCATTCGAACGATGGCTATAGGGCGCACGACAGCGGCTTTCCCTCCGGAAGATGGGGACCAAGGAGGGAGCCCAGCCAAAGCCCGCACGTGGTCGCGACACTGGATTTCGTCGCCGGAAAACGATTTGACCCAAATCCCTTCAGGGTATGCTGGATCGAGATGGACCGACATGCTCCGGTCTTGGCGGCTATGGCCGGGACCGGGAGCGAGAATGCGATTGTGTCCGGAGACTTCGCCACCGAGAGCGCGGGCAAGCGTTATGGGGTCCATCTGCTTGCCCCTCAAGCTTGAAGGAGGTTGGCTTGATCCAAAAGGCGATTTTCCACCCCCGACACCCGGTCCATTCGATCTCTGATCGCTCGGATGATTTCTGAATTCTGAGAGCTACCGTTCCGTTTCGCCTGCTCGGCAACGAACGCTTTGACGTCATCCGGTAACCGGAGGACCATCTTTTGTGCTTGATCGCTCGGGTACATGCGACCTTCCCATATAGCGAGTTGACACATCGGGTATGATGTCAACTCGCTATGATGTCAAGTCGCTACTATAGAAAATATGTCAGGTCGCCACTATAGCTTGGCTATGTCCGAGAAGCCGCCAGCTCCCAGCAATGTTGCTGATAAATTCATGCTTCGCCTCCCTAACGGGATGCGGGACCGCATCGCCGAGGCCGCCAAATCTCGAAAACGTTCAATGAACGCCGAAATTGTAGCTCGGCTCGAAGAAAGTTTTGGTGCTGACGCATTCCAGAACGAGTTTTCAATGTTTAGGAAAAAAAGCACTGTCAAAAACACTCGGACCGGTGAGGAGGTCGAGATCGACGAGATCGGCGGCATCCTCAAACAAGCAGAGAAAGCCATCTACCAAGTTCTTATGAAGCAGGGGATGATCAAGCCGGACGAGGATGAAGAGCCCCCCACCTCCAACTCCAGTGGTTAATAGAGAAGGGAGGTTGTGAACCGGACCATTCCGCTCAGCCCCTAAAAAAACAAAGCCCCTTGAAACGACAGTCTCGGTCACACCGGTCACACTCATCACAAAGCCAGTGTGATCGGCTAAGTCATTGAAATATAAAGCCGTCACACTTGTCACACTCGTCACACCTCAGAAACAGCCGAGGCGAGGTGATTTTCGCAGATTTTGATACCCGGGCCGAACAATGACCCTCGCCCGTTGCTGGCGATGTGAGACGGTCGAACCGCTCGGGACGGCTGCAACCTAGCACGATGGAAACGCAAGGTGACGCGAGCTGTTGTATCTCGAAAGCAATGGAGATGGCTGTGTCTGTCCATGTCACCGTCCACACCGCTGAAGGGCGCGTTTACGGCCCCTATTCGATCGCGCTGACCACGCTGAATGCCCCAACCCCTGTTACCGAGTACGAGAACGAGGGCCTGAGGTGCGCCCGTGAGGACGGACTGTCGGATGCGGATGCCGCCTGCTGCACGTTCAGGGTGGAGTTTCCGAAAGACCAAGGGACAGGGGCGGCCTCGGATGCAGACTGAAACCGCCGGGCGCGGTTCCTATTCCTGGGCTTGGGACAGGTACTCTGCGATCGGCGTAAGTGAGACTCGCACCACCACCTCTCCGACTTCCTCCTGATAGCACCCGGTGGATGCCTGCACGCCTTGGAGATCAAGCGCAGGGGTGAGGACATGACCGAGGAGCAAGAAGCCTTCGCAGCGTGGTGCCAGGAACAGGGCGTGCCGTTTGCCTGCACGGATGATCTGAGAGAGGCGCTTGCTGTCCTGAGAGGCTGGGGTGCAATACGGCAGGCATTGGGCTAGCCCTTCCGTGTCCTGGCGCACCGCCCGCATCGCAACTCGGGCTAAGGTAGTCTGTGGTTCGGGATCGGTGGAGAGCATCATGCCTGACAAGCCTCCGAACCGTCCCCGGACCGACCACAACGAGGCTGTACGTTTGTCTTGGAAGAGCCGCCACATTCCGGTGGGCACTCTTCTCATGCTCGGACTGCTACTGGCTTGCGTGCTCTCGGCCATTTCCATGATGATTGCTCAAGGGCCTTCCAATCCCATTCCTTGATTAATGACTCGTGGTGGTCACTTGAGATGAGCGAAGCCGCATTCCTCCCGCGTCAGCGGAGGGTGCTTGCCGGGTCAATCAGCCGGATGTGATTACGAGCCAGTTCGTAGGGCCCTACGTCGACCAGTTCGCCACCAGCCACCCTGATCCAGCCGGCCGAGCGACTCGAACCGCGGCTTACGCTTTCGAAAAGCCGGTGCTTGAAGACTGGCCTAGCCAAGCCTTCACCGACGGTACGGCTTCTTCCCAGGAGACCTCGCCATTATCTGCTGCATGGCCGCTTCAGCTTGCGCCTTGGCTTCTGCATCGTGATTGAGGCTGCGCACCTCTGAGGGTTCCCCTTGCTCCTGCAAACCCTCCTTGTGCCCCTTCCACCGCTTCGCCTGCGCGGATGTGGCAGCTGCTTTGGCCAAGCTCTCGAGGTGGTCGAGCTGAGGCGTGCTGGCTGGAGCGTCATTCTCGGGCTGCTCGTCGTCCTGCGTTGGTCGGCGCGCCATGGGTCCGCTTCCTGGTGGAGGTAAGTAACTATTGCTGCTCTTTCGTAGCCAGCAACGGCCGGTCAGGCAATCTCTTGCCGATTAAGCACCTGCTGCGTGGCGCAGAGCGAGGCAAGTAGTCTCCAAAGATTATCTCCGTCAGAGTTATAGCAACCCCTAGGTATACCGAAGACCAGCCGCCACATCTCGGCCAAGATTGTGCCGAACCGTGACAGTTCGGTGACACCTGGTGGAGCGCAGGATGCCCACGAACGAGCCATTCCCTCTCGAACTCTTTTCGGCGAGGGTGAGAGAAGCGATCCTAGCCGAGTTCAACGGGCGCCACCCCACCAACTGGCAGGTGGCCTGCGTTCCGGATGCACGGTGGCTGAGTTGCCCTCGCATCGGCCCAACCATGCTGGCTCGAATGCGTCGGGTGGCACGAGGCGCCTACCAAGGGAGCCGCATGTCGCCAGTAGCCTCCATGACGGACATTGAACTGCTGGGTCGGTACGAACTCCTGCAGGATGAGCTCGAGGGCATCCAGGCCAAGATCAAAGAGAGCTCGACTGAACTCTGGGCGAGGGGTATTGTCCCTCCGGACCGAGCCATGCGGCCGCCGCGGAAACCCAGTGATCAGGCCGCTCATCACGAGGTCAACTGACTCTCGTCAGACGTCCTTCTCCAGGATCTTGACCAGTCGTGTCACCCAGCCCTCCATGCTGCCCAGCAGCTCCCTGCCGGAGGAGGACGCCTTTGCCTTGTGGATTGGCTCATACATCTGCCGTAGATCGTTGACCTCGCGCCGGATGAAGGCCCGACGCTCATTCCCCGGCAGGCTTGCAGCCTGCTGTGCGATGGTGCGCCCGAGCTTCAGAAAGCGCCTTGCCTCCTCCTTCGGGTCCACACCAGATCCTTCCACCGCAGGAGTGACTGCCGCCAAGTGCCATGCGGGTCATGAGCCGATCCGACGGCTGCAAGCTTTGACAGTGGGCCGAAGTCCCTGAAGGCACGCTGAACAGGCTCTAGGAGTGGAAACTACCTCTAGCAGTCTCCCGACCTGCTTTGGCACATCCCCTTGCGCAGCATGGGATGCGGGGACACTTCGCGGCTGGTGCTGAGGGCAAAGAGCCGGACTCATGGCAAACTGGAGCTCGTTATCGTTTACCGCACATACTTCACCCAGCGGCAGGTGAGCCAATGGCGCCAGCTGCTTCAAGAAGATCCTTTCAGTACAGGCGGTGATTCTCATCGGGCAGGCTTTCTGACAAGCGCCGAGTTGGACGACAGGAGGATAGCGGGGTCCTAGCAAGAACCCCGTGCGGCGACTGCGGCCCGGCCCTTCTCGGTGATCACGGCCATGTTCCTGTCACTCGGACTGAGGGTGGCGTGGCCGCTGATGAACAGCCTGTGCAGCATTGTCGTGACCGGCTTCTGGGCGTCCTTATGAACCCAGGTGTAATCATCGGAGTAGTGCGTGCGATAAACCCGGCGAGCGGCCTCTTTGCGGAGAAGCCTGAGCGTATTCAGCTGTTTCTGGGTGATTGTCATTGGTCCTGCCCCTCGTCTGGTCCTGTTTTTTGAGACTTCTTGCGGCCTGAGCCTCACGCATGTGCTCAGCAGCAAACCGTCTCTACTGTGTTCCGAAAAGAAAAAGCCGCGCCTGGTCTTTGCGACCTAGTTCGCGGCCTTGAACCCACATCTGCCCCCAGCAAGTAGGTAGGTAATTGGTCCTTAAATGAAATTGATATCTTGAAACAATGGCTTGACCAACGCTTAAGATTGTAAGGCATTTCTGGGGCAATCTGAACCTAGTCTTTGTTCTTATACCGACTGGCCTAATCCGCGTCTTACGAGGAAGGGAGAGCATTGAAGAAAAATCGCCGTCAGGGGGGAACCAAGGCGGCAGGTACGCGTTCCTGCCTTTGACCGGCCCATTTCTGCCCCCAGGGCCGGCACCTTCGAAGCGCCTCCTTTGTGGGGCGCTTTTTCTTTGTCCGCAGCGGTGGCCGCGCAAAGAAGCTCCCCTGTCGATGATCGACAGGGGAGCTAGTTCACAGGGAATGATGTCAGGAACGGTGGATCCATCACAATCCACACCTCAGAGTGTGCCCTCCGCCGGGTAGCAGCCTTCACTTAGGTTAAACGTCGCGGGAGATTTGAGCGGGTCGGCTGAAAAAGTTGTCGCTGGTACTCACAACGAGACAGCAAGCGGCCCATTCCCTACTCAGCTTTGTCGTAGTGGTGTGGCTGGTGCAGGGGGCGTTCGATCATTTCGCCGATCCAAAGCTGACAGTATGGCTTCTGTGACTATGCCAAGGACCAGATGGCTGACAAGACCGCGGGCGTGTGCCTGCCAAGGATAGCGTCCAGGAGGGGCGGCTAGTCCAGTCAAAGGGTTAAGCACCTCGTCCTCAACAATGAACATTCCAAGCCCAAATAGAAGTCCGCGGCTTAATGTTCCCCCCGGCAGACGTCTGCGGTTGAGAGCATAAAGGGCAGCAGGAGCCATACCGACCGCATAGTGGATCGCAATGCCCGCAAGATGTGGCTGTGACGGTGGCTCAGCACCGATGGCCTTCGCAAGAACGCCGGCCATGTTATGGGCAGGGTCCTTGTGGTTGGGGCGAACCTCCTGAGTCTGTCGCCAAGCCTCCTGATCGCCATGCTCGACCATAAACCAGTCCACCCGGTCCATGATCCAGACGCCTGCTGCACCAGCTGCAGCTCCTTTCGCAAGGTCAGCCGCTATCGTTGTGCTTGCATTCATGGGATTCTGCTCCAGCCACACATGGATAAGCGTCCGGCAAAGCGCGGGTTCCGGAGGTGAAATCAGCACGACTAAGGCCGCGCCGCACCTTGGAAGCGCCCCATGAGGAGGCGCTTTTCCTGGTGCGCTTACGCCAGGAACGGCCTTGAGGTCCGAAATCCGAGCCACTGCCCCGTGCATAACAAATAACCCCGCCCGGCTGAGCACCGAACGGGGTCTGTGGGAGGGGCCAGATACGCAACGCGGCCTGCCTGCTTGTGCCATGCACCAGGTTAAGCAACAGTGTCATGAGCCATAAATGGGCTTCTGCGAAATTCGGTGATTATTCTCCAAGCGTGCGCGAATTGAGCCCACTCTCCTCTGGCCAAAGATTGTACGGCCACTTGGTGAGGGGACATTAAGCATATCGGCCGCGTTTGCCACTATGTTGGGTAAATTTCTTCATGGAGGCGCCTTGATGGGCAAGCATGCGATTATTCCTCCCGAATTTCGGATTGCGGCTGAGCAATTGAAAATGTCTCCTGCCATCGTGACCGGTGACTACGTCTTTCTGACCGGTGTCACGGGAAGTGATGTGCACGGGCAGATGCCACACAATCCAGAAACTCAGATCAGAAACGCTTTTGAAAAGATTGGGCTCGTTCTGCACGCAGGTGGTCTGACATTTCAGTCTGTTGCTGAGATGACGACCTATCACGTCGGATTGCGGGATCATTTCGACCTTTTCGACGCAATCCGACTTGAATGCTTCGATGAACCTTACCCGGCTTGGACGGCGGTAGAAGTCGCTGGCCTCAGGCGTGAAGGAGCAATCGTCGAGATACGCGTTATCGCAAGCACTACATGATGTTCAGATCACTGTCGGCTGTCCTGGAGTTCCGCCACCGCGGCGATTTCCTTGAGGATTGGCGCAAGATCCACGCGAAGGTTGGGAAGCCCCTGCCCTCCTTTATCCCTGCAAGTAGGACCGTTCCATACACGGCATTACGCGCAATTCGCATATAGAACGAGTGGTGCAAAGATCTTGATTTGTGCACCGACTGTAGCCAAAGAATGGCCCACTCCTTGTCGCAAGACAGGTATAGTTGGCTAGGACGAGGAATTATGCGTTTATACCTGCTTCATCTCGGTACGATGCAACCCGGCGAGATCCCCGTTCCAGGCTACGTCATCCAAACATCTGATGGTATAAATATCCTGGTTGATACGGGTTGGCCGCGATCCTTCGTTGACGATCCTCAAAATCCGCCGGGCTTAACAATTAAAATTGCGCCAGAAGATACTGTCGTTGCTCGCCTCGCAGTCATTGGGCTTCAGCCATCTGACATCAATTACCTCGTATGTACCCATCTTGATGATGACCACTCCGGCAACCACGATCTATTCAGCAACGCGGAGCTGATCATTCAACGGCAGCACTACGAGATAGCTATAAGCGGACATCCCCGGTTCGCGGCCAACCGAGCGGCATGGAACCACCCATCACTCAGGTATCGTCTTGTTGAAGGGGACATCGAACTCGTACCGGGAGTGGAGCTGCTGGAAACCAGCGGACATGTGCCCGGTCACCAATCTCTGTTGGTGCGACTTCCAGTGACGGGTAACGTCCTGCTTGCCGCTGACGCCGTCATGCACCGATCAATGGCAGATGCGAAAACGCGCGAAATGTTCATCACGGATATGGATGACGAAACGACTATTAGACAAAGTACAGAGAAAGTATCCGACATCGCGCAGAAGGAGAACGCGGCTTTCGTCGTCTACGGGCACGATTCAGAACAATGGGCGTCTCTGCATCGTTCACCTGCATTCTACGAATGACCTGATAATAACATTCATCTAATACTGCAGGATTTAAATTTCATACTGCGCCTTATGCGCATTACGACTTCCTGTGTCGCACCTTTGTCCAGCGGCTGATAGCGAGTGCAAAAAGGACAGCACAGGTCGCGATGACACTGAACACGGTCATGGCTATCTCGTTCCCAGACATAAAGTCTCCGTTGGGTGTGTGGCCTTCCCTGCTTTCCAGAGATCAATCATCGTGGTCCTGACGCTGTGTGCGCCCCGAGGCCGTTGTTGCACCCCCGCCCCCAAAGCTGAACGAGGCAGTACATCCGCGCCCCATCTGCTTTGAGAGAGTGTCGATCCGGGATGCCACCAGCGGATCAACGCGAGCATAGTCGCCGGGGTACGGTTAAAAGACCTTTAAGAGAAACCCCGCCCGGCTGAGCACCGAACGGGGTTCTGTCTAAGCAGCCTGATACGCAACGCGGCTGGTTTGTTCTGGCACAAGTAAGATTAATGAACAGTATCTGGATTAAAAGACGTGCGCACCTGAAGTAGACAGACTGGCCCGAGCACTTGAATACTATCCTAAATCATACTCCATAAGTGGTATTGCACATGCGATAGGCTCGCTGTGCCACAATGAGAACACACGCAGGGCGGTATTGAACCCTTACCGGTTCGCCATTCTGCCCCTATGAACCGGCTCCTGAGCGCCCGCCCAATAAGAGGGCGCTCTTTTTTTGGTAGACATTACAGGTCCCGATACCCTTGCCGCCGCTTCGCCTGTGCCACCGCCTCCAGTGCTCAGCCCGGCTCGTTCCATACTGAGCGTTATGTGAAATCGCAGGGGCTCGCGCGACCGCTGCCGCTCCAAAGTTGAGCCCAAAGGGTATGAGGCGTAAACTGAGTTCAACCGCGAAGACGCAACCCCTCTCACGGCTTTCAGGGCTCTCGGAGTGGAGAACCCTGGACCCACTCGGTGGCCAGGGTGCCGATCATGTCTCCGAAACAGATTGCACTCGTCGGTGGTCTTCTGGTGATCTGGCCTGGGCCGATACGGGCTCATGACATCTACAAGGACCTGCTCACCCGATCAGGTCTGCCCTGCTGTCATGATGGCGACTGCCGCCCGGTGCCCTACCGCCTGACACCAAAAGGGGTGCAGATGTTCGTTGACGGGCAGTGGCTCGATATCCCGAGGCGCAGCATCCAATATCGCACTCTCGCGGGTGACCGGGGTGAAACAGGGGGAGGTCATTGGTGCGGGTTGCGGGACGCCTTGGGGTATTTTACCCGCTGTGCGATCTTACCGCCCGAGTCCGCCGCCATTCACTAAAACGCAGTGTTCCATACTGCCTGCTTAACGGAATTACGGCCCTAATGGGCCCATCAGCCTTGATGGGCTAAGTTAATCTCTGAAACTAACATAGATCTAAGACAGAACTTCATTTGTGTATGATAGTCATTGCACTATCAGCAACCGAACATAGG
>JAESGY010000439.1_pt1 | contig 17683 bp, 8 predicted proteins | sample 9269841 | NCBI WGS metagenome assembly JAESGY01 (sample SAMN17022865, study PRJNA683097) | algae metagenome | isolation source: Spirirestis rafaelensis WJT71-NPBG6 and co-occurring heterotrophs from... | place: USA: Pinto Wells, Joshua Tree National Park, Colorado Desert, CA | collected 2006-08-15
TGAACCCTAAATACGCTCTGGACGTAAATTATCCGTCTTTCCAGTCCAAGAGTGATTAGCGATCGCATATTTTTTCTTCTTTTCCATATGGCACTTATTGTCTAATTTGTCAATGCGTAAGTTCTGATATAATACTTTTGAAGGGGCGTACGATGTTTGGAATAACTCGATACTGGTGGTGTTGGTGGTATAGGTGGGCGTTGTTAGGAAAATTCTTAGTGGTGGGGGGAGCGATCACTTTCTCTGGAAATTGCGCTTTTGCTCAGAGCAATATCGTACGTGATAACACCTTGGGCGCTGAAAGTTCTGTTGTTACACCCAATGTCAATATCAATGGTATCCCTAGTGAGCGAATTGATGGTGGGGCAATTCGAGGAGCTAACCTCTTTCACAGTTTTCAGAAATTCAACATTGATTCAGGACGAGGAGCCTATTTTACGAATCCTGCTGGGATTGAGAACATTTTAAGCCGAGTGACGGGGGGTAATCGTTCGGAAATTTTCGGAAAGCTGGGTGTATTGGGCAATGCCAACCTGTTTTTGATTAATCCGTCAGGGATTATTTTTGGGCAGAATGCGAGTTTGGATGTTAGGGGTTCGTTTGTAGGGACAACAGCTAATGCAATTGGCTTTGGCAATCGAGGTTTTTTCAGTGCCTCAAATCCAGAAACTTCTTCATCCCTGCTGACGGTCAATCCGGACGCTTTACTATTTAACCAAATTCGTGCAGCATCTATCCAAAATAACTCAGTTACGGGCTTACGTGTGCCATCTGCCAGGAGTTTACTGCTGGTAGGCGGTGATATCAATATGGATGGTGGAGGTTTATATGCTTTTGGTGGGCGAGTCGAGTTAGGTGGATCTTCTGGTGTGGGAACAATTGGATTGAATGGGGATGGTAATAATCTGAGCTTGAGTTTTCCCAATAGTGTAGAAAGAGGTGATGTTTCTCTTAGCAATGGCTCTCGTGTGGATGTGATTGCTGGCGATGGTGGTAGTATCGCGATTAATGCCCGAAATATAGAGATGACAGGACAGAGTGTACTGCTTGCAGGGATAGAGAGTCGATTGGGTTCTGACAATAGTAAGGCGGGAAATATTGAAGTTAATGCAACGGGCGCAATCAATCTCAACAATAGAAGTTCCATTAATAATCTGGTGCTAGTAGAAGCAAGCGGACAGGGAGGAGATGTCAGTATCAGTGCTAGCACGTTGCAAGTAGAGGGTGGAGCAGGAGTGATTACTAGTACATTTGGTAAGGGCAAGGCGGGTAATTTGACCGTTGATGCTCAAGATGTGCAACTGACTGGTACAAGTGACGATGGTCGTTTTCCCAGTGGCTTGTCTGCTTCCGCACAGCCAAACTCAACAGGGGATGCGGGAGATTTGACGATTAAAACTAATACCTTACTAGTGCAAGATGGAGCGCAGGTTGATGCCAGTACGTTTAGTGAGGGCAAAGGGGGAAATTTGACTGTTGATGCCAAAGATGTGCAACTGATTGGTGAATCAGCCGATAGGTGGTTTGCCAGTACATTAGGTGCTATAGCAGGGCGAAACTCAGCAGGGAATGCGGGAGATTTGGCGATTAAAACTAATACCTTGCTCGTTCGAGATGGAGCAGGAGTGAATACTAGTACATTTGGTAAGGGCAAGGGCGGAAATTTAAGGGTTGATGCTCAAGATGTGCAACTGATTGGTATAAGTGCTAATAGTCAGTTACCTACCGCTTTAGCTACTTACGCAGTGCCAAACTCAACAGGGGATGCGGGTGATTTGACCATTAAAACTAATACCTTGCTAGTGCGAGATGGGGCACAGGTAGGTGCTAGTACATTTAGTAAGGGGAAGGGGGGAGATTTGAGCGTTGATGCTCAAGATGTGCAACTGATTGGTACAAGCAGTGGCTTAGGTGCTTCCGCACAGCCAAACTCAACAGGGGATGCGGGTGATTTGACCATTAAAACTAATACCTTGCTAGCGCGAGATGGGGCACAGGTATTGGCTAGTACATTTGGTGAAGGCAAAGGGGGAATTTTGACTGTTGATGCCAAAGATATGCAACTGATTGGTACAAGCAGTGGCTTGTTTGCTTCCGCAGAGCAAAACTCAACAGGGGATGCGGGTGATTTGACGATTAAAACTAATACCTTGCTAGTTAAAGATGGGGCACAGGTGGGTACTGCTACATTTGGTGCGGGCAAGGGGGGAAATTTAACCGTTGATGCCCAAGATGTGCAACTGATTGGTACAAGCAATAATGGTCAGTTTCCCAGTGGCTTGAGTGCTTCTACAGTAAGCTCAACAGGGGATGCGGGAGATTTGAAGATTAAAACTAATACCTTGCTAGTGCGAGATGGGGCGCAAGTCTCTACTGGTACATTTGGTGCGGGCAAGGGGGGAAATTTGAGCGTTGATGCCCAAGATGTGCAATTAATTGGTAGAAGCGCCGATAATCGGGTTCCCAGTGCCTTGAGTGCTTCCGCACAGCCAAACTCAACAGGAGATGCGGGAAATTTAATTATTAAAACTAATACTTTGCTAGTTCAAGATGGAGCTATAGTAAGTGTGCAGAGTCTCGGAACAGGAACCGCAGGCAACATGATATTAAATGCTCGTTCCATCCGTTTAAACAACGATGCCTTTCTCAGCGCCAACACACAAAGCGCTAAAGTTGACTCCAATAGGGAACAGGCGACAATTAACATTAACTCACAATATTTGATAATGAGTCGCAATAGCAACATCAGAACTAACGCAACAGCAGAAAACGTCATCGGCGGCAACATCAACATCAACACCGATTTCCTTGTTGCTGTAGAAAATAGTGACATCAGTGCCAATTCTGCTAACTTCCGTGGCGGGAATGTGCGAATCAATGCCCAAGGTATCTTTGGTACAGAGTTCCGCAATCTGGCATCTGATAAAACAAGTGACATCACCGCCACAGGGGTAAGTCGTGAGTTCAGTGGTACCGTAGAAATCAACACACCTGATATTGACCCCAACAGTGGATTAGTCAACTTACCCACCGTACCACTTGACACTGAAGTGTCCCAAGTCTGTCAACCGCGTACAGCAGAGAATCAAAGTAGTTTTACCATCATCGGACGCGGGGGTTTACCACCCAACCCCAGGACTGACCTTCTCACTCCTGATGCAGTTCAAGTAGATTGGGTGACGCTCAAACCAAGGGGTGAAAACCGCGTTAGTACAAATGTTTTAAAGGCAACTAGCCCGACACCAGCGCCTATCGTGGAAGCGCAAGGGTGGGTGAGAAATGCCAAAGGTGAGGTTGTACTCACGGCTTATGCGCCCACCGCTACGCCGCATAGTTCTTGGCTGACTGCGGCTTCTTGCCCTTAATAAACCGGGTTTCTCCTAAACCTTACAGCCAATTCCCCACTAAAACATAAGGCGCCCAGTTTGATGGAGTTTTGTCGTTAGCAAAAACCGCAAGTTGGGCACGCTGGAGGGCTTCGGCTTTATTCACCCCAGCGTTTAACTGTCGGTAAAACTCACTCATCACATCAGCGGTAGAGCGATCGTCTACTGACCATAACGTAGCTAATGTACTGCGTGCGCCCGCTCGTACAGCTATCCCAGCTAGTCCTAAGGCTGCTCGTTTGTCTCCAAGAGCAGTTTTGCAGGCACTGAGGACGAGTAATTCAATGCTCTTAGACTTACTAGAGTCGCTAACTCGCAGTAAATTATCAAATTCCTTAACCTTAACCAGTTTATCCGATGTGAGAATAAAGGTTTTTTCCGGATCGGAACTAAATTCGCCGTGAGTCGCTAGGTGAACCACGGAAAAAGGAGTCGATCGCAACTGATTTTGCAGGTTCGGTTCGGTAAACTTTTGATTTAACAGTTCTTCACTTTTAGGTATTTCAGACTGGATTTCTTTTAATTCCCGTGGTACGTTTTCCAGCGCGGGAAATTCTCTGCCTTCGACTAAGCGTTTTTCGCTGACTCCAGCAGTTAAAGCGTTTAACTGTACCTTTTGCAAAGGTTTGGGATCGAGAAGTTGTAAACCAGGAGTTAAGGCGATCGCATATTTCTCTAACAAATATTTCTCCTGCTGTTTATCGTAAAGAACCCCCATCGGGATATTCCGCAACTCTCCATCCAGTACAAACACTAAGGTTTTCATCCCACTTTTAGCTAACTCTGCTTCAGCAGGTCGAATTAACCAGTCATATATCTGTTGGGACTGCTGCTGAACCTGAACAGTCCGGGTGACATCTAGTAAGTTTTTCCTCAAATCTGCTACAATGGTTTCCAATTTATCTTGGGCTATTACTGTCTTGTAGTGGCGCAGTTGTTGTTGATTAGGCAATTTGAGAATAACCTCTAAGCGGTCTGGTAAAATAATCGGATAAATTACTGCTGCTCGTTGGTCTTTTTTGTCAACTAGTGGGTCAAGTGACTGCGTAAAATTTAAACAAGCTGACCGAAAGAAGTTATCCAGTTCTGCCAATTGCAGAGATTCAATCACATCACGAGCAAGCTTGAGATTGTCTTGATTGATACCTTCTTGGGGTGTTCGCAAAAGCAATTCAACTAACTCTCGATATACGGGTTCGACATTTTCCCGGAAGGAAAACTGAACGTCTGGATTGATGGCGACTAAATCCCTACGCAGGGATTGTAGGGTTTTGTAAGCTACATCGTAGGATGCGATCGCGCCTTTAATCTCTCCCTTTTTATTCAGCAAACGTCCTAATTGCCATTGCCACTGATAAGCAATGTCTGATGCATTAATAATCTGCGCTTTGAACAAAGCTTTCTCGGTGAGGCTTTGAGCATCGTCGAACTGCCCGGTTTTTTCATACAACTCGCCGAGAGTACCTTGAGCATAAGATTCTGCTCGCTGGTCTTGTAAGCTTTGCGCCTGCTCGATAGCGGTGGACAACTGCTGGGCAATATCCAGCCCGGAAAAGCTGCTTGTGCTAGTTTCTGTTCTTAATTGTGTGAGATTTTGGGCAAATTTAATCCGAGTATATACCGAAGTCCGACTGGGAGGCAACTTGCTAATTTCCGATTGGATTTGAGACGACAACACCAATGCATCTTTCTGGATTTGAGGTGACAAGAACTTATCTTTATCTTTCTTGTTCTCCAATTTATCCACAATTAGGCTCAGTAAATTTAGGTGAGCCTGGATGCGTGTGATGGCGGAAACAGATGCAGCAGCCTGCTGATAGTACTGCCAAGCAGATGTAGTGTCTTGCTGGGCACGGGCAGTGTTACCTAGACTAAGTTGAGCCTCAGCGATCGCACTTTGAGATTGCACTCGCTGTGCTACTGCTAAACTTTTGCCCAACACCAGCCGTGATACGTTTAAATCACCCATGACTCGGCGGACATTGCCGAGACTACGCAGTCCTGTGGCTTTCACAGGTGAGTCTGGAAGGCTTATAAGGGTTTGCTGAACCTTAGTTAAAATCTTGTTAGCCTGAACATAAAGCCCTAAAGCTTGCAAAGCTTGTGCAGAGTTAATGCGGTTACGGGTTAATGTCGCAGCATCGCCTATTTGCTGATAAATATCAGCAGCTTTTTGCCAAGTAGTTAGTGCCGCTTCTGTTTTACCCTGTGCAAATTGTAACCGCCCTTGCACATCTAAGGCTTGTGCGATAATTTGCATTCGCTCACTCGAAGTGCCCGTATTTCCCCCGCTTTCTAATATTTGCAGACTTTGGGCGAGCGCTTTTTCTGCTTCCGTCCACTGTCCAAGTTGCTGATAAGCCAAGGAGAGATTACTTAGCGTCATCGCTTCCCTTAATTTATCCCCAGAGGCTCTAAACGCAGCAGATGCTTGTTGCAAAACTTTAACCGCCTCAGCAAACTCTCCTGTTTCATATAATGTTTTACCCTGCTCAACTAGGCTTGCAGTCTGGGATGAGCTGCTACTCATGCTTTGCACGGCAGAGGAGACAACAGGAGGTTTTGCCAAAATCGGTGATCCAAGCAAAAATGTAGTTATCAGCGCTAATAATCCGCCAACCAAAAATCGACGGGTAAACGTAGTTCCTAGTAAGCACTTTAGTGCTTCTTTAAGCGCTGAAGCGCTTACCGTTAGATTCCCGACTTCTTGAAGAAGTCGGGAATCTCGCAGCCCATCAATCCAACCCCTAGCAAAGCGCTTAAGCTTCAAAATGGATTGTAAAGTATGGAAAAATACACGCCGTTTTCTTGCCATGTTCTTTCCCTCGAATCAACAGATACTAAAGGAATACCCCAATCAAGACGAGCAGTAAAGCGATCGCCCTGACGCCACTGCAAACCCAGACCAACGGATGCCAAAGTGTTAACCTCCGGATTTTGTCTACCTGAGCTGTTCCAAGCGCTACCTATATCGACAAAGGGAACGACTTGCAAAACTCCTTGCCACTGGGGAAGCCTTAAAATCGGGTACTGAACTTCTGCGGTAGCGAATACACCATTATCCGTCAGCAGCAAGTCTTGGCGATATCCCCGGACACTTCCCAAACCGCCCAAGCCAAACTGCTCTATTGGCAAAAGCGATCGGTCTGCCAGTTGCATATTCCCACGTACTAATAGTAAAGTATCATCAGCTAAAAGACGCACCCACTGCGCCTGTCCCTGCCAAGAAAAAAAGCGACTATCAGGAGCGTTTGCATTAATTGTGGCATCGAACGCACCGATGCCAAAGTTGAACCCAGAACGAGCGGCTATAACTTCACGGCTGTTGCGACTCGTCCATTCTTGAAAAAATTGCAACGATGAAACGCGAGTGCGTCCCCGTTCATCAGCCCCAGGCGAAAGTTCACTAGCGGGAACTCCTTCTCTCTGTAGCAAGGACGAGATATCACTTTCACGTCGAGAAGCTGTTAAGCCAAGGGCGAATTCTTGGGTGGGAGTCTGGACTATTGGCTGGCGAAATGTCAAATCATAGTAGCGGGAAGCCGATTCGATATCTAGGATGTTGAAAGGACGTTCGATAACATTGCTGGATGTGGTGCCGTAGTTAAATGACAGTGTGCCATTGCGGGGATTGAGCGGCAATATGTAGCTAGCATCGAAGGAGTTGCTGCCATCGGTGTTGGTGTAGCCGATGGTTAGATTATCCCCCAACCCCAGTAAATTTGCTTCATTGATTTGAAGCCGACGTCGGAAACTACCAACGCTAGGCGATCGCCCATTATCCAGCACTACTTGAGTATTGAAGGACTTAGCCTCCCTCACCGTAATTGATAGCACACTTGTACCAGGACGGGAGCCTGCGGCGAGTTCGGCAGACAAATTTTGAATCAGAGGGTTTTGTTGCAGTAGTTGCAGTGCTTCTAATAGGCGTTCGCGTTTTAAAGGTGGTAATGTGGCTAGAGCTAAACGAGTGCGTACATAATTGCGGTTCAGCCGTCGCGTACCAGTTACGAGTATGTCTTCTAAACCACCTTCGACTACCTGGATTTTGACTACACCGGAGGTGAGGATTTGAGGGGGAATATAAGCCCCAGAAGTAATGTAACCATTTTTGATGTATAATTCGCTAATTGCGGTACGAGCTTGCAACAGTTGTGCAAATGCGATCGGCTTGTTGGTGAAGGGTGCAAGTACTTTAGCTAACTCTTCGCGGCTAAATACTGTGCTGCCAACAACTTCAAACCGTTTAACAGTGAAGGTTTGAGAAACACTTGGGATTTGTTCATTGGGTGTGGGAACTGGGTTATCAGGTCGAAGTAAGTCGGATGGTGGGGGAAGTGGCGCTGGTGGTTGCGGTGGTGGCGATGGTGGCGCTGAGGGTGGCAGGACATCCTGCGGCGGAGGGATTTCTGGGCGTGTGGGAGAATTACCAGCGGGTAGTTGTGCCGCATCCACAGTCTGCGCCCTCAACGGTCTAGTTGTCAGGCTGCTGAGTAAGATAAATAAACTCACCTGCAAACAAAACGGAGCAAAACTATGAGGAAATTTAGTCACCATGACAAAAAGCTGGGGTTTGCCAGAAATTATGAGGCGTAGCGGTGGGTGCATTAGCTGTGAGTACAACCTCACCTTTAGCATTTCTCACCCATCCTTGCGCTTCTACAATGGCTGCTGGTGTGGCAGGAGTTGGATTGTTAGTAACTTCAGGGCTAGAGCGGTTTTCTGTCCTTGGTTTGAGCGTTACCCAATCTACTTGTACAGCGTCACCGCTGAGGGGTTCAGTCCTAGGGTTGGGGGGTAAACCGCCGCGTCCGATGATGGTAAAACTACTTTGATTTTCTGCTGTACGCGGTTGACAAATTTGGGACACTTCGGTATCAAGTGGTACTGCGGGTAAGTTGACTAATCCGCGATTGGGGTCAACATCTGGGGTGTTGATAGTTACAGTACCATTTACCCCAAACTGGGAACTGACATTGATGTCACTTATTTCTGGAGGCAATTCGGGGCGGTACTCAAGAAGCCCATATATGCCAGAGGTGGTGATGTTGATATTTCCTCCGCGACCTCGAAAGGCTTTGGCAATGATGTCGCTGTTTTCTTTTGGGACGGCAACAATGAAGCCATCAGGGGAATTAATTCTAATATTGCCGCCATTGCCATTGTTGCCAGCTTCAGCAGATATCTGACTTTGGCGGCGCATCGTAATTAAATCCCGCACTCGCAAATCAATATTGCCGCCCTCACCGGATGCTGTTGAAGCTCGTATTTTTCCTGAATTGTCTAGGTTGATAGAGTTAGCATTGACTGTGAGAGAACCAGCATCTCCCGATCCATTACTGTTCACAGTTACTTCAGCGTTATCTCGGACACTTAACTGCCCAGTCGTAATTCTCACGTCTCCACCTTTACCTGTTGAGCGAAGAAATGTCCTGGCACTCAGTTGAGCGCCATTGGTTACAGAAACCAACCCTGCTGGAACATTAATAATGACACTCCCCGCCTGCCCCTTGGCATCCTGTAGTACGTTACTATTGGCACCACTGGGAGTTCTATCAGGACCCACTCCATCAAAAGAGGCACTGTTGCGGGCATCGATAATCACACTGCCTGCGTTTGCGTTTATCTTGCCATCAGTACTGGTACTTAGGAAAGCGCCATTAGTGACAGACAGCGATCCCGTTTTGATATGGATCTGACCACCTTGCCCCCCAGCATTACTTTCCACCCGGCTATAAAGCTTAGTGGAGATAAATTTCCCCGTAGTAATAACTTCTTGCCCCCCATCCAAGGAAACGCGATCGCGGGCATTAATAATGACATTGCCTGCATTTCCCTCTCCATAAGTACTGGTAATCAGTTCAGTACCCTTGGTGGCAACGAGCGATCGTGCCGTGATATTAATGTCGCCTCCTTTGCGGTCGCCGCGAGTTATGCTAGAGATACCGTTATTTGCTAAATAAACGTCTGCATTACTTATAAAATTGATATCCCCACCCGGACCCGATTGGATGTTACCTGGGGTAATGTTGCCAGCAGCATTAAGCGTGACGTTACCGGCAGTACCATCAAAATCAGAATAAGACCCTATAAGCCCTGATGTAGTGTCGATCGCTCCTTGTGTGCTAGTAAGAGAAATATCGCCACCATTCCCCTTACCATCGGTTTCTACATAAGAAGATAAGTTTCCAGTGGTAATATCGTTGTATCCGTTGAGGGTAATTGCCCCACCGTTGCCGGAATTTCCAGCATTTAATTTGCCTGCTGTAGTATTAATCGCTCCCTGTGTGCTTGTGAGGGAAATATTGCCGCCATTCCCGACACCTCCATCTCTTATGAAAGTAGTATTAATCGCTCCCTGCGTGCTAGTCAAGGAAATATTGCCGCCATTCCCGACACCTCCATCTGTTATTAAAGTAGATATATTGTCGTTAGTGGTGATGTCGTTCCTAGCTTGTAGGGTAACTGCCCCACCATTGCCATTCCTACTGCTAGCACGTAAAGCGCCAGTGAGCTTAATACTGCCACGAGAGTCGATAATGACTGAGCCAGCATTTCCATCACTCACGTATGTATCAATTGCTCCAACTTTAATTGCTCCACCCGCTAGAGATGTATTAGCCTTGTACTGATTTGTTAAAAAGACAACTCCCCGTCTATTGGTATTGGTTATACTGCCGATGCTGATATCTGCACTCGTTGCAGCATCGCTAGTATTAAATATTTCACTAGAGAAGCCAGTATTTCTGCCTATGATACCAGTAATGCCGAATGCAGTGGTTCCAGCTCGGATATCGACGGTTGATTGAGCATTACCATTGATGGGAACCACAGTCGTTCCATCGGAGAGCCGAAGATTCTCGATAATGGAGTTTGCTTGTGTATCTCGACCTGTAATCCTGACATTACCTGGAATACTAACACTACCACCAGCCAAAATGTGCAGTGAAGGCCCTCTGTAATTGTCGAAAGTTACATCTCCACTAGCTCGAATAATCGGGTCATAGGGACTAAACAAACTCCCTAAGTTTCCATCTAACTGTTCAATCCGAAAATTTCCCCCAGTTGTGTAGTGAGCATCACCCGCCACTGTGTTAGCAGAACGCAACACCATATCTCCACCAGAGAACAAGCCACTGGCTAGATTATTCAAGGCAAAAATATCAATTGCTTGATTTCCTTGTACAATTAGTTGATCACTAGCTTTGGCGATCAAGGGATTCTCTACACTGTCCCTTAAGCGCACTGTATCTAATGCTTGCAGCGTCAAGTTTCCTCCAGCCTGCATCTGACCTTGTATATCAAGGTTGCCCGCTGCCAGCGTCAGATTTTCTCCTACTGCCAAATTACCAGCATTCGCAATTGTACCTGAATTATTCGTTCCCAATTGCAAGCCAAGCGGAACACTCACAGTCAACAGTGGAGTTGTTTCGGACACAGTTGCACTAAACTTTGTGCCATCAGCAAAGTTCAAACTACTCGCTGTTGTCCCTACAAACGAACCCCTAACATCCAAACTGGCATTCTTTCCAAATATAATCCCTGACGGATTAATCAAAAACAGGTTAGCATTGCCCAATACTCCCAGCTTCCCCAGAATATTGGAAGCGTTACCCCCCGTCACTCGGCTCAAAATGTTCTCTATCCCAGCAGGATTGGTAAAATAGGCTCCTCGCCCTTCATCTATATTGAATTCCTGAAAACTGTGGAAGAGGTTTGCTCCGCGAATTGCCCCACCCGATATGCGATCGCTTTTAATACCATTGATATCAACATTCGGTGTCACAACAGAACTTTGGGTACCCAAGGTGTTATCGGGTAGGATATTACTCTGGGCAAAAGCGCAATTGCACTCCAAAGCGAATGTCTGCGACACCGCAAAGCCGAACGCACACCAGCTTGCAATTCCTAAGAACCAGTTCCAACGAGTACTCATGCCAGACATTGCACCCTTCCCAAGAAATAGCAGTTGCTGAACAACGGTTACTGCACTAATGTTTAGTAAACCACAATTAGTAGAACTTAAAGTAACCTCTGCCTAGTTATCGGGTTCAATTACACAGGTTTTACACATTAGCACCATTTATTTATAAAAATTCATTATTAACATTGTTGATGTCATTGTCACGCACATGCGATGAGTAACCGTAGCATTTTTATCTACTACTTTGTATATAACTACTTTTGTACAAAATTGTAATTTGTTTAAGGTACAGAAGTGCAATTGTATAGAACCCATTTGACATCTAAGAAGGTGCAGCAAGCCTCTTAACCATCAACCGAATAAAACAAAGATTAACCGATGATTGTCGCTGTCTTCTAAAGTTCTCTCAAAGTTCTTAACGAGGACTTTGCATCTTTCCATCCAAGCATTTGACCGCTCAATGACCCACCTCGCTGCAACCGGAACAAACCCAGATTTACCTTGGTCTTTCTTTTCTAGTTTCGATGGTTTTGGCGAAAGTTCAAACCTGATTTTCCTCATCATTTGGGGATAAACTTTTTCTGGCGTTGCATAATAGAGGGATGAATGAGGATTTACTACTGTGCATTGTCCATACTGCAAGTCTACGGAAATAAGAAAAAACGGCAAGCGAAGAGGTAAACGCTCATCACATTTGTGTCAGATGTGGTCGTCAATTTATAGATGCATACAGTCCACAAAAAGGATACTCAGATCAGGTAAAACAAGAATGCTTAAAAGCATACGTTAATGGTGAGGGATTCCGAGCTATTGAGCGCTCCGGCATGTGTTCACCACACAACTGTAATTTATTGGCTAAAACAAATTGGTGAAAAATTGCCAGACGCACCACCAACCCAAGAGATTCCCGAAGTGGGAGAACTGGATGAACTAGAAACTTTCGTAGGGTCAAAAAAAACGCTCATGATTGTTATGGACAGCAGTAAATCACTTTCTTTCCAGGAATTTTAGCTTGGGTTTTAGGAGATCATAGTGCTGAAACATTTAAACCTTTGTGGGACATTGTTTGTTGCTGGCAATGTTATTTTTATATTACCGATGGATGGAAAGTTTACCCCAGTTTTATTGAGCCAGGCGATCATATCGTCAGTAAAACATATATGACCAGAGTAGAAGGTGAAAATACACGTTTACGTCATTATCTGGCAGGCTTACATCGCAAAACCGCCCTGCTATTCCAAGTCGGTAGATATGCTTAAATACTCAATCCGCTTGTTACTTCACTATTTAAAGTATAGAGAAATACTGGTGATTAATTGATTCATCCCGCATTTATGCAACGCCCTAGGAAAAGGCAGTTCGGTCACTGTGGCTACGTAGCTTGCCGCCGCAGGCAAGCGGGAGCAGTATCAACCGTATCGCCTTTACTTGAGTCAAAAACTCAAATATCTAAAAACCTAAGTTTTCACCTTTTTGAATATCTGAAATTTCAAGTACGCGAACTTAGCCATTGCTCTAGCAAATCCTGAACAAGTTCGCTAAACTCACGCTTTTCACCATTCTGACTGTTCTTAAGCAGTTCAATTTTGACTGTTATATGAGTATTCCTTTTAATATAAGCCGTCACCTGCTCATAGTCAGGGTCAGAGCGTTTGGCTTTGGGTCGTCCCCGTTTTGGCGGTTCGCTTTGCAATTGGGCAACTGGTTGTAGTTGTAACTTTTCAGGTTGTTGAACTTCTGACTTTTGAGTTTCTGTTTCCTGGCTCAATTTTTCTGGTTCCGGTTCAGGCTGACGACCCTTTGCTGCATCCAAAATATCTTTAAACTTGCTCACTTCATCACCTCAATACCGATGCTTTGGTAGTCTTTCCAAGCAATTTTGGCGCGTGGGTCGGAAACCTTATTAACTGGCACACCAGCCAGCGCTGCTTTTTGAAAAGCCACTGCATCGCGGATACTCACTTTAAATAAAGGCAATCCAGCAGAGGTTAACATTGCTCTTGCTTCTTCTCCATCCCGCCGGGGCTTGGCTGGAACGCGGGTAATGAGGATGCGAAACTTATCTGCACCAAGCGACTTAAGGGTGTTGACAGTCTGCATCAAAGCATCGAGTGATAATGCATCTGGGGTGGTGGGGAGTACCAATAAATCACACCCCTCAACCAATGCTTCTAGGTCTTCCTGTTCCGGTCGTGCCTGGGTGTCGATGACAATATGCTCGTAGTTTTTGGCAAACTTAGCCGCTTGTCTTTCGTCAATCACTTTAAAAGGTAAATCGCCGCGCTTTGCCCAGCCGCTGGCAGAACGGTTAGGGTCGCCATCGATGAGAAGTGTTTCTCCTAGAGAGTGGAGGTAAGTGGCGAGGTGGACGGCAGTTGTAGTTTTGCCGACACCTCCTTTGAATGATGCAACTGTGATAATCATGGATATTTACGTTGCTAAAAAGTTGAATATTCAAAATTTTAAACTTTTGAGTACGCAAAAGGGTAAAAGTTTGATGCTAATACTTTACCAGCAAGGGTATTTAAACGCTCAAAAATCCGACTAGTTCGGAGGCGTGAGTTTTTGGGTACGCAAAATTTTTCGACTGACGACGACTTACAAGATGAAATTGCACCTGACAATCGCCACCGCTGTTTATATCTTCGACATAATGAATATTCAACTTTTTAAGTACGCAAAAATCACGCAATACTATAGTCCGAGATGTTAACTCCCTTCCTAATTGTTATCGGCATTCTACTTCGGTTGATTGGAACGAACTTCGATATCTTCAAGTGTTTGCAGTTCATTCGCTTGGCTTGCATTTGCGTTTCTCTATTTCTGAATTTTGATAGCAGCAAAAGTAAGGCAATAAGGGCGGGGCGTACATTAAAAAAAATATTGACAGCAGAAACTGTGCCGCGACGGTGAGCGAGGTCTTCCCTAGACTTATGTGGACAGCCTTCATCTGAGGTTATCGTGGGGTGTTGCGGATCTATTAAAAAAGGCTGTCCACATAAGTCTAGGGTTATTGCAGGACTCGACGTTTGCGTTGCGGTAATTTCGAGAGCAATTAGATAGTTACAAACTCAACCACGTATAAAACTGTGGCATCATTTGTTCTAACATACGTAGTTCCGATGCTGCAATTTTCTCCAGCAGTAGCACAGCACACCACCGACGATCCTCACTCCAACGTTGGAGGATATCTTTAATGGCATCAACCCCATGCTTAATGCCAGAGCGCAGTTGTTGGACAGAATCTCTAATCGGTGTTGGGTCGCCATCTTCAGGGTTAAAATCCTCAAAAACAGCATTTTCACTTTCGGTATCCACCCCCTCCCCTAGGGGTGGAACTATAGAATTAGGGGGGGGGTGGATACGGGGGTATGTGGGAGGTGCAACACCATATCTAGTCTGGATTGCAGCCTGATACCGTGCTTGATCTTCTGCGGCTTGACGCATTCGTTCCTCCTTGAAAGCACGTTTGTTCGCACGGTGGTTCATTACCGCGAGCGCAAAATCCAATTCCTCCTGTTTAAGTCTGTAATATTTAACTTGTTTACCCCTCGGACCAACCTTATGGCAAACCTGCTTTAGCCCCAGTTGCTCAACTAGCACCCCTAACAGCCACATCGGTTTACACTTAGGGGGAACCGTAAAACCTAAAATCGCCTTAACATGAGACGCACAATATTTGGCAATGGACGTCATCCTTACCAAATCAGGGTCAAGAGCGGTAACCTCAACACCCGCTACTAGGCGTTTGAGAATGCCATGCAGTCCCAAATTAAACCGAGCCAGCCAAGAAGCCGAATAATTCCCCCAGTCCATACACAACGGCATCTTCAAGCGCTCGGAGCGGTCTTTTTCTGCCACTAGTGTTGGTGGTGCTGGGTATTCAGAACCAGTATTTGGGTCAACAATTCTACCATCAGGCTCAGATAAGATTGCCTCCAAATCAGCGATCGCCCGAATTAATTTCCCACTGTTGTCTTTTTGTACCAGTGTTGAAGTTACCTCCATCCCGTAAGCATCTTTGATGCGGAATTTCTCACACTCAAAAATTTCTTCGGGCGACAGATAATCTTTACTAGTACGTTGGCGATACTCAGTAGCCGAAATCTCATTGGAAGAAGCAACCGCAGTATAATACGCAGCGTCTAGGGCAATGCCAGCATTTTTTAGTTGCTCTTGGGCAAGTTTATTTTCCTCCGCACCCACTGGGATAATTATGTTACCCATCTCCGTTAGCAGGTTGCGTAAATCAGCCCGCAGATTGTTGATGGATTGATGTCGAGAAGCCATTATTTGACAGTACGCATCTAGCGCCCAGTCTTTTTCAGCACCTCTTCGTCCCGTTTTCCGGTCAATCCTGATTAGGAAAGCCGTCATTTCGTTGGTTTGCAGCAACCGCTCCTTAATTTTAGTGGCATTGGTATCCTTATAGCCAAAAGGTGGACGCGGAGCTACCCAAACGTGAATCGGTACTTTGGGACGATAGCGCCAAAGTTGTTGGGCGCATTCGGTAGCCGTTTGGGAAACCGCGTGAAATACGCCAAAAACAGCGTCGAAATGATATTCAGGTATGTCCACCCCAGTTCCCAGGCTAGGAGACGCTAAAAGGGCATCTAGGCTTTTTACAGCGTTGGTTATGTCCTTGATGAAGGTGACATTTTCTTCACTACCAGAGTTTTCGGAGTGGATCGCCCAGATGCGTAGGGAGGGTCTTTCCGTAGACAAATGGGGACAGCCTTGTTTATTAGATCCTCGATCCTCCACGACTATTTTCGATGAAGGCTGTCCCCATTTGTCAAGGATTAGTGCAGCGGGCTGATTGATATCTGACGTTTTTTTGTCATCTGTCTTTAGAGGTAATTGCGATGTACCACCTGACCTTTTTTTGTCATCTGTCTTTTGGGGTAATTGTGAGGGGTCGTCCGAAATATTGTCATTAAATGGCGGTGGTTGCAAATTACAATCAGCTATGCTAGCCTCCACAACAACGCGCATAGAGAGCGACTTTTCAAGTTTCTTAATAAACCGCTTGGAGTCGGAAGGCACCATAACTTTCTCACCCCTCATCAGCGCTGCCGAAATTTGGGCAACTATGGCAGAAGAATTATCTCCTTCGTACCAGTAAATTGGGCGATCGCCATTTTTCCACTCATTTTTGATAATGAAAGGTTTTTCCTCTGGTGGACGCATTGCCCGGAAGAAGTTCACCGTCACGTCGTCCATATGCGCGTCGGCAATTACAACCAAGGGCGCATTATACACGATATATTCCAGAACTTCTAAAATCTCAGCTCGATGTTCTTTACAGGTTTTACTGTGCAGCAGGTGACTGAGGTACTGGCAAGCTTCATCGATAAACACGCAGCCGTAGGTGAGGGAATCGGTGCAAAGCTTGTGCAAGCTGTCGATCGTAATGCTGAGGGCAGTAGCCTTGGCTAAACCCGTATAACCCAAATCCGAGTACATCTCGGTTTTGAGACGATTAGCCAGGTTTTTCAGCAAGTTAACCCGATGCCCGTTGTTGAGAAACCGCGATTGGGGATGAGAGTCGCGCCATTTTGAGAGCAACTCGGTTTTGCCGGTTCCCATATCGCTGTCTAATACTACCAGTCCTGATTCTGGTAATTCAACAGAGCCAGATAAATACTTGACATTTACCCGAATATGTGGTTCGTATTTGTTGCTTAGTCCTCTGTGGCTGAGGTAGAAGGAACGCTGATAATCTGTGAGGGTTTTGGCATCGTCAATGATCGCAGTTAAGAGGGCGCTAGCATCGTCACCACGGGCTACTACGAAGTCATCGACCCCTTTCTCCATTCCGGGGAGTTGAGCCACCTCACAGGCGCTCCCAACCGCTTCTATTGCCTTACCTGTACGTAGGGTGGCTTGAAAGACCGACCAACGGGTAAAGGGGTTGGTTTCGTAGTCGAAGAGGATGATAAATTTACGTCCCTTTTGTGCCATTGGCAGTAAGTCGGGGTGCAGGCGTTCGTCGAAGTCTTTTTTACCAACACGCCCGTTCCAAATACCGGGGAGTGCGATCGCTGCAAACCCAAGACTTAACAAACAACCTGCTTTCTTCTCGCCTTCGCAAAGGATTATGGGGATTTCCGGGTGACGAATAACCCATTCCCAAAATAGGAGCGGATATAGCCTATCAGTAAGGCGCGACGAGAGGGGAGAATTATTGCACTTGATATTATAACGCTTTCGGACTAAATCCCAAATGCAGTTGGGGATATCGAATTGACACTCTTACTGCTTGAAGCAGTGGGATTCTTGTTTCAACCAGTCAACTTACTTAGAGGAGTTTCCCCACCTAAGCAGAGGTTGTTCTGTCCACAAGCTTGAGATTCCGTATGCCCTACGGTAC
>JAESGY010000441.1_pt1 | contig 17654 bp, 19 predicted proteins | sample 9269841 | NCBI WGS metagenome assembly JAESGY01 (sample SAMN17022865, study PRJNA683097) | algae metagenome | isolation source: Spirirestis rafaelensis WJT71-NPBG6 and co-occurring heterotrophs from... | place: USA: Pinto Wells, Joshua Tree National Park, Colorado Desert, CA | collected 2006-08-15
GGTCCACGCGCGTCGTGGCGAAGCGGGTCTGGCCGCCCGGCAGGGCCTCCTTCAGGGCGCCCTGCATGAAGCGGTCGGAGACGCCGACCTCCGCCACCCTCCCCTCGTTCAGCAGTTGCTGGAACTGGCTGTAGGGGATGGTGGCGACCTGCTGGTTCATCGCCGCGAAGTACTGGATCACGAACAGGCCGAGCAGCGCTGCCACCCAGTAGGCGATGTTGAATTTGCCGTTTTTCATCACGCCTCGCCTTCCGCCCACATGTCATGGTCCTGACTGGCTGAATGTTCCGCCGCTGGCTTTGTTCCCGCCAGGATTACTACCCTGCGCGATGCGCACCGCAATGAACGGGACGGCCCCCCATCCGTTAGGCGGCGACCTGCCGATGCCATCCGGCAACCAGGCCCCCCTGAAAATGCGGAGAGGAGAGCGCAGATGACCCGGACCATTACGGCCTATTTCGACAGTGTGCAGGAGGCCGAGCGCGCCGCCTATGACTTGGCACAACACGTGCCCGGCGTGCGCGGAGAGGTGTTCGATGCCCGCACCGACAGCCAGAGGCTGGAGACGCTGGCGCTGCCGACGGAGGATGCCGAGACGCTGCACGAGGGTTTCCGCCGTGGCGGCGGCGTGGTGCATGCCGAGGTGCCGGATGGGCGCTTCGAGGAAGTGGCCGCCGCGCTGGAAGCGAGCGGTGCCGTCGATCTGGAGCAGCGCGAGGCGGAGTGGCGGAACTCCGGCTGGACCGGCGCGCGCACGGCCGATCAGGTGACGCCGCTGCCGACCGGCGGGGCTACCGCCGCACGCGGCAGCGCTACCGCCGGCGCGGCCCAGACGCAGCGCCTCGGCGCCGCGACCGATGAGGCGAGCATCCCACTGGTCGAGGAGAGGCTGCGCGTCGGCAAGCGCGAAACCGGCCATGGCCGCGTGCGCATCCGCAGCTATGTGGTCGAGACCCCGGTGCAGGAGCAGGTGACGCTGCGCGAGGAGCATGTGCAGGTCGAGCGCCGCCCGGTGGACCGGGCGGTGAGCGGCACCGAGGCCGGCTTCCAGGAGCGCGTGGTGGAGGCGACCGAGCGCGCCGAGGAGGCCGTGGTCAGCAAGGAAGCGCGGGTGACGGAGGAGGTGAGCCTGAAGAAGACTGCGGAGGAGCGCACCGAGACCGTCCGCGACACGGTTCGCCGGACCGAGGTGGAGGTGGAGGATGGACGCAGCGCCGGCGCCGCGAAGCGGAACGGCGTGGCCGGCACCACCAAGGAACCGGGCCGGGATATCTGATCTTCCCTAAGGGGGGTGGGCAGGCGCCCATCCCTTCCCCACCGTAGGCACCAGGTGCAGCATGAGCGACACCACCGGCCCCTCCGGCCCGCATGACACGGCGGCGGCACCGACGCGCACCGCCGTCATCCTGCCCTGGGAGGGCGGTCCGCAGGCGCCGCGCAGCGCCGAGGCGCGGCTGGCGGAGGCGGTGGAGCTGGCACGCGCCATCGGCCTGGCGATCCTCCATCAGGCCGTGGTGCCGCTGCGCGAGGCGCGGCCGGCTACGCTGCTCGGCCGCGGCCAGGTGGCGAGCCTCGGTGAGGCGATAGCGGCGCAGCGCATCGAACTCGCCGTAGTGGATGCGATGCTGACGCCGGTGCAGCAGCGCAACCTGGAACGCGAGTGGCGCTGCAAGGTGATCGACCGCACCGGCCTCATCCTCGACATCTTCGGGGAGCGGGCACGGACGCGGGAGGGCACGCTGCAGGTCGAGCTGGCGCATCTGCAATACCAGCGCAGCCGGCTGGTGCGGTCCTGGACCCATCTCGGGCGCCAGCGCGGCGGCTTCGGCTTCCTCGGCGGCCCCGGCGAGACCCAGATCGAGGCGGACCGCAGGCTGATCGGCGACCGCATCGCCCGCCTGCGGCAGGAGCTGGACGAGGTGCGCCGTACCCGCAGCCTGCATCGGCGTGCGCGGGAGCGGGTGCCCTTCCCGGTGGTCGCGCTGGTCGGCTACACCAATGCCGGCAAGTCCACGCTGTTCAACCGGCTGACCGGTGCCAGCGTGACGGCGGAGGACCAGCTCTTCGCCACCCTCGACCCGACGCTGCGGGCCATGGACCTGCCTTCCGGACGGCGCGTCATCCTCTCCGACACGGTCGGCTTCATCAGCGAATTGCCGACGGAGCTGGTCGCCGCCTTCCGGGCGACGCTGGAGGAGGTCTCGGAGGCCGAGGTCATCCTGCATGTCCGCGATGCCGCGCATCCGGATACGGAGGCGCAGCGGGCAGATGTGATCGCGGTGCTGGAGGGCATGGCGAAGGACGGGATGCTGGAGGCCGGGTGGCAGCGCCGCAGCATCGAGGTGCTGAACAAGGCCGACCTGCTGGGCGGCACCGACCGGCTGCAGGGAAGGCCGGGCGCGGTCGCCGTCTCCGCCCTGACCGGGGAGGGGCTGGACGCGCTGCTGGCTGCGATCGACACCCGGCTCTCGGAAGGCATGGTGACGGTCGGCTACGATATCCCGGCCTCGGACGGCGCCCGGCTCGCCTGGCTCTACGGCCATGGCGAGGTGATCGGCCGGACGGACGGAGACGAGGCGATCCATGTGACGGTGCGCCTCTCGCCCGAGGACCGCGCGCGCTTCGAGCGCGAGCGGACCGGGCGGACGGATGACGCTCCGCCTACCACGACCTCCCTGCCGGGGATGGAATTCTAGCGCTGATCGCGGGAGGCCGTGAACGACCGGAGGCGTGAAACCGCGCCAAGGAGGGCCTGCAGCGGATTGGCGTGCGAATATGAACGCAATCTGCTGCAAGCCCCGCACAGACGGCGAAGCGGCAGGTGCCGGCCTTTTTAGCCTCATACCAGCGGCCGGACGGGCGCCGCCGCCATTGCGGCGCAGCCAGGGTTTGCGGAGCAAACAGCCCAGGGATTGAGGCGGCCGTTGATGGGTCACCATCGACGGCCGCAGGTTATCAGAGCCGCACGCCCTCGGTCTGGAAGCGCTCCTCCGCGCTCTTCTGGAACTCGGCGTCGAGCACCAGGGCGGCGCAGACGGCGAGCGCCACGGCGGCGAGGATGCCGGTAATGATAGCCTTCACGGCGGCGGACTCCCTGCGGGATTGCTGTTCCCCGAGCGTATGGGTCCGGCCCGGCCGGCTTGCAAGAGTTCTTCCGCCGCGGCCAGGTCCGCCGGCGCATTGGCATTGAAGAAGGGATCGGCCGGCTCGGTCGGCCATTCCGCCGCGGCGCAGCCGAAGCGGGCAGTCCAGCGATCGATCTTCTTCTCGCCCGAGAGCAGGGCCGCCCGCAGGTCTTCGCGCAGCGCCACGGGCCAGAGGCCGATCGGCGGATGGGTCCAGCCGCCCGAGGCCGCGCAGGCCATGGGCAGGCCGGCCGCCGCCCGTGCAGCCTCCAGCCTTGCCACCAGGTCCGGCGGCAGGAAGGGCCCGTCGCCCGGGACGGAGAGCACGGTCGGCAGGTCCGGCCGGTGCTCCGCCGCCCAGTCGAGCGCCGCCAGCACGCCGGCGAGCGGGCCCGGAAAGTCCGGCAGCGGATCCGGGACCACCGGCAGCCCGTAGCGCGCGAAGCGCGCCGCATCGCCATTGGCGTTCAGGATCACGGCCGCGACCTGCGGCGCCACGCGTTCCAGGACATGGTCCAGCAGCGGCTGCCCCGCCAGCAGCCGCAGCGGCTTGTCCCCGCCCCCCATGCGCCGCGCCAGGCCACCGGCCAGCACGACGGCGAGCACCCCGCTCATGCCTCTGTCCCCCGGTTCGGCTGAAGAGGCTGTTTCTTGGTCCCGGCCATGGTCGTGCCAGACGGGGCGGCGGTGGCGTTCCCGAGGATCGCCGCAGGCGACCGGCGAGGCCGGCGCGCAGCTTCCCTGGCACCGGCGCAGACGGCCCGCGACACTCCATCGGCCGGGTGGCCCGCGCGCCTCATGCCCCCTCCGCCTCCCGGCTGTTCTTCCGCCAGTGCCTGGCGCTCTCCTCCTCGACGTAATGGAGGTCCGCGTCGAAGACGATCCGCTCTTCCCCCGCCAGGGCGGTGAAGCGCTTGCCCTTGCAGCGGCCGATCAGGGTCAGCCCGACCTCCCGTGCCAGTTCCACGCCCCAGGCAGTGAAGCCGCTGCGCGAGACCAGGATGGGAATGCCCATCCGCACCGTCTTGATCACCATCTCCGAGGTCAGGCGGCCGGTGGTGTAGAAGATCTTGTCCGCGGGGTCGGAGCCGTTGCGGAACATCCAGCCGGCGATCTTGTCCACCGCGTTGTGCCGGCCGACATCCTCCATATAGACCAGCGGCCGGTCCTGCTGGCACAGCGCGCAGCCATGGATCGCCCCGGCCTCCAGATAGAGGGTCGGCAGCGTGTTGATCCGGTGCAGCAGGCGATAGAGCCAGGAGGTCCGGATCTCGGCTGACATCGGAAGCCGAGCCTTGGAAAAATTCTCCAGCAGGTCGCCGAAGGCGGTGCCCTGGGCGCAGCCGCTGGTCAGGGTCTTCTTCTTCAGCTTCTCCTCGTAATCCGTGCGCCGCTCGGTCCGCACCACGACCACCTGCAGGTCGTCGTCATACTCGATGCCGGTGACGGCATCGTCCCGCCGCAGCATGCCCTGGTTCAGCAGGTAGCCCAGGGCCAGATCCTCCGGCCGGTCGAGGATCGTCATCATGGTGACGATCTCCTGCCCATTCAGATAGAGCGTCAGCGGTCGCTCCACCGTGACGCTCGCTTCCACGCGAGCGCCGGTATGGTCGATGCCGGCGACACGGCGCGTGAGGCGCGGATCGGCGGGGTCGGGCTGGACCAGCAGGGACTCTTCCATGACGGGAAAGGGTGGGGCGGCATGGTCCTGCACGCAACCCGCGCCACGGCGCTGACGTTTTCCGGCCGTATTTCAGGAGGTTGTCGATGCCCACCTACCGCTTCCCGGCCGAGGCCGGGCTGGCCCTGGAGGGCGGAGCGCCCAGTGCCGCCGCCATCACCGACCGGCTGGCGGAACTCGGGCTGACGCGGCAGGAGGTGATGGTCACCCGCCATGACGACGCCGCGACGCTGGAAGGCAGCGTGCCAGATGACACGACGCGGGAGCGGATCCTGCTTGCGGTCGGCAACATCCAGGGCATCGCGCGGGTGGATGACCGGCTGACCGTCGCGCGGAGCAGTGGCCTGCTGGACACGCTGAGCGCCTTCGCCCGGCTGCCTGCGGGCAGCGCCAGCACGGAGGCGACGGAACGCGCCGTGCATCGCGCGACGCCGGATACGGATACGGGCTTCGGCCCGGGTGGGAGCATCCTGCATCTTGTGCAGCCCGGGGAGACGCTGGAGGCGATCGCGGCCCGGCATTATGGCGACACCGCGGCGGCCGGGTGGATCCTGGAATCCAACACCCCGGTGCTGACGGATGCCTCGGCGCTGCGGCCGGGCATGGTGCTGCGACTGCCGCCGAGATAGGGCAAGGCCGTCGGTCGATCAGGGCCGCACGCCCCTCCCCCAGGCGGTAGGGCAATCCTTTTCTGGCTTTTGAGGGCGCGCGGCCTGCCCTGGCTCGCGCCGTCCAGCCATCCTCCAACCACTCGCCCCCTGCCGGGTGGAGGAAGCCGGACTGCTCACCGGCCTCGGTCCATGTAACACCTGGCTGCGGCAATGACCGGCAGCGGACTGACTCGGGTTCCGGGCCGCCGGTCATTGGCCCCGCCCCGGCGGAACCCGTTTCTCGCACGGATTCTCCTTCATGGTGCCGGCGCCAGACGGCATGTCCGGCGGGCAAGGATCCCGCCCCGGCAGGTCTGCGGATCTTTGTGGCCCGCTCTTCCCGCTGCCCTGCGCGCGTCCCGGGAACCGCACGGAAGCGGAACAAGACACCAAACGTCAATAAAGGTAACGGAAATTCGATCTCGTCTGCCTTGACCGGCCTTTCCCGTGGTGCCTAAGCACCAAGTCCGCTAGGGCCAATGTCGCCTGCGCAACTCTGCCCCGCAGATTGCGCAGCGGGTCTGGCCGTCTCCTGAGTCTATCACCACATCCCGTATGCGCCGCTGAAGCAGCGCGTCTTTCCTTGCGGCTGATCGATCGCCAGTGCGCCTTTTCGGCGCGACGGGCGTTTGGCCGTGCCGAGGGCGCCGCGCCGGCGCGAGCCGACATGCAGGCGGGCCGCAGGGCCTGCCCAGGAGTGGATCGAGTGATGGACGGGTTTGTCACCGAGACGATGCTGGATGAGAGCGAGGCCGAGCTGCGGGTCTCGCGCCCCCTCGGCGCGCCTGCCTTCGAGGCGCTGGTGGCCCGCGTCCCGAGTGAGGATCTCCCCGCCTGGGAGGAGGCCGAGGCCGCCGAGGATGGCGAGGACGCGCCCGAGGACCTGGCGGATGCGGAGGAGGTCGAGGAGGATTCCGAGGCCGCTCCCGCCGCCGAGGCGGCGGCGCCTGCCGCGGGCAATGTGGACGAGGCCTCGCTCGGCCGCACGGACGACCCCGTGCGCATGTTCCTGCGCGAGGCGTCGCGCACGGAGTTGCTGACGCGCGAGCAGGAAGTCGCCCTGGCGCAGCGGATCGAGGCGGGCCGCGAGGCGATGCTGGGCGCTCTCGGTGCCTGCCCCTCCACCCGCGCGACCCTGGCCACCTGGCGCGACGCCGTCGCCGCCGGCAACCTGCCGCTGCGTGACCTGGTGGAGCTGGAGGCCATGGCCGCCGCCGCCGAGGCGCCGGCCGAGGGCACCGAGGAAGGCGAGAGCACCGAGGGCACGCTCGACCAGCGCCTGCGGCCGGAGATCCTTGCCTCCTTCGATGCCGCGCTGGCCGGCGGGACGGATGCGACCGAGCTGGCGGCGCTGATCGCCGCGCTGCGCCTGCGCGCCGACCGGATCGAGGCGCTGATCGAGCAGGTGCGCGCCGGGCATCGCCGCCTGACGGCGCTGGACGGCCGCGCGCTGCGGCTGGCGACCGGCGCCAAGGTCAGCCGTGACGACTTCCTCAAGCATTGGGATGCCGGCGAGGCCGGGACGGCCAGGATCACGGCCAAGCTGAAGGGCGCGGCGGGCGAGTTCCTGGAGATCCGCGGCGAGGTTGCGAAGATCGAGGCCGAAACCGGCCTCGCCGCGCCCGAGCTGCGCCGCCTGCATGCCGAGATGAGCCGCGGCGAGCGCGATATGCGCCGGGCGAAGGAGGAGCTGACGCGGGCGAACCTGCGCCTGGTCGTCCATATCGCCCGCAAGTACCGCAACCGCGGCCTGCTGCTGGGCGACCTGATCCAGGAAGGCAATATCGGCCTGATGCGCGCGGTCGAGAAGTTCGACTGGCGCAAGGGCTTCAAGTTTTCCACCTACGCCACCTGGTGGGTGCGGCAGGCGATGACGCGCGCCATCGCCGATCAGGCGCGGACTATCCGCGTGCCGGTGCACATGGCGGAGACTGCCTCCAAGATCGCCCGGCTCGGCCGCATCCTGGCGCACCGCACGGGCCGCGAGCCGACCGCCGAGGAGCTGGCGCAGCGCCTCGGCGTGCCGACGGAAAAGGTGAAGTCGGTGCAGGGGATCGTGCGCGAGCCCGTGAGCCTCGACACGCCGATCGGCGAGGAGGATGACGGGCGGCTCGGCGACCTGATCGAGGACCGCAACGCCGTCCACCCCTTCGAGGCGGTGGCGCGTTCGGGCCTGCGGGAAGCGGCGGCGCGCGTGCTGTCCGACCTCACGCCGCGCGAGGAGCGGATCCTGCGCATGCGCTTCGGCATCGGCATGGAGCGCGACCACACGCTGGAGGAGGTCGGCAAGACCTTCAACGTGACGCGGGAGCGCATCCGGCAGATCGAGGCCAAGGCGCTGAAGAAACTGCAGAACGGCCAGCGCGGCCGGGCGCTGCGCAGCTACCTGGACCGCGCGTGAGGCGGCGGGGCGCAAGCCCCGCCCGCTTGGGAGGGGATCGCGGGAGGTCATGAACGACCGGCCGCGTGCCTCTGCTCGGAAAACAAGGAACGAGGCAATCCGTCGTGGCGGATTGCCTTCACCTCCAATGTGACCGCCAACCGGCTGTCGGTCCCGTTGCAGACGCCGATTCGCCACCATCCCGCCGGCACGAATCGCTCCACGACCGGAGACCCGCCCGCGGGTCGTGGCGCCTGCGGGTTCCCCGGGATTGCCCGGAGGCGCGGCCGCGCGCAGCCTGGAGCCCGATGCTCCGACTCCTCCGCCGCCATTCCAGCCTCGCCATCATCCTCTCGATCGGCCTCGTCGCCGGCAGCCTCGTCTGGACGCTGCACGGGCCGGAGGCCTTCCGCCGCGCCCTCGGGACCGCCTGGCAGGTCTTCCTCACCGTCCTGCCGGCCCTGCTGGCCGGGCTGCTGCTGGCCGGCAGCCTGAAGCAGCTCATCCCGCCCGGCGCGCTGGCGAAGTGGATGGGGGCGGAATCGGGCTGGCGCGGCCTCTTCGTCGCCACGCTCTGCGGCATGGCCATGCCCGGCGGGCCGATGGCGGCCTTCCCGCTCGTGCTGGTGCTGGCCCAGGCCGGGGCCGATCGCGGCGCGCTGATCGCCTTCATCGTCGCCTGGGCCCTGAACGGCTTCCAGCGCGTGCTGGTCTGGGAGGTGCCGCTGCTCGGTGCCGATTTCGCCCTGCTGCGCTTCCTCTGCGGCCTGCCGCTCTCGGTCATCGCCGGCGTCCTCGCGCGGCGCATCCCGCTGGCCTGGACCCCGCCCGGCAGCGCGGCGCCGGGGGCACGGCCATGACCATCGGCCAGGGCATCCTGCTGGTCCTGGCGCTCGGCGCCTTCGGCCTCGCGCTGCGGCGCGGCGTGCCGACGGCGCAGCGGGCGCTGCGCGAGACCGGCGACACCATCCTGCGCGTCCTGCCGCTGCTGGTCGCGGCGCTGCCCATGGCCGCCTTCCTTGCGGAGCTGATCCCGCCTGACCTCGCCGCCGGCTGGCTGGGGCCGGAGAGCGGGTTGCTCGGCATCGTCATCGCCTCGCTGGCGGGCGGCTTCATCCCGGGCGGGCCCTTCGTCTCCTTCCCGCTGGTGCTCACCTTCCTCAAGGCGGGCGCGGGCGGGCCGCAGATGGTGGCGCTGATCACCGGCTGGGCGATCCTCGGCTTCCATCGGGTGATCGCCTGGGAATGGCCGGTGCTGGGCGGGCGCTTCATCCTCATCCGGCTGCTGGCCTCGGGCATCCTGCCGGTGCTGGCGGGGCTGATCGCGCAGGCCCTGCTGCCGATGTTTCCGCATGCCCTGGTAAGGCCTTGAACGGCTGGCAAGCTTCTTGTCCTTCCGGCATGGTCGGCGCGGTATGGATGGATTGATGGCCACCCCCGAATGGGATGCGCTGCTCGCACTGCGCGACGCACCGGGCGCGCCGCCGCCCGCCGGCCCGCTCGGCACGCTCTTCGGCCCGCTGCTCGCCCCGCCGCGCGCGGCGGATGGCTGCATCGTGGTCGGCCGTCTCGCGCAGACGCTGGATGGGCGGATCGCCACCCTCTCCGGCTCCTCGCAATGGATCGGTGGGCGGGGCGACATCCTGCACACCCATCGCCTCCGCGCCCTCTGCCATGCCGTCATCATCGGCGCCGGCACGGTGCGGCATGACGACCCGCGGCTGACCACGCGGGACTGCACCGGCCCGAATCCGGTGCGCGTGGTGCTGGACACCGACCGCCGCCTCGGCCCCGGTTACAGCCTGTTCCGGGAGGGCCCTCCCACCCTGCTGCTCTGCGCCGAGGATGCGCCGGGCCCCGACCGGCTGGGCCTGGCCGAGGTGGTGCGGCTGCCGCGCGACGCGGTGCATGGCGGGCTGCGCATCCCGGCCATCCTCGTCGCCCTCGCGGCGCGCGGCCTGACGCGTCTCTTCGTCGAGGGCGGCGGCGTCACGGTCAGCCGCTTCCTCGCCGCGGGCTGCCTCGACCGGCTGCATGTGACGGTGGCGCCGGTGCTGCTCGGTTCCGGCATCCCGGCCTTCACCCTGCCGGAGGCCGCGCGCATCGCGGATGGGCTGCGCTTCGCCTGGACGGTGCATTCGCTGGAGCCGGACGTTCTGTTCGACATTGCGCTGGACCGCGCCAGGCCCGGGGTGTGCGCGTGAAGGCCCGCGCCCTCTGGATCGTCGCGCCAAGCCTTGCGGAACTGCGGGAGGAATCGCTGCCGCCCCGCGCCGCCGACCAGGCGCTGGTGCGTACCCGCGCGACGGCCCTCTCCCGCGGCACCGAACGGCTGGTGCTGGAGGGGCGTGTGCCAATCAGCCAGCACGCCGCCATGCGCGCCCCGCTGATGGCCGGCGATTTTCCCTACCCGGTGAAATACGGCTATTGCGCCATGGGCGTGGTGGAGGATGGCCCGCCCGGCCTCCACGGCCGCCGCGTCTTCGTCCTGCATCCGCACCAGGACCTCTTCCTGGCGCCTGCTGCCATGTGCATCCTCGTGCCGGACGCCGTGCCGGACCACCGCGCCGTGCTCGCCGCCAATATGGAGACGGCGCTCAACATCCTCTGGGATGCCCGCCCGCTGCCAGGCGAGCGCGTGCTGGTCATCGGCGCCGGCGTGGTCGGGCTGCTCGTGGCGGCGCTGCTCGCGCGCATGCCGGGCATCCGCCCGACCGTGGTGGATCTGGACCCCGGCCGCGCTGCCCTGGCCGAGTCGCTCGGCGCCCGCTTCGCCCGGCCGGAGGAGGCACCGGCCGAGCAGGAGATCATCATCCATGCCAGCGCCAGCGCCGCCGGGCTGCAACTGGCGCTGGACCGCGCCGGCTTCGAGGCGCGCATCGTCGAGGCGAGTTGGCATGGCGACCGCGCCGTCCCGCTGCCGCTCGGCGAGGCCTTCCACGCCCGCCGCCTCTCCCTCCTCTCCTCCCAGGTCGGCGCCGTCGCCCCTGCCATGCGCGGCCGCCGCAGCCATGCGGAGCGCCTGGCCCTGGCGCTGGGCCTGCTGGAGGATCCGCGGCTCGATGCGCTCTGCGCCCCGGTCGCGCGCTTCGAGGACCTGCCTCCTGCACTGCCCGGGCTTCTCGCGGCGGGCGCCGTTGTGCCGCCCTGCCCCGTCATCACCTACACATAGGTAAAGAGAGTACCGCGATGTTCTCGCTCACCGTCTGCGACCACATCATGGTCGCCCACAGCTTCCGCGGCGCCGAATTCGGCCCGGCCCAGCGCCTGCACGGCGCCACCTTCGCGGTCGAGGCGGAGTTCCGCGCGCCGCAGCTCGACCACCTCCACCTGCTGGTCGATATCGGCCTGGCGAAGCAGGAACTGCGGCAGGCGCTCGACACCCTCGACTACCGGAACCTGGATGGCGAGCCGCAGTTCGCCGGGCTGAACACCACCACCGAATATCTCTGCCTCCACATCCACCGGCTGCTCTGCGCCGCGCTGAAGGAGGGCAGGCTGGGCGCCCAGAGCGGCAACGTCACCTCCTTGAAGGTGCTGCTGCGGGAGAGCCCGAATGCCTGGGCGGCCTATGAGGGTGACGTCGCATGAACGCGGCCGATCCAGGCCTCCGGTGCCCGGCTGTGCCTCGCCCTCCGGCCATCGGTGATATTGCATGAACGCGGCCGATTCAGGCCTCCCGTGCCCGGCTGCGCCTCGCCCTCCGGCCATCGGACGCGTCGCATGAAGCTTGCACTTCTCGTCCCCGGCCCCTTCGCCACCATCTCGGGCGGCTACCTCTATGACCGGCGGATCGCCGAGGGGCTGCGCGGCCTCGGCCATGCGGTGCAGGTGGTGGAGCTTGCCGGCCGTCATCCGCTGCCGGACGAGGTGGCGGAGGAGGCGGCACGCGCCGCCCTCGCCGCGCTGCCCGAGGATGTGCAGCCCGTCATCGACGGCCTCGGCCTGCCCGCCTTCGCGCCGCTGGCGGATGAGCTGGTCCGTCGCCGCGCCATCGGCCTGATCCACCACCCGACCGCGCTGGAACACGGCGCGCCGCAGGAGGACCGGGAGGCGCTGCGTGGCACCGAGCGCGACCTCTTCCCCCGCCTGGCCCGCCTCATCGCCACCTCCCCCCATACCGCGGCGCGGCTGACGGAGGAGTTCGGCGTCCCGGTGGAGCGGATCGGCGTGGTCGAGCCGGGGACCGACCCGGCGCCGCGCGCCGCGGGCTCGGGCGGGCCTGGCATCGCGGTTCTCGCGGTCGGCACGCTGGTGCCGCGCAAGGGGCATGACGTGCTGATGCGCGCCCTCGCCGGCCTGCCGGATCTCGACTGGACCCTGACCATCGCCGGCGACGGCGCCCGCAACACGGTGCATGCGCATGGGCTGACGGCATTGGCCGAGGAGCTCGGCATCGCCCGGCGTGTGACCTTCGCCGGCGAGGTGGGCGGCGAGGCGCTGGAGGCGCTGTATCGCGGCGCCGACATCTTCGCGCTGGCGACCTGGTGGGAAGGCTATGGCATGGCGGCGGCCGAGGCGCTGGCGCGCGGCCTGCCGCTTGCCATCACCGCCGGCGGCGCCATCGCCGACCTCGTCCCGGCGGAGGCCGGCGCCGTCTCGCCGCCCGGCGATGTCGTCTCGCTGACCAAGGCGCTGCGCCGGATGATCTTCGATGCCGAGCTGCGGCAGGCGATGGCCGAGGCCGCCTGGCAGGCCGGCCAGCGCCTGCCCCGCTGGCCCGACCGCGCCGCCGCCTTCGCCGCCGAGTTGGCGAAGGCATGACCGAGAGTTTCGACCTCGACTGGCTCGACCTGCGCGAGCCCTGGGATGCCGTCGCCCGCTCCCCCGCGCTGGCGGAGCGGCTGCTCGCCCGCCTGCCCGCGCGGCCGCGTTTCCTCGATCTCGGCGCCGGCAGCGGCAGCCTGCTGCGCTGGCTCGCGCCCCGCCTCGGCCGCGCCCAGGCATGGACGCTGGTGGACAGCGACCAGGCGATGCTGGAAGCGGCCTTCGACACCATTGCCGACCGCGCCAGCCAGGTCGGCTATTATGTCACCGCCCCCAACCGCCGCACCCTGCTGGTGCATGCCCCCGGCGGCGCCTGGCGGATCGATACCCTGATCGCTGACCTGGCCGAGGCGCCGGACAACCTGCCGCTGCAGAATGCCGATGCGGTGGTGAGCTCGGCGCTCTGCGACCTGGTCTCGCGAGACTGGGTGGAGCGCATGGCAATGGCGCTGCGCATCCCCTTCTACGCCGCGCTTTGCGTGGATGGGCGGGAGCGCTTCGCGCCACCCCACCCGGCGGATGCCCGGGTCGCTGCCGGCTTCCGCCGCGACCAGGCGCGCGACAAGGGCTTCGGCGGCGCCGCGCTCGGCCCCCGCGCACCGGCGGTGATGGCGGAAGCCTTCGCGGCGCGCGGCTTCGCCGTGGAAACGGCATCAAGCGACTGGCTGGTCCGAGCCCGCGGCGCTCTCCCCCACCCCACGCTGCGCGACACCGCCGAACGCTTCCTGGAGGAGTTGGTCGAAGGCCATGCCGAGGCAGCAGGGCGGCAGGACCGGCGCGGCGAGGCGCGGATCGAGGGCTGGATGGCAGCGCGGCTGGATCATGCGGCAGAGCGGCGGCTTTCGGTGCGGATCGGGCATCGCGATCTCCTCGCGCTGCCACCGAGGCGGTGAGAGGGGCTCCATCCCTCGCACGCTCTCCCCGCCAGGGGTCGGGCGTCGCCTGGAGCCGGGCCCGGGTCCGGAACACCGCCGACCCGTGGACGTTGGTCCCCTGCCACAGCACTGGGGAGGACCATATGGCCGCCGAGAAGCCGCAGGGCACCAAGCTGAACCCGGGCGACGTCGCTTCGCCCGGCACACCGGCAACGGGTGAGGGCCCCTGCCCCGAATGCCAGGGCAAGGGCACCATCAACGGCCAGCGCTGCCGCAACTGCGACGGCACCGGCATCGTCATCCAGGGCGTCGCCGGCGGCTGACGCCCGCCGCCCGCCGCACGGAAGCGTCATGGCCGGGGAAGGCCCCGGCCATCCCTGTCCATGCGCGGGCTGCTAGGCTGCGCGGATGGAACTCCCATCCGGACTCACCCTCAGCATCGAGGACAAGCCGGACGCGGCTGATATCGACATCCTCCCGGAGGGCCTGGAAGCCTTCAACGAGCAGCACTGGCCGGGGCACCAGCCCTGGGAGGAGTTCGGCGTCTTCCTGCGGGACGAAGGGCGCATCGTCGCCGGCCTGTTTGGCGAGATTTATGCGGGCTGGCTCTTCATCCGCTATTTCTGGATCGCGGATCCCCTCCGGCGACGCGGCCTCGGCGCCGGCATCATCGCCACGGCGGAGCAGCGGGCGCGGGAACGTGGTTGCCATTCCGCCTATGTCGATACCTTCAGCTTCCAGGCGCCGGAGTTCTACCGCAGGCAGGGCTACGAGGAATTCGGCCGCCTGCCCTACCCGCCCAAGGGCGAGCGTGTGTGGCTCCGCAAGCGGCTGACCGGGGACGCGCCATGACCGATCGCCCGCACGCCCTCCGCGCCGATGCGGTGCCGCCGCTGCAACCGCCAACGAAGGCCTACCCGCCCGATCTCGCGGCGAAGCTCGCCGGGTGGGAGAAGCGGGTGCTGGGCGACCCCTTCGGCCTGACGAATTTCGGGATGAACCTGGTCCGCCTCGCCCCCGGTGCCGCCTCCTCGCTCCGCCACGCCCATGCGCGGCAGGATGAGTGGATCTATGTGCTGGAGGGCACGCCGACGCTGGTGCTGGGCACGACGGAGGCGGTGCTGGCGCCCGGCGACTGCGCCGGCTTCCCGGCCGGCCGCCGGCGAGGCGCATCACCTGGTGAACCGCTCCGCGCAGGATGTGCTGTTCCTGGAGGTGGGGGACCGCAGCCTGGGCGACAGCGTGATCTATCCGGACGACGATCTGGCCGGCGCGGCGACGCCCGAAGGCAACTGGCGCTACACGCGCAAGGATGGCACGCCGCTGGGGTGATCGCCGCAGCGCGCGGAGCGCGTTAAGAACGGGCGACGCCCCACGGGAGAGAGACGACCATGCCCCTGCTCGGCTGCATCGCCGATGACTTCACCGGCGCCACCGACCTGGCGAACACCCTGGTCAAGGGCGGCATGACGGCCGTGCAGGTGATCGGCGTGCCGCCCGCCGCGGAGCGGCAAGGGACAGCCCCCCCTCTGCCGGAGGCGGATGCCATCATCATCGCCCTCAAATCCCGCACCGCCCCGGTGAAGGAGGCAGTGGCGGAGAGCCTGGCCGCCTGCGAGGCGCTGCTGGCGGCGGGCGCGAAGCAGATCTTCTTCAAATACTGCTCCACCTTCGACAGCACGGATGAAGGCAATATCGGCCCGGTCGCGGATGCGCTGGTGCGGCGGCTGGACTGCGGCTTCGCCCTCGCCAACCCGGCCTTCCCGACCAATGGCCGCACCGTCTTCCAGGGGCACCTCTTCGTGGGCGGCAACCTGCTTTCCGAGAGCGGGATGGAGAACCACCCGCTGACGCCGATGCGGGACCCGAACCTCGTTCGCGTGCTCGGGCGGCAGACGGACGGCACGGTCGGCCTGGTGCCCTTTGCCGTGGTCGAGAAGGGCACCGCGGCGATCCGCAAGGCGATGACCGGGCTGAAGGAGAGCGGCCGGCGCTATGCCATCGTGGATGCGGTGACCGATGAGCATCTGATCGCCATCGGCGAGGCGGCGGCCGACCATGCGCTGATCACCGGCGGCAGCGGCGTCGCCATGGGGCTACCGGCGAATTTCCGCGCCAAGGGCCTGCTGCCAGAACGCGGCGAGGCGGCGGCCGCGCTGCCGCCGATGCAGGGCCATGCCGCGGTGGTGGCCGGCTCCTGCTCCCGCGCGACGCTCGGGCAGATCGGCTATGCGCGGGACCACGCGCATACGCTGGAACTCGACGTGCTGGCGACGCCGGATGCCGCGGCGCTGGCGCGTCAGGCGCTCGACTGGGCGCGGGACAAGCTCGGCGACCATCCGGTGGTGGTCGCGGCCAGCGCACCGCCCGAGAAGGTGGCGGCGCTGCAGGCGCGGCTGGGGCGCGAGGCCGCCGGCACGCTGGTGGAGCAGGCGCTCTCCACGGTCGCGGAGGGCCTGGTCGCGCAGGGCGTGAGGCGTCTGGTGGTGGCGGGCGGCGAAACCTCGGGCGCGGTGGTGTCGCGCCTCGGCGTGTCCTCCCTCCGCATCGGGCCGGAGATCGACCCGGGCGTGCCCTGGACCTATGCCGAGCCCGCAGGGCTGCACCTGGCGCTCAAGTCGGGCAATTTCGGGGCGCGGGACTTCTTCCTGAAGGCGTTCGGCGTCTAGCGGGGGAGAGAGGGCTACCTCTCCCCCCCGCCCCCCTCTCACCGCTTTCTGCGAGTCGGGTGCCGCCGTGCGGCGAGCGCCAGCCTCACAGAAGAAGGGTGGTGGGGTTGGGCGTACTGCGCCCAACGGGAGGAGGTTCTCCTCCTCCCCGATCTCCTGGAGGCAGCGATGAACGAACCCCAACTCCGCGAGCGCCTGGCCGAACATGGCCGCCTGCTCTTCGGCCGCGGCTATTCCGTCGGCAGCGCCGGCAATATCAGCGTGCGCCTGCCGGACGGCTATCTGATGACGCCGACCAACAGCTGCCTCGGGCGGCTGGATCCGGCGCGGATCAGCAAGCTGGACCTGCAGTGGCGGCATGTCTCCGGCGACAAGCCCTCCAAGGAGGTCTTCATGCACCGCGCGGTGCTGGAGACGCGGCAGGAAGCCGGCGCGGTGGTGCACCTGCATTCGACCCATGCCACCGCCATCGCCTGCCTCGCCTCACCGGGCGAGCCGGCACCGATCCGACCGCTGACGCCCTATTTCGTCATGCGGGTCGGCCGGGTGCTGCCGGTGGTGCGCTACTACCGCCCGGGCGATGCGGCGATGGAACCGGCGATTGCCGCCGCGGCGCAGGAGGCACGGGCGATGCTGCTGGCCAATCACGGCCCGGTGGTGAGCGGCAGGACGCTGGACGATGCGGTCTATGCGGCCGAGGAGCTGGAGGAGGCGGCAAAGCTGGCGCTGCTGCTGCAGGGCCGCAATGCCCGTACCCTGACGCCGACCGAGGTGGAGGATCTGCTCTCCACCTTCGGGTGAGGGGCCGTCTTCCGGACCAGGGAGGAAGGGGCGCTCCACGATAGTCTCCCGGCCATGGGGCGGCTCCTCCGGGAAAAGGTGCGACCTGGTCCGCCTCCGCCACAGCATCGCGTTGCGCGTCGTCCCGCGACTCGGCGCCCTGGTATGCAGATGATCGACAAGTCGGGGCATGGCGCCGTTCCCCGGCTGGGCCAGGCAGGCTGCCATTCGCACCCGTGCCAGGGAGGGGAAAACACCCTCACGGTAAGCCATCCCCGGGGACAGCACCCTTGGCCTCCATTGAAAAAGGGCCGCGGCGTCTCCGCCGCGGCCCCCGGTCCTGGTGCCCTGGCCGGCGTTACTGCGCCTGCGCCACCGGGTCCAGCTTGTAGCCGCCGCCCTCGGTCAGCAGCAGCCGGGCATGGGACGGATCCGGCTCGATCTTCTGTCGCAGGCGGTAGATATGGGTCTCCAGCGTGTGGGTGGTGACCGCGCTGTTGTAGCCCCAGACCTCGTTCAGCAGCACCTGCCGCGGCACTGGCTTGCCGCCGGCGCGGTAGAGGAACTTCAGGATCGAGCTTTCCTTGTCGGTCAGCCGGATCTTGCGGTTGCGCGCCGGCTCAAGCAGCAGCTTGGCGGAGGGGCGGAAGGAATACGGCCCGATGGTGAAGACCGCGTCTTCCGAATTGTCGAAGACGCGAAGCTGCGCCCGGACCCGCGCCAGCAG
>JAESGY010000442.1_pt1 | contig 17491 bp, 22 predicted proteins | sample 9269841 | NCBI WGS metagenome assembly JAESGY01 (sample SAMN17022865, study PRJNA683097) | algae metagenome | isolation source: Spirirestis rafaelensis WJT71-NPBG6 and co-occurring heterotrophs from... | place: USA: Pinto Wells, Joshua Tree National Park, Colorado Desert, CA | collected 2006-08-15
CTGCGCTCATCGATCAGGCTGATCAGGGCCATGGGAGCCCCGCACACTCGTGCGGCAAGCTGCACCAGAGCATCGAACTCGGGCTCTGGCGGCGTATCGAGCACCCGGTAGCTGCGCAGGGCAGCAAGCCGGTCACTCTCCTTCCAGAACGGGAGCAGATTGTCGTTTAGCATGAACAGATTACCAGCAGGAGCATCACTGGTATGAGAACTGCGATGGCGCAATAAGGTTCGAGGGAAGCTGTTAACCTTTGTTAATCGCCGCGTGGCTACCGACCAGAAGCTGCTGGCAGGCTTCCACGAGCACAGAGGATGGGACGGGCTTCTCAATCCAGGTCACGTGGGAAAACGCGGCCAGAAGTTCTGGGTCCTCGTGGTAGCCGGAATAGATCAGGAACGGCACCCTGCGGCGGGTGAGTTCCAGAGCGATCTCGCGGCAGGGTCCATCCTTCAGGGCGGCATCCAGGATCGCTGTATCAGGCGTGGCCGTTTGAAGCCATGAAAGTGCGGCAGCGCAAGTCGTGAACGGGCCAGCGACCTCGTAGCCCGCGTCCCGCAGTTCATCGTGCAGGTCGAGCGCAATAAGTGCCTCGTCCTCCAAGATAAGGACAAGCGGTCTGCTGTCGGGGTACGGAGCCATCTCTCAGCCCTCAGCTATCAGGCTTGAACGATACCTGAACGGGCAAGCTTGACTATTACCAATGGGTTGTAACTCTCAGTCTACCCTGTCAGACCCGGCTTAGCTACATTATTGAGACCAGAGACCTCGCTGGACCGGTCCTCAAGCGACACCGCCTGGGAACGAGCCCGGTTCGCCTTGTTCCTGACTATAGAAACCGAAGATCATGTCGTCAGCATGAGATAGTCACAGCGGAGGAGCCCTACTGCGATGAAGAAGGCTCGCAAGCTCTATAGCAGCCCCAATGGGGATCGATGGTACCTGATCTGTGACGCTTCGGGCGAGGTGTTTACTCGTCACGAGGCCAACGCGGCTTCAGGCGGTCAGATCGAGCATCTTGAGATCAGTGCCTTCCTCAGCAGGGGAAATGGACCAGAACAGCAGGAACTCATCCGGCTAATTGGAACCCTGGTTGAGATCGATGAGCACGGCGATCAGCACTGATGGCCAGCTTTGATCTCTGTCAGTAGCGGGCCTGAGTCTGCAAAATTCCCAGGCGACACTGCACGGCTCCAGAACAAACATTGTTCTGCTCGAACGAACAAGGCCGATGCCCGTTCTCCTTGAGGCAAGCTAAGTGCCTGGAGATAAAGACCCATGCACCAGAAGTCGGAGCAGAATGGGTTCGTTCCTGCTCCTTCGGCTCAGAGCATCCTGGACGCCCTCACCGACCCCGTCGCTCTGCTGGACCAGAGCGGCACCATTATCGCTGTCAATCAGGCATGGCTGGAGTTCGGAGGCGCTAACGAGGCTGGTGGAACCTCATCCATCGGCGTGAACTACCTGAAGGTCTGTGAGCGGGCCACGGGCGGTGACGCACCCTGCGCCAGAGCCGCCGCCGCAGGCATTCGCTCGGTCCTTGCAGGCCAGGGCACCTTCTCGTTGGAGTACCCGTGCCACTCGCCCACCCAGCAGCGCTGGTTTCAGCTTCGCGCCTCCCGTCTCGAAGAAGCAGGAGCAAGGTACTGTGTCGTGGCTCACCACGACATCACGGCGCGCATGCTGGTCGAGCAGGAGCGGCAGGGCCTGCTGGCCAGGGCTCACCGCCACAAGGAGCAACTCAAGGCTCTGGCTGCGGCGTCCACCAGGATTGCCGCTGCGGGCTCGCCGAACGCCACCCTCCAAGAGGCCACTGATCAGGCTCGCCTGATCATCGGAGCGCATGTGGCTGCCATCCACACCATCCCCTACCTCCTCTGGCCGGATGCCTCAGTCTTGGTGTCGATCCCGGACAAGTATCGTACCGTCTCGGCGGACGCTGTCATGTCTGCTGGGGCTGCCATCTACGCGCACGTGATGCAAACAGCCTGCCCCCTGCTGGCCACCAGGGCTGAACTGGAGACCCATCCCCTATGGCACAATCATCAGCAGGATCAGAATGGGCATCCAGCCCTCCAGGGTGTCCTCGCTGTGCCGCTGGCGGGGCAACAGGGTGGGACCATGGGCGTGATCATCCTGTCCGACAAACAGCAGGGCGAGTTCACGCCTGACGATGAGGCTATCCTTGTGCAGTTGGCCCAGACGGCCTCTGTGTCCATTGAGAACGCAGCCCGAGCCAAGGCTCAGAAGGAAGGTCAGGAGCGGCTCTGGGCCACCCAGGAGCACGCCAACATTGGCATCGCGGAGACCGACGCCACGGGCAGGTTCCTCATGGTCAACAGCGGGTTCTCTTCCATCACCGGCTACTCCCGCCCTGAGTTGCTCTCGTTGAGTGTGTTCGATCTCACGCCTGCCGATGATAGTCAGGCCGAACGTGCACTCTACAGCCGCCATGTGGCAGGCGAACTGAAGACGTACTCTCTGGAAAAGCGCTTCACGCGGAAAGATGGCTCCGCCGCGTGGCTTGCGGTGTCAGCCACCGCCGTTTTCGATCAGGCGGGGCGCTTTCGCTACAGTGTGCGGGTGATCCAGGATATCGATCAGCGCAAGCGGCATGAACAACGCCAAGCTTTGCTGGTCCGAGAACTGCATCATCGCGTCCGCAACACCTTGGCGGTGGTGCAAGCTTTGGCGGGGGCGACAGCCCGCTCATCGGCCAGCATCAGGGAGTTCAACCGCTCGTTCTCGGACCGGATCGCGGCCCTTGCCAAGACGCAGGCGCTGTTGACGGAAGATTACTGGCAGACGGTCTCGTTGCGGGAGATGCTGCTGAGCGAACTCCGACCCTTTGGAGAGGGCAAGTCTCAGCGGTTCAAGTTGGAGGGGCCAAATGTAGACTTGGCGGCTGATCTGGCTGTCCCATTGAGCATGGCCTTGCACGAACTGACGGCGAATGCCGCGCGCTATGGGGCGTTGTCGGTCCGCAAAGGCTGTGTGTCGGTGGAGTGGGATATCGTCACCGTCGAAGGACGGCGGAACCTTCGCCTGAGGTGGGTTGAGCAGAATGGTCCCACGGTTGTGGAGCCAGTGCACAGCGGCTTCGGGATAGCTCTTCTCCAGCGCGTCCTTCCGGCTCAGTGCCAAGCTCAGGTTCGCCTGGAGTTCGATGCGGCAGGGCTCCGGTTCGACGTGGAAGCGCCAACGATCGTCCAGAGGTACGTGCCGGAGTATTAAAATGCGAACACGTCAGAGCTTGGGGATATAATCAATGTGGTCAACGAGGTTCAGGATGGTGAACAGGACCATAGGGAGCCGCTTTCTAAGCTGAGGACCTGCTCTGGGCTTGTTGGTCACGCGCTCGGGCGGCACGAGCCTCCTCGATAAGCGCGATCTGCTGTCCGTGGGTCATGCGATGGATGTGCCGTAGGCATTGACGGCGGGACGCGCAGGAGGTGAAGGGTATCATCTGGGACACACAGATCAGTGTCTATCTCTGCCGCCTAAAGATGGAAGCGATCAGACTGCCTCGCCTGCGACCATCCTCGCGCTCAACCTCGACCTGCGAGTCCTCGCTCTCAGTGTCTGTGTCAAACGTTGTCTCTTGGTCGGACCTCTGGACAACCCTGGTTAGTGGCTTCGGTTCTGGTTCAGACGCAGCCGCTGGCTCAGCCTCGGGCTGTTCCTCCATATTGCAGCCTGATCCGTTCTCCAGATAGCCCGCAGCTTCGCTCTGCACCTGCGACAGCACCTCGACCTGACCAAGAAAGCCCTCCGGGCGCTCGTACAGCACGTAGTGCTGATAGCCGGGCCTGACCGGCTGCTCCCGGCTAAGGAACACATCGCGGGTGATGTCGATCAGAAATCCTGGACCGCGTGTACTCGTCAGATTCACCCGGTTGACCACGCCCTCGACGAAGCTCATCACCTGACCGGGTGGATGATAGTGCACCCGGACCGAATCTCCTGCCTTGACCCTTAGGGTCAACGGGTCAACCATGCAGAGATGCCTCCCCTGTCGCAGGAAGGTGGTCCATCGCCCACATGGCAGCCTGAGTGCGGTTGGCCACCCCAATCTTGCGTAGAATGGCCTTCACGTGAACCTTCACGGTAGCTTCAGCCACATCGAGCTTGCGGGCGATCATCTTGTTGGGCGCACCGTCCACCAGACACCTGAGGATTTCGGCCTCTCGGGTGGTGATGCTCCTTACCCCCGTCGCAGACGTTTTCGGCGTAACCAGAACCTTGTTGTCCCAAGGCTCCGGTTCAGGCTTCAAGGTCGTTTGGTCAAGGATCAAACGAACCAATCCGGTGGGTAAGGCAAGCTCCCCCAGCATGACCAGTTCCAGGGAGATGATCAGCACCTCCGGGTCACTGCCGGTGAGACAGAAGCCATCAACTCCAGCCTCATGCGCCTGCACCACGAGGCCGGGATTGAGGTAATCGGCCAGAACCACGATCCGCTCGGCGCGATAGCGTTCTTTGACCTGTTGCACCTTCTCGGGCACGCGACTGCAAAGCTTGTTCACAGCGAGAATGGCGAGCGCAGGCTCCTGAGCCACCTCGTTGATCAGCCTTAAGCCTGTTGCGGGAGCCTCCTCAAGAATCACGAATCGTGTTCCAGACAGGATGTGTTGGAGGCCCCTGCGCAACAGGGGATTGTCGCAGATCAGAGCCGTAGGCACCGTTGATCCCTTGCCACCCGAGGCGCTAACCGAAACTTGAGACGAGTTTTCGTGATCGCCCTGAATACCAGTTAAGGAGTCAGCATTGTCGTCTTAACCTTGCTGCATGGTGCTGCTGGCTTTCGGCATGCTGGTACTCCCTGGATGGCATGTCCTTGTAGCCCTGTCTCTGGGCATGAGATGATGAGGACACTGACAAGCTTACAAAGGACATGTTCATGCTATTGCAATTATACAAAGAACATAGTCAAAGTTTGTTCACCTCAACCAGACAAGCAGCAGTCGTTGCTAAAGCAGATTGAGCATCTCCCAAGCAAAGCCCGTTAACTCAAGCCTGAAGCTCCGGCATACCCACGGGACGGACTCTTTTGCTGTGGTTTGGCTTCATCCAGGATCATCTTCCGCTTGTCTTATGTGTGCAGCGCTTCTGTACAAAGGCTTCCCAGCTACAAGGAACTGTCTTGACTCAGGTCGTGACGAGGTCGCCTGGAGACCGTACCTATTTTCGAATTGGTTACGAGGCGTTGCACCTGGATTGTTTCCGAACGGCCTTCCATATCGACCATATGACAAAGCCTCAGAACAGCGACCAAAGACGGTCTGGTGCCAAGCGGAAGCCAGCAGCCGCAACAGGCTTCCGGTCGCCGATCCGCATCAGTATCGATCACGAGGCGCTCGCCACGCTGGACAAACGTGCCATTGCCGCCCAGGTCGGCGTGGGTATTGTGGCAGGCTGGCTGGCAAGCTGGGTTGTCGGCGGGTCGGGGCTCCTCCAGTACGTCCTCACTGGTCTCGTGGGGTCCCTTGTCGGTGGCATCCTGCTGGAACGTCTCGGCATTGATCTGGGCATTCGCAACCCCTTGGCACATCGCATTGCCACGGCGACCATAGGGGCAGTGACCGTGGTTCTCGTGGCTCGGCTCATAGGCTGACACGAGGTTATCTCGGCGCAAATTGCGTCTGGGCTTGCTGTGCGGACTTGTATCAAACCGGGATCATGCTCAACCGTCAAAGAAGAGTGTTTGTAGCGGTTTGAGCCTACTCCGCCGCAAGGGCTGCCTTGGTCACGCTGTCAGGTCCGATCTCGGCCTCGCTGTTGAGGTCCAGCAAGGCTGCCAACCTGCTGCGGGCACGGTTCACCCGGCTTTTGACCGTGCCGAGCGGCACGTTGCAGACCTCCGCCGCCTCCTCGTGGGACATGCCCTGTGCTCCAACCAGAAGCAGCGCCTCGCGCTGATCGGGTGGGAGTTTCGCGAGTGCTGTGCGAAAATCCTCATAATCGAGGTGAGCCTGCTGGTCAGGGTGCGTCTTGAGCCGTGCCGCATAGGAGCCGTCCGCATCCTCCACCTCGCGTCGGCGGCTGCGATACTCGGAGTGGAAGCGGTTTCGGAGGATGGTGAAAAGCCACGCCTCTAAGTTCGTGCCGCGCTCGAAGCGGTCAATGTTGGCCCAAGCTCGCATAAGAGTGTCCTGAACCAGATCGTCGGCACGGTCACGATTGCCGGTGAGCGAGATTGCGAAGGCCCTCAGGCTCGGAACAGCCGCCAGCATCCGGTCGCGCAGCGTGTTCTCAACCGGCATGCCGGGAGGTCTCTTGCTGCGTCCTGATCTGATAGACGAGCTTGGCCAGTAGGGGAGACAGGGGCTGGAGGAGCGTCTTTGCATACATCGCCCGCAGGGCTACCCCAATCCGGTCCTGCGCTTCGGCCTGCATGTCATGCCAGAGCCTGTCACCGCGCCATGCGTGAGGAACGACAACAAGCTGGCCTATGGGCCAGTCGTCATTTGCAACATGAGCCATAAGGGCGTTTCCTGACAATGCGCTCTCTTCGGGGAGCACGACAGTCAACAGCCGAGATTCAGGGACGTTCCGAGAGGCCGAACACAAACCTTCCCATCAAGGCCAAGCTGTTCTCGGCGCAAAGGGGGAACGGGGCTCCTGACCCAGCGTTGCTCTTAAGGCGCAGGTTACGGGCTCACCGCACCCGAGCGTCTCAGGAAGGACTTCCATCGTGAACTCACTCACAGCGAGCAATCAGCCCTTCCCTCCTGAGCAGGGTAAGCCTGGAGAATGTCCCCCCGACAACAAGCTGGCCGAGAACTCGCAGGAGAACCTCGATGCACGGCTCGACCATGCCGTCGAGGAGACGTTCCCCACCAGCGATCCGATCTCGGTCCACATCACCAAAGGGCCTGAGCCTGATCTCCATGATCAGGAGGCTCCCTCCTCATCGGCGGATGACCACCTGGGCCAAGCGGAGCAGGACCCAACCGAGCAGCTTCTCGATCAGGTGAGGGAAGCTCTGCTTGATGTCACTGACAGTGTCTCCGGGGCAACCCAGGACGCATACGACCAGGGCAGCCGGTACGTTCGCCAAGCACGCGAACAGTACCCAGAGGCGGAGCAGTACATCCGCGAAGGCCAGCGAGCCGTGACCCACCGGGTGACCAGGAACCCGCTGCTCGCGCTGTTCACGGCAGGAGTGGCCGGTTATGCGCTGGCCTGGATGATCCATGGTCAGCGGCGCAACCGGGAGACCCGCGTGCCGGATCATGGCCGCGCAAGGCGCGGATACGCTCCACAGCGGGAACGCTAACCCGCAGACAGACCGCTGACGAACACGAATGAGCCGGATACCGGCTGCCTGCCCTCAGGGGCGATCCAGCAAAAACACAAACCCCAGCGTGGGTTGTGGTACGGTTTGCGACCGATCATCTCTCGATGTCTGAACAATATTTGCAAGCATCCCGCCCGTAGACCTGCTTATTGGACTATGTTTTCTGACGTACATAAAAGCAAAATGGAGGCGGCGATAGTCGTATCAATTCGATAGCGATGCGCGTATACTGACGTATGTTCAGGAGGACGCGATGTTGAAGAGACTCGGCTCCTACGTTTCTTACGAGAATGAACCACTTTTTATTGTGGCTCTTGCATTCCTGTTCTACGGGGCCGTGATCATGAGGTTCATCTGATGCTCTCCCAGGCGCTGATTGCCTTGCTCCTGATCATGGGCATTTCCACCATCTACATGCTTATGGTCAAATATCAGCGATGAGAGAAATCTCACCCATTCGAACATTCCCTGCGACGTAGCTTGAAGACATACTGGGCGACGAGAGTGTCAGCATCTCACAACCAACACCCCAGTTACGGCTATGCCGCGCCCGGACAAGCTTGGGCGTGGACCCAGAAGCTGTGACTTATTCAGGATAGAATGAACGCATTTGACAAGAATGATCTTGAACGTGCCAACGGGCATGTCATGGAAGCCGAGGAACGCCACGCCCGGTATTCGGCCCTTGTCAGACGCATGGCCGTGACGGGACAAGATACCACCGACGCCGAGAATTTGCTGGTGCGGTTCAAGGAGACGCTTGACCTCATGCGGCAGCACCAACAACTGGTCCTGCGACAAACCGGAAGCGAGTCGTGACAGGCATCTCAACGACTCCTGGTGGGACCGTCACCCATTCTGCCGAGGATGCGGTGAGTTAAAGCCCCGTGTTGAGTGCGGAGCAAGGCACTCCTCTTCGGTCATGAATGATCAAACTGCCTCAATCCTTCGGCTATGGGTCGGCTGATAACACCGCGGTTATTACGCTGGACGGGTTGTTTACCGGCTGACTTGAAGCTGCGGGCAGCCTCGCCGCTCCCCTCGAACAGCTTCATGAGGTTAGGGCCACCTCAATGTCCTCGACGCTACCACCCGCCCGTGGCCACAAGACCGGCTGTGACCCCAATCTGCTCGTCGGCGGGAACCACTGACGCGGCGGCTCTCCTTCTCTGGCGAGCAAATGTTCTCTGTTTGTGTCGGAGGCTTTTTGCGACGATTCGATTGACTTGCGCGTGGCCACTGGCAACTCGCGCGTGCGGTTGCGCCACGGGACAGAGAAGCCCAAAAAGTGATCAAAGATCGAGTTATGCCCGTTGTCCACAGGCGTCGAAGAAGATGGTTAACGGCTGCCTAATGGCTCGATACGCTCACCGTCAGATGCGATTTGGAGGCAATGATGCAGAGCGGCGCAGACACAGGTAAGCGGCGTTCAATGGCTTCCGATAGTGAACTGCTGCGCCGCATTGGCCATGACCTGCGCTCCCTCTATGCCGAAGTGATCCGGCAACCCCTACCGCGCAACATTGAGGTGGCCTTGTCTCGCATCGAGCGGGAGCACAGCCGTACTGGGTACCAGACCCAACGGCTTGCCGTCTGAACTCTGCGCTGGGTGGGTTAAATCGCTACCAGAAGCGCCATAGCGGCAAAGACGGAGCCGACAAAGATGGTAGCGGCAGTCCAATCTACCCCTCGGGGCCGACTGTGAAAGTCACGATAAGCAGGCATCCCCCGACTCCTGCGGATGGTGGAAGAAATGCGATAACGTCTGGTAATATAATCAGAAATCCGAAAACTGAACTTTGCGCAAAAGTATTATTCCCGAGGAGAAGCAGGGTAGCGGTCGTTTGTCAGGGTCACTAAGCTTGGCGGTTACCTCCGCCACCCGAAGATTGCCCAGGAGAGGATGCTACCCTCAGAACATTAGATCAAGCAAAATCAAAGGCTTAAACTGCTCCAAACTGTTCGTATGTACCACTTCCTTGGACCACCGTCGATGCCCTGCAGGGATGGGTCCCTGCCGCCCATTGGACCTATGCCGCGCTGGCATCGCCGAAGTGCTCTCGCCTTTGAGAGCGTCGGCACCCATCGCTGGGCAGTGGATTGATGAGCTATAGTGATCACGCCGTTATTGCCTCGGCTGCTCGTCGGGCCAGAACCAGTCCTGTCAACACAGGATTGGCTGAACCCCCGCGGGGGAATACGGATTGATCGACGCACCAAGCGTTTCCAATGTGATGGAACCGCCCACGCCCATCTGTGACAGAGTTCGTTGGATCGTCACCCATCCAGAGGGTGCCGCTTTCATGGTACGTCGTGCCAAGAGGGTCGCGAATTCCGCGCGGGTTTCCTTCTGTCCACAGCAGGCCTGCGGAGGGACGATCCTTTTGCCACGCTCCATGGCCCTGTGCGTCAGTGACCCAGAACTCTGTCTCACCTCCACCGAGTCGTTCAGCAAGCTGGAGTGCCGCCTCATCCATCTCAGCCCACAATGTCTCATCCTCCGGCACTGTGGTGAGGTGGACGAATGCTCGGCGACAGCCAAACTCGTCAGTCTCAAAGGGGCTGAGATCGATCCAGGAGATCGCCTGATCGGGAGAACCATTATTCTTGATGCCAAGCATCTCGCCGCAGGTTCGGAACTGAAGAGCAACATAGTCAGCGTCTTGGTTCTTAAGAATTTCGTTGAGAATGTCGCGATCAGGAATTGTGCGGAACCAGACCGCTTCTGCATGAGAGTCGCGATTTGCGCCGGCAACGATCTGGATATGATAGCTGCCTCCTTGTGCCGATCGGCCTGGAACATGGATGGCAGCTGTCTGAACAGGCCCTGGCGCAAGGCCGAGCTTGGCGCGAGGCAGACGTGCAGCAAAGTTGCTGCGTAGGTGAACCATGAGGTTGCGGCCCATGAGTGCAGTCGGGAAGCTCTCGAGCGCAAGACGGGTGGAGTCGATGCACCCGCAGGCCAGAATCACCTGACAAGTCACCGGGATCAGCAACGACCGGTGCTGGCCATCGCAAAAGACATGAAGCCGGCGCACAATGCTCCCATGTGTCTCGAGCCTGAGTACCCGGCATTTCGGAACGAGGAGAAGGCGGCGCTGGCCGTCATTTCCTCCCGATTGCCCAGCGTCGTCGCGAATAGCGTCAATCAGCAGGGGCAAGCTCGCGTACTTGTCAAAGCTGAACAGGCCTGAGGCCGGCGTCTGGCCCTGCACTGCGATTGGCGCGCGCATAGGAGCGCTAAGGGTATGGGGTGAGACGGATGAAACCGTCTGATCTATTCGACCGAAGAGTGCCTGTTGGAGACCCGTATCATCAATGAAGTCCGTCCCGATCGACGGAGTCTGGTGGCCCGGCCGTTGCTCAGTCACGCCAATCTGAAGCTCAGCGCGCGAATAGTTTGCCTGAAGATATGTGCGGGTGGCGGAAGGCCAATCAGCGAGCACATCATCAGTTAGGCGCGGCGACCATCCGCCCCAGTACAGCGACTTCCCGCCTACGCAGTAGGCCTGTCCGGGCGTAATCTGATTTCCTCGCCACGAGATACCCCAAACGAGCTCACGAGCATGCTTGGCCTCTGAGGAGCTTGGGAGAATGGCACCTGGGATGTTAAGGCCAATGCGGCTCAGGTTCTGGACATGCTCGGAGATGAGGAACGGACCGGCCTCAAGCACAAGCACGCGCCGGCCGAGGCGCCAAAGGCGCTGCGCGCAGGCTGCCCCGTACATGCCTGAACCGATCACGACCGCATCAAAGCGGGCCTCAGAATGGCCGCTCGCTGCAGCACCGGCTGCCTCGTCCCAGGTGTTGCAGATGAAGCGACCAAGGGCATCGACGGAAAATGCAGTAGCTTGAACTGCAACGCGAGGCTTGTCTGTATCATCCCGCAAAGCGGGAAGGTTGCCTTGGCCATCCATGAAGCACCCCCAGAACCCGAGCATAGCCGATCTCAGCGCCAACGTCATGGATCGAGAGCCACTATGCACCTCCACAGACCAGAGCTAGAGCATCTGCTCGATGGCCACGCCGGTCATGGCAGCCTCCCGTGTCAGACCAGGAGGTAATTAGAACACCAGACCTGCAACTGCAGTGCTAAGCGACGTTCGCCAGGCCGATGTTAGCCCTGTCCGTCCTGAAGTTACAGGAAACGAACCCGGCCAATGCGGGAGCCAGCTCCCTCACAAAGAGTGATGAAGCAGGATGCGGCGTTGCAGTCACAAATGCCTTTTGCCCGTCGTCGAGCGTAAACCGCTCCAGAGGAATAGTTGCTCCCTGAACGGTAATGTCTTGGCCTTTGCCCTGCAGAAGCGTGAACTGATACGCCCCCATAAGTGACCCTCGACAGAGCCTGTTGCCGTAGAGCTGCATGGGCCCAACCTTCTCGTTCGCCACATTTTGCGGTATGGTCAACTCGGCCTCAAAGGGGGTGCCTCTTGATGGACAGTATCGCTGCCAGGGCCGTGGCGGCCCGGATTCGCGCCAACCGCGCGGAGATTCAAAACTCGCTCAGGGCCGCAGCGGCAGGTAATCCCTTCGCAGCCGAACCCGATCAGGAGCGCCGGAAGGCGCGGCTTCAGGCCAAGGCATTCCTAACGCTGCGCGAAGCCGCCGCCGTTAACGAGCAGATCGAGCAGACCGACCGAAGGCCCACAGAGGAACTGAGTTCCGAGGCGCTCGCACGCGCCGCCACGCATGGTCCTCCAATGCACGAGGCGCCCAGCCCCGCCGCGGCCGAGAAGGTGTGGGACGCGCCCGACTTCGTCAGCGTGAGCTTTCTCGCAAAAGGCGCGCGCATCGCCCGCGCGGTTGGGCGCGTCGCCTTCGCAAACGGCCGGCCGCAGGGCAGCGGGTTCCTAATCGGTGAGGGACTATTCATCACCAACCACCATGTGGTCCCTACGCCCGAGTTCGCGCGCAACCTAAGGCTCGAATTCGACTATGAGCTCGACCTGACCGGTAATCAGAAACCTATCACCCGGTTCGCGCTCGACACCTCGGTATGGATCACCGACAGCGACCGCCGGAACGGACTCGATTATGCGATCTTTGCGGTCGGCGAGCGCACAGGTGGGGAGCTTCCGCTGGAACAGTTCGGCTGGAGCGGACTGTCGGACGCGAGCGACAAGCATATGCTCGGCGAGTTCGCCAACATCGTGCAGCACCCTGCCGGCCGCATGAAGGAGGTCGTGCTACGCGAGAACCGCCTCGTCGGCCGCGGGGTCGACGCTCTGCACTACGTTGCCGACACGGAGCCTGGCTCCTCCGGCTCACCGGTGTTCAACAGTGAGTGGCGTCCGATCGCGCTCCATCACTGGGGCAGCCCGTGGCGGGACGTATTCGGAGACGATGGTGAGCCGATGCCCCTGGAGGTCAACGAAGGCATCCGCATCTCCTCGATCGTCCGCCAGGTGCGCACTCGCCTACGAGAACTGCCGCCCCACGCGCGGAACCGCATTGCCGCGGCGTTGGATAAGGGTGAGGCGCCCGAGGGCGGCGACCACACCTTCGAACCACGTCTGCCGCCTGTCGTCAGCCCGCCCGCACCGCCGCATGAGCCGCGCGTCGATGACGACGGACGCGTTAGTTGGACGGTACCGGTCGAGATCTCGGTCAGGCTGCCAATGTTCGCAAAGCTAAAGGCCGAAGTGCCGGTCGGCTCCGCCGGCGCGATCGCCGAACGGGTCACGCACACGGCTTCACCGGCCGATCAGTATCGCGATCGCGCCGGTTACAAGCCTCGGTTTATCCGCGGTCACCTGATCCCCTTCCCACGGCTCAGCGACGAGCTGATCGCCGACGCTGCCCCCAACATCACGGCCGAGGCGGGTGACGACGAATTCGAGCTACGCTACCACCACTTCAGCGTCGCGATGAATCGCCGCCGCAAGCTCGCCTTCGTCTGCGCGTGCAACATCAACGGCGCGAGCGCGAAGAAGGTAAATCGCAGGACCAAGGAGGTCACGCCCCTTACTGCGGAGGACAGGGACCTGGAGAGCTTCGCGGAAGAGGAAGATGGCGGCCGGGAGGCAGAGAGTTGGCGCACCGGTCTGCGCATCGATACCGGTGCGCAGACCGGTGACATTTATGAGAAGCAGAAGGTTGCCGGCTTTCCCCGCCCGAAGGATCCAGCCCGGATCGCCCGGATCTTTCAGCGCGGCCACCTCGTGCGTCGCCTGGACCCCGTATGGGGCAGTGACACCATAGCGCTTGAAGCGGAGGCCGACACCTTCCACTGGACCAACTGCGCGCCGCAGGTTGGTTTCTTTAATCAAGGGACCGCTGCACGCGATCAGCCTGGCTCTTCCGGCGGACGGCTGTGGCGCGCCGCTGAGAACTACGTGTTGCGCAACGCCGTGGCCGAGGATCAGCGGGTCACCTGCTTCACTGGGCCGGTGTTCGAGGACAGTGACCGCGACTTCCGAGGGGTCAAAGTGCCCGGGCGCTTCTTCAAGATCGTGGTCTGGGCGGAGAAGGGCGAGCTGAGATCACTCGCGCTGCTCGTCGATCAGCGGCCGGTGATCACCGTTTGGCCCGAGTCACTTTCCGCCGAGGGCATCGAGGTCGGGCCCGCCGAGGCGTTCGGCGACGCCGACGAACTAGAGAAGGTGCAGGACTTCCTCTCCACAGTCGAGGAGATTGAGCGGCTGACCCAGCTCGGGTTCGGCGAAGCGGTTCGCGCCGCCGACGTCCGAAAAGGTACCGGTGAAGCCTTGGCGATCAAGAGCGAGAAGGAGCTGCCGCTCCGGCCGACCAGGCCGATCCCGCGCCAGCGAGGAAAGACGAGGCTCCGGGATGACCGCTGAACAAGACCGCCCGCCCCGGGCAGGATGAGCGCGTTATTAGGGATTAATGGACCAGACGAAACTTCAGTATTACTCGTGAACGACTGATCCTGTTGGCTGCGCGATTTGGCTTTGTTCGACTTTTAGAGAGCAACGAAATGGGGGATCCATAAAGTTCGTAGAACGAGGCTATTTATACCACCTGCTTGTACTACGCGAGCGGTCTCACACTGGTTATTTTTCTGATCGCTTATAATTCAAGACTTTAGGCAGGTGAGGACACCCTGGAGAGGACTACCCTTTCCTAAGCTATTTTTAGAGAAATCAGTAACTTACGACTGATCTGACTGAGGCTGTTGTACCACCACCTTGTACCTCTGTCGACCGGACCTGACCGGAATTCTGGGCCAGGTTCAGTGGGACGGACTACTCCATGCACCTGGTTCAAAATCCCAGTCAGGTCAGGGTCAGCTTTGGAGCTTGTCAAATGAGGCAGACCGCGCCAGTGAGCGCCACCGAAGCAACTACCGACGTCCCTTCGCATGCTCTCCTCTTTTGACTGCGCTGACGCTACCTGCACCTCAAATCAATTGATCCTGAGGCACCTTAAGAACAGCGGAAAGCCCTTCGAGCATCGCCTCCTCAATGTTCTTGTGACCGTTCTCGATCGCTTCGATGTCTCCTTTGGAGATGCCGCTCTTGGCAGCGAGGTCATCGCGCGAGATGTTTCTCCATCGACGGTAAGCCAGCAGGGCTGGTTCGCCGCCCTCGATTGCATAGGTGACATCCATAGGTACTCTGAAGACAGCAGCCATCGGGTCTCCTCCAGGCTATCAGCCTAGCACAGAAAGGTGCCCCTTGGACTGACGCACTGGACTGTCATGGCCGCATCTCGCAGCGGGATCTCCAACATTTGGGTCACCCTCCAGGGAATACGACACCATCACGAGATCGCGCCGATGAAGTCGCGCTTCCCGATCACAACACCGTTGTGTCGCAGGATGGCGTAGGCTGTGGTGAGGTGGAAGTAGAAGTTCGGCAAGGCGAAGTGGAGCAGATAGGTCTGCCCCTTGAACGCCATACTCTGCCCACCGATTGGCAGCGTGATTTCTCGATCTTCTGAACCATCAATCTGGTCCGGGCTGATGCTCTTGACGAACTCTGTTACCCGGGCGAGACGCTGTTGCAGATCCTCAAAGCTTTTCTCGACGTCCTCAAATTTCGGCACATCAATCCCGGCCAGGCGGGCGGAAGCGCCCTTGGCGTGATCGGACGCGATCTGAACCTGACGAACAAGTGGGAACATGTCGGGGGAGAGACGATCATTCAACAACACGCCCGGGTCGATCTTACGCTCGACCGCCTGAACTGCAGCCTTGTCTAAGATTGCAGCCAGGTTCTTCAGCCCTTGGAGAAACACAGGCACGGAAGCTTGGTACATCGATAGGGGCATCAACTCTCTCCAGATTGTGGGTGTCGGCGATGGGATGGCTTTTATCACATCTGGCGGATCATGTTCGGTAATGCTCAAAAAAGAAGGCCGTCCACAGGGCGGCCTTTGTTGTCATCTCTGCGCGGGAAGAACTGAGTGGCCCATACTGCCCATAGCAGTACCTGCAGCGCGGCCTACCTTCAGGCTTGCCGCGCAAGCCTCTCCGCTGGCTCAGCGAGTTGTTCGGCTGGTGGTTCTACGCTGGAAGAGACAGTGGTATCACTTGGAGGCTTCACCACACCCGCGGCCTCAAGCGGGCGGGCGAGAGCAGCAACAACCTCATGAGCAGCCGCGTTGCTGTTCGGTCGAGCGACCGCCTAGGGGATGATTGTACACCGAAACGATTTTTTGTAACAAGGTCGGACACTTAGGCCCGTCTCAGAACTGCTCGTCTATGCTACTCCTTTCAACCACCGCCGAGTCCTGACAGGGATGGAGTACATGGGTTAGGCACCGTGCTTCCAGCGCCCATAGAAGCCTAAGGCCTCTCGGTTTGTCCTCCTCAGGTATTCGTTAGTTTCGGCAATCCTGGGTCAAGATTGCGGCCAGTCTCGGCATCAAAGAGGTGAGCGGTGTCGACTTGAATCCCAAGACGGACCGTCTGGCCGAGTGGTGGGTCGTATTGCCGACCACCACGCACACAGATCAGACCGGCCCGTCCGCCGTCGCAATAGACATAGCTTTCCGGCCCAAGGTGCTCGACCAATAGCACCTTCGTTGCGATCGGCCCCTCTGCACCAATGGTCAAGTGCTCCGGCCGGATGCCGAGCACGGCCGGACGTCCAGCCGCAGCCCTAGGGATCGCTCCGACCTGAACGACCCAACCGTCCTTGGATTGGAAGCTGCCATTGGCCGCCAGAACACCATCAAAGAGGTTCATCGAGGGAGACCCGATGAATTCGGCCACGAACAGGCTCGCTGGCCAATCGTAGAGCTCAAGCGGCGAGCCGACCTGCTCAATGTTTCCCTTGTTCATGACAACGATCCGGTCCGCCATCGTCATCGCCTCGACTTGGTCGTGAGTAACGTAGATCGAGGTGGCGCCCAGTTGGAGGTGCAGCTTACGGATTTCTGCCCGCATCTGGACGCGCAACTTGGCATCGAGATTGGAGAGCGGCTCGTCGAACAGAAAGACCTGGGGATGGCGCACGATGGCGCGGCCCATGGCGACCCGCTGGCGTTGCCCACCAGAGAGCTGGCGCGGGAAACGATCGAGCAGACTGTCGAGGCCCAAGATGCCCGCCGCCGAATTCACCGCCGTCTTGATTTCGTCTTGCGGACGCTTGCGCAGCCGCATATTGAAGCTCAGATTCTCCTGGACGGGCATGTGCGGGTACAGTGCATAGGATTGGAATACCATGGCCATGTCACGGTCACGGGGCTCGAGATCGTTCATTCGCACGCCGCCAACCATGATATCGCCGCTCGTCGTCTCCTCCAGCCCAGCGATCATCCTAAGCAGGGTCGACTTTCCGCAGCCGGACGGTCCGACGAGGACGATGAATTCGCCGTTCTCGATGGAGAGATCGATCCCTCTCATCACGTTGACGGCGCCGAAGGATTTCGCAACGCCGCGGATTTCAACAGACGCCATATGTGTCTCCCGAGCGGATCACTTCACCGATCCGAGGGTCAGGCCGCGTACAACGAATCGCTGGCCGAAGAACATGATGAGGATCGCCGGGATGGTGGCGACAATGGAGGCCGCCGCCATCTGGGCATGTTGGATTTCGTAGTCCTGCGCGAACCGCGCCACGCCCACTGGCACAGTCGCCGTGGCGCGGGAGGTCAGGTGTCCGCCGTCAGCACTCATGAGACAGATCGGGTGAGTTGAAGAAGGGAGAGGTTCTGGTTCATCGTAGCTCTTGAGGAAGAGATGATGAGACAGAAATCAGGTCCAACCAAAGAGCCCGCTGAGCA
>JAESGY010000443.1_pt1 | contig 17450 bp, 15 predicted proteins | sample 9269841 | NCBI WGS metagenome assembly JAESGY01 (sample SAMN17022865, study PRJNA683097) | algae metagenome | isolation source: Spirirestis rafaelensis WJT71-NPBG6 and co-occurring heterotrophs from... | place: USA: Pinto Wells, Joshua Tree National Park, Colorado Desert, CA | collected 2006-08-15
TGATGATACCTTCTTCGACCTATTTACGGGACTGCGGTCTGACCGGTTGATCCCCTAATCCTCACAGTGCTTCACCTTGTGGCAATCGCTGCCGACTGCTCGATGGACGGACGACATTTAAGGTCCGCAGTTGGTCATGTCCTCCCCTTCAGCATAGCCGTGTAAAGGTCCGCTGACCCTGCGCAACCAAACGTTCGGCTTACTTCGGCTCTGTGCCAGAAGCAACCCTTTCGTTGGCTTGGTCACCTCCAGGCAATGGAATAGTTCTTATGGCGCGGCTGTCTATGTTCAGGAGGGTGCCGCAGGCCAAAACCCTACGCGAGGCAAAGGGTATAGTCTCGGAGACATATCTTACTTCAGGCGGGCACCTCAGCGGGGAATGCGCGATTGGCCACCTTGCCAAGGTGCAAACAAATCCGGCGTAATGGTCGTCAAAGTCGGCGACCATTGCACCGTATGGAGATGCACCGTGGCCCATCCATTGGCACTTGTCGGAATGATCGGGATCCTGATCCTGACCGGGAGTGCGGCTCTTGCGCAGACGCCTCCCACACCAATAGAGCTTGCGGCCTACCGTGGATTGCACGCGGCCGCTGCCAAAGGCAGCGTTGATGACATTGGGCAACTGCGTCAACAAGGGGCCGATCCCAACGCCCGCGACAGCAACGGTCGTACTCCGCTGCATGTGGCAGTATTCCAAGGGCAAGGGACGGCGGCTCAGGCCCTAATCGCCGCTGGATCGGATCCTGGCCTTCTCGACAACCAGCGCTATGACGCGGTGACCATTGCTGCCGTCCGAGATGACGTGCCAACGCTAAAGGCCCTGCTCGCCTCCGGCGCCAGCGCCAAGCAGATCACCAGCATCTATGACGGCACGGCCCTGATTGCTGCAGCCCATCTCGGCCACGACGGCGTTGTCCGCGAGCTGATCCGCGCCGGAGCACCGCTCGACCACATCAACAACCTGGGCTGGACGGCCTTGATCGAGGCGGTGATCCTCGGGGACGGTGGGGCCCGCCATACAGAAACCGTGCGTGCGCTCGTCGAAGCCGGCGCTAACCCCAAGATCCCTGATCGGAACGGCGTGACGCCCCTGGAGCATGCCGAAGCGCGCGGCTATGCCAGCATTGCCTCCATCCTTAGCCAGGCAGGCCGCTAAGGGCCCAGGAACCTCTCCGGTCAGCCTCCATCCAATGAGACGTGCAGCCCCTAGGATGAAAGACGACGGACGCGTGGCTCACCTTTATAGGGGCGAAGGTCTGCAACGGGTCACGTCCTGCCCTTCAGAATGGCCATGTAAAGGTCCGCTCACCGCCCAAAACAAGACGTTCGGCTTGGCTCTGTACTCTTGAGCACACCTGCAGCCCGGTGCCGCATTAGGACGACGCCCGCTAGGATGCGTCGACAGTTGATCTAAGGGGCCCCAGCTGAGGATCTTCGTAGGAATCGTCCTCATGCAGAATAGCTTCACGTTTTGTTAGGCATAATCCCAACTCGATCGATCCTGCAGGGAGCCTGCAGTAGCCTGGATGGTTCTTCCACCAGTCGAACTCCTTTGAGGATACGCTGATGATCAGGAACGCTCTCTCGCTCGCCGCCCTCTCCATCCTCCTCCTGACAGCAGCAGGACAGCCTGGCTGGGCTGCCAGCTTCGACTGCGCTAAGGCCGAGACAGCCCACGAGAAGGGCTTTGCTTGATTGAGATTATGTCCTTAGACACATTGTTGTAGTCAACTTCATCACCGCGAAGCATGAAAGCCGTCGCTCATCCGCTGGTACAGGATCACCTTAGGAGCCGAGGGCGGGATCGCCACTTCGATCTGTTAAGCGTCGAGCCATGGTTCGGACAGCTCTTCCATGCGCCTCAGCACGTCAAGACCTTGCATGTTCAGAAAGTGCAGGATGTCGATGAAGATCCAATTCTCAGACAGCTTGCCGCCTTCCTCACGGTAGAGATCAACCACCCGCGTGTCGGCGGCATTCGGGCTTCCGGTCATGCCCATGTAGCCGCCAGCGTTGATCACCGTCAGGTTGGCCCACCCGAAGAAGCCGCCGAACTGTCCTTCCGCCATGCGGCACAGATGTCCATTGAAGCGGTAGCCCTTGCCGAGCGCCAACCTGAAGGGACCGGCGTGCTGCCGGATGTAGCGCGGGATGGTGTATGTGGCTCCAATTCCTGCCGGCCCCCACCAGATCATGTCGTCGTTCCAGGTCCGGGCGAGTTCCTCGACGAGACCACCCGTGACCTTGCTGCGGTCGGTGGCGCCCATGTCGCCAAGCATGGCATTGATCGCCGCGAGCGTGGCCTCTCCTTTCGTGGGGTCCTGGGGAGTGTACATCAGCCCCTCGTGGGTCGCCGGCCCGGGTTGAACCAGATGGGCTCCAGTCTGCGGAGGGAACGGGTTCTGCCCGGCTTGGATCATCACCTGCGGGATGTCGAAGAACATCGCAGTTTCGGTGATGCGGCCATCTTCGATGCGGTTGAACTCGGCGTAACGCATCATCGAGATCTTCCCGGAAGGTCGGATGCCAAGCCACGGCCGGTCGAACAGGCCCATGAGGTGCCCCATTGACACAACCCAGACAGACTGGAAGCCGTCGATCTGGTTGAGGCCGGCCATAAAGATGTCAGGGCGGCGTTGAAGGCGCGTCATCGCTTGACAAAAAGGGGACCAGAAGACGCGGGCGACCGCCTCTGCTCCTCGCTGTTCGTGAAACGGGTGCATGCCACGCCACAGCCAATCTGGATCGGTGTGCTCCGCAAGCGCAGCTGCGATGGTGTCAGCATTGGCGCGAGCAATCGCCGCGTGGTGCGCTCGCACGAGATCTTTCTCGGCTTGGAAGTCCATCATGCTCATGCCTCTGCCGGAGCTCCACCCGTCGAACTTGGTCCACATTCGCCGCGGATGCAATCAAGCGTCCTCGGCGTCAGACCCCCACAAGCATCCCGAATGTCTCCAGGTTCTCATAGGCCTGGGGGAAGAACTCTGTATTATCCAGTAACGCCCGTTCAGTTTAACGGTTAAGTCACTATGGCAGCGGTACTCTCTTGCGCATTGATGCCGGTCTGGTGAGCAACGTTGGTTCTGCCATTCTGGGCAAACCGACTGATTTTTCGCTACATTGCTTTTGCTGCCGGAGTATCCATGATCTCGACTATTGCGCTGATGCTTTCCCACCCCCGTCGAGCCGTGATGGTCGTTTTGGGCCTGGGTGCGGTTGCCGGATGCAGCATCTTTGCTGCCTCAGGCCAATCGGCCGCCAAGATCGAACGCCCTGTCCCTGAGCAGGTGACCAGCCTCCAGGCCCATCAGACGCAGCTCCTAAATGAGCTGGACCAGCCGCAAACCACTGCTCCTGACATCACGCAACCGCGGCAGCAACCCGGTTTCGCGCAGGACGAGATGGCCCGCCTGGCTCAGGACAGAACCCAGATACTGCCGAGGTCGCCTGCGGCCCGGCCTCCGCTTGCTTCTGCTTCATCCGCCGTTCGTCAGCCTCAGAACCGAGTGTCTCAGACCGGCTCGGTTGCCCGCCCTCCTGCTCATCCGCCACAAGCACCAGCACGGCCTGCCCGAACAGTGCTGAAAAAGCCTGGACCGCGCCTGCTTGTCGCAGAAGCTGGTAAGTGACATCAGGCGGCTAGTGACACAACCAAGGCAGGATAACGGAAGTCGAGACCTGCCAAGAACTTTCTAATCCTTGCCCAGCACCCCCTCTTTTGGGCCGGCACGTTGGCGCCCTGCTCCCAGCGCCTCCCACTATCCTCATTCTCTAGACCCATTGTGCCAGCCGGGCGCGCTTACGATTGCTTAACCAAACCGAGCCAAAGATCTGAGACGATCCAATTTGCGTCACAAGCGAGAGCCATTGCAGGGCCGACAGAGGCGCAAAACACGCTCTTCCTTCAGTGATCAGCTCGCGAGTCAGTTCATGAGTTATGCGACAACCAATGCAGGGCAGCGGCTAGATAGAGTGAAAGCAGGCCTTGTGGCTGCAGCAGCTGTTGGCTGGGGATTGTTCGCGTACTCGACACTATCCTCTGGCTCGGAGAAGCAAGCTGTTCAGACCGAGATCCTGCAGCTGCATCAGCAAATCGAGGATGTAACTGCGGAGCGCGATCAGCTTTCGCAGGAAAGAGATCGGCAGATCCAAGCCAGCCAGGATCTGCAGAATGTGCAAAAGCAGATTGAGGCAGCGGTGCAGGAGCTTCAGCAGTTGGATGCCTTGCGAGCAAGCGTCAGTCAAGCCATCGAGCAAGGGCGCCTTCAACTCACCAGATCGTCAGGTCAGGCGATGGCGAAAGAGGAAAGCCCCACAGTCACTGTGACCTCAGCTATTGCTCTTCCAAAGCAACAGATACGAGCAGCGCAGGAAGCGCTCACTGACTTCGGGTACGGGCGGATAGAGGCTGACGGACAGTTGGGCCCGAGCACCCGCAAGGCCATCGAGGCCTTTGAACACGCCAAGGGGCTTCCAGTCACGGGAAGGCTGGGAGCTGCGACTCTGCAGGCACTAAGAGACCATGCAGCCTCTGCTGCCCAATAGCTCCTTGCCCTGAGCGGCGCCTCTCAGCCCTCGGGCCCACTCTGCTTGAGGAAACCGCGGCGGATGCACTGGGCCAAGCTGCTCGGTTATGCTAGGAAGGGATCCTTAGGCCATCTTGAGACGAGGAGCAAGGTGGGTTGCTGGGAGCGGGTGGAAAGGGCAAAACGAGCGATAATCATTCGATACACTTTAGTGACTCATGGACAGGGTGACTCATAGGCCAGCCCTGTTTCTAATAGGCCCTTTTCCCAGGGGGAGTAGGTCGAGCCCAACATTTCAGCCAACATTCTTGCCCCTGGAGGTGTGTCAATCGCCGGACCTGGGTGACTCGCTAGACGCGGTGAGTGTCTCATAGGATGAGGCGAGAATTGGCAACTCCTCCTCCTGTCTCACAATGCTCTCCCCTCTACGAATATCAACCTATGTACATTGGTGCCCTGAACTTATTGCCCAGCAGTATGAGAGCCTTCTCTCATTCAAGTGTCGGGTCGATTGGCGCTTACGCCTGCTTAGCTCGAAAGCCATGAAATCAGGATCGGCGGGACCCCTTCACGCTTCGCTTGGCGGCTCCCTACCGAAATTACGGGTTCTCAGAAAGTTGTGCCGGTATTCGGAATTGGGGGACAAACCAAACTTTTCCGCTTCTGCCGTCTGGAAGCGTTTGTACTGAAATGCTGCGTCAATGCGGCTAGCCGCTTCTTTAGTTCTCTGCAGCCTATCATGCCCCCGTCACGCGCCAGATTACATCTCCTACATCGTCAGCTACCAGCAGAGCGCCATCCTGCGTGATCGCCACCCCTACGGGTCGCCCATAGGACTCCTGCTCGTCCAGCGAGAGAAATCCCGTCAGGATGTCACGCGGGGGACCGGATGGGCGGCCGTTCTCGAACGGAACGAAAATCACCTTGTAGCCGCTGAGCCTACTGCGGTTCCAGGAGCCATGCTGGCCAATCACCATTCCGTCGGGGAACCCGGGCAGTGTGCCAGCCGGCAGCCAACAGAGGCCGAGCGACGCGGTGTGCCCGCCCAGGGCATAGTCGGGCGTCAGGGCCCTCGCGACTGCGGTCGGGTCCTGCGGCACGCGCTCGTCCACCGTTTGCCCCCAGTAGCAGTAAGGCCAGCCGTAGAATCCCCCGTCGCGCACCGATGTCAGGTAGTCCGGCGGCGTCTCGTCGCCGAGGCCGTCGCGCTCGTTGACCACCGTCCAGAGCGTCCCCGAGTGAGGCTCCCAGGCAAGACCAACGGGGTTGCGCAGCCCTTTTGCGAAGACACGGCTTTTGCCGCTGGCGAGACCGACCTCGTAAATTGCCGCACGCCCCTCCTCGGCATCCAAGCCGTCCTCGCCGATGTTGCCGAGCGAGCCCACGCCCACGTAGAGCTTCGAGCCGTCGGGACTCGCCAGCAAGCTGCGCGTCCAATGGCCACCGGGCTTGAACCCGACCAGCTTGCGACCCGGCCCAGTGACGCGGCCCGCGCTAGCGTCATAGGGGAAGGCGACGGCTCCGTCGGTGTTGCCCACGTAGAACGTCCTGGCGACCAGCGCCATTCCGAAGGGCTGGTTCAAGCCATCCAGGAACACCTCCCTGACTTCCGCCACCCCATCGCCGTCCATGTCTCGCAGCCGCGTGATACGGTTCGCACTGACGCCCACGGCGCCTGCGCGTTTCATCGTGCTGAGTGCCGCGTAGGTGAAGATTGATTTGAAAGGGTGTGTTACGAAGGCGATCAGCGACTTGACGGTCTCGTTCGCGCCCCGGGCCTCGGCGACGAGTACGTCGCCATTCGGCAGGACCTCGATCCACCTGGGATGCTCGAGGTCGGTCGCGAAGGCGTTGACCTTGAGTCCCGGAGCCGCGATCGGCGTCTGCCCGGCAGTCCATCCTCTCGCCGCGGGCATCTTGAGCGTCATCAGGCTGCCCTGCGACCTTGCAGTGGGAATCACAGGAGTGCTGCCGAATGCCGGCTCGTGCGTGCCTTCCCGCCTCCCGCGCGCCCATGCCGTCGTGCCGCCGATCATGGCCACGCCGCGCGCAAACATCCCTGATATGTTCATTGGCCTGCCCCATGTGGGTGATCTGAGTGTGATGTTAATTCAGGATTGGTCCTGGTGCCAACTTGGAAGCTGGCACCAGGACCTCTGGTGCGGGTGGTCGCAGCTAGGGGATGAGTGCGGACACACCGTGTTGTAGTGGCGTCGCCAGTTCTCGACGAAAACTTGAACCTCCTTGAGCGAATAGAAGATCCCCTCATCGAGCAGTTCGTCCCGGAGTGACCTCGGTCATGACCTGACCGGGATCTTGAATCAGGCGCGTTGAGAGCCTACTGCATGATTGTGGATGTGGGTAGCAGCTGTGAGATGGCCTCCAGGACAGTGGGTGCGGGCGGCTGGTAGCCCAGAAATGAGTGAGGTCGCACGCGGTTATAATGATCCCTCCGAGCCCCAATGATGACCTGAGCTTCTATCAAGCTGTAGAAGATCTCCAGCCTCAGGCACAGGATGGATGGTGATGAAGGCGCCTGGCCGCTTTGACTATATCTGCCGCTATCACCCGTACACGACAGGCGAGATCATCGTCCAACCCTGACCTGCAGGAGCGCGGGAGCCTACGCGGTCCGATCACATCGGTGGCTTGACACCATCCTTCTCGAGGGTGGCGCGGGTTGCCGACACGGACCCATCAGGGTTCCTGCGGCCAAAGATGAAGACCCCGGTCCTAGATTCACGTAGAAAATTTGCTTCTAGGTTGAAAAATAAAGCTTCCATTATTCTTTCGGATAGGATTGTTTTTTGGAATTGTTTCTTTGTATACCAGAGTGATTCTTTGTCCGCGTGATCTACAGAACCAGCCAAAAAACGGAACCCGAACGGAACAAATAAAAAAGCTTGACCGTTAATCCGGGCTTCCGTTTGCGGGGGGTCGGACATGTTTTTCAAAGCCGCTTGGTTCATCTTAGCGGTGCTCATTTTCGAGCCGGTATGGGCTCAAGAGCATCCGGCGATCAAAGTTGGGTTGCTCAGATTTGGAACAGTCTCCTGGGAAATCGATACAGTCCGGCATCACGGCCTCGACCGCAAGCATGGGATTATCGTGACGCCCGTTGAGTTCGCCTCGAATGAAGCCGCCAAGGTGGCGTTGCAGGCGGGCGCCGTGGATCTCATCGTTACGGACTGGCCCTGGGTTGCGCGTCAGCGGGGTGAGGGAGCCGCTTTCAGTTTCATCCCCTACTCGAGGGCCGTCGGCGTGCTGATGCTTACGTCGGGTTCGCGGATCGGGACACCTGCGGACCTCAAGGGCAAACGGATCGGTGTCGTTGGCGGCCCCCTCGACAAAAGCTGGCTTCTCCTCCAAGCCTATATGCAAAGGAAGTTCGGGATCGCTTTTGCCGATGCCAGCGAGCCCGTATTCGGCGCGCCGCCGCTCCTGAACGAGGAACTTGCCCGGGGACGGATCGATGCGGTTCTGACCTACTGGCATTACGCTGCTCGCCTCGAAGCAGAGGGAGCCAAGCCACTCCTAAGTGTGTCCGATATGATCCGTGACTTAGGGGTGACTCACGACGTGCCCATGCTGGGCTATGCCTTCCGGGAGGAGTGGGGTGCGCGGGAAAGTAAACTGCTCGAAAGCTTCGCGGCGGCATCGCGAGAGGCGAAAGCCCTCCTGGCAGTGTCAAAGGACGAGTGGACCCGCCTTGCTCCCCGGATCGGCACCGATGACCCGGCAACCTTGACCGCTATGCAACTAGGCTTTCGGGCCGGCATCCCGGAGCGATGGAACGAAGCCGAGCGGCGCGCCGCCATGGACCTCTATGCGATCCTGGTTGAAGTCGGGGGTGAGAGGCTCATTGGTCGGGCGCGGTTCGTGGACCCGAATACGTTCTGGCCTTTGACCTATTAAGACCGATTATGCGTGCTGCTGATGCTGGGAGCTGGGGAGGATGGCAGGGGATTGCCTCGATTCTTTTGTTCTTGGGTCTCTGGCAGGTCGGATCGGGATTTGCCGATAGCCGCCTTTTTCCGGGACCTGTTTCCGTGCTGCAAAGCATGGCGTCTGAGGCCCAGGATGGCGCATTGCTGTACCATCTCGGTATCACGCTCGCGCGCGTCGGCGTCAGTTTCGTCGTTGCCATGGTGATCGGAGTGGCTCTCGGGATCGCGCTCGGCCGTCTTCCGTGGCTTGACCGCTGGTTCCATCCCTGGTTGGTCATCCTCCTCAACGTACCCGCACTTGTCGTCATCATCCTGACCTATGTCTGGCTCGGCCTGGTAGAGACGGCGCTTCTTGTGGCGGTGGCCCTCAACAAGATCCCCAACGTGGCGGTGACCCTCCGGGAGGGCGCGCGGTCGCTTGATCGAGATTATGCCGACGTGGCACAGGTCTACCGGCTCGGTCCTTGGAAAACCTTGCGAGAGGTTATCGCTCCGCAGCTTGGCCCTTATCTTCTGGCCGCCGCGCGCAACGGTCTTGCGCTAATCTGGAAAATCGTGCTCGTAGTGGAACTCCTCGGACGCTCGAACGGCGTCGGTTTCCAACTCCAGAGCTATTTTCAGCTCTTCGACGTCCCCCGCATCCTCGCCTACGCGGCGGCGTTCGTCGCCTGTGTTCTTCTCATCGAAATGTCCATCTTTGCACCTTTGGAGCGACGGACCGGGCAGTGGCGGCGATGACCATGCGGATCGACATCGAGAGAAAGGTTTATCCGGCACAGGCGGGTGCGCCCTCACGGGCCCTGTTCGAAGGGTTGTCGCTGGAACTCAGGGAGGGCGAAGTTTGCGCGGTCGTCGGCTCCTCCGGCGTCGGCAAGTCCAGTCTTCTCCAGATGATCGCCGGGCTGGATCGCGACTTCATAGGCTCTATCGAGGGGTGTCCTGCGCCCCTAGGCTATCTGTTTCAATCGCCGCGTCTCCTGCCATGGCGGACAGCCCGCGAGAATCTGGAGCTCGTGCTTTCGGGGCAGCCAGAGAAGGCTGAGAGGTGGTTGCAGCAAGTCGGCCTTGCCGGATCCGAAGATGTCTATCCCCAGCGTCTCTCTTTAGGGATGGCACGGCGCGTGGCGCTTGCCCGGGCGCTGGCCGTAGGGCCGAGGCTCCTTTTGCTGGACGAGCCCTTCTCAGCTCTAGACGAGGCGATCGCGAAAGGCATGCAAGATCTTGTGCATACGCGCCTGAAACAACTTCGTCCGACCACCATCCTCGTCACCCATAACAGGCAGGAGGCGGCGGCTCTCGCCGATCGCATCATCACTCTCGACGGTTCGCCGGCGCAAATCGTAGACGACCAGCCGATTCGACGGGCGAGGGTCGCCGAATGAGGCTTCTGCTCGCCTGTCTCACCCCCCTCATCGCCGTGCCTGCGCCCGCGGAAGATGACGCCATCACGATCGCTACTGTCCCGCAGGGGCGCGAACTGGTCCAGCCTGTTCCTCCCCTCGACGGGAGATCAAGGGCGAACCTAAGGGGGGACCGTTGACCTTCTCAAAAAGGCCGGCTTTGTCATCGACGAGTTCGTTCTCGCCAAGCTGAGATGCTGAGTGTGCGGCCCTCCCCTAATGCCCCGTCTGTTCAAGGGAGCCGCGGCGGTCTTTCCACCCTGTCCACCACAAGCGGACAGGGTATGAACACCTGTAGCGAATGAGCACCCTCTGCGCTCTGAAACTGCGACGTAGCCTGTATCGAATGGGCCTGGACAGGGGTGTCCACTCGGTCTCGGGCGTCCGACGGGAATTACCCCTGAGAACGACAGTTCTCAGGGGTAAACGGATGAGGGTTATCACAGGTTACGCGCGGGCCGTGGGCCGACGAAGTTAGAGATCTTCGCCCCCTCCCGTTACCAGTCTGGATCGCCAAAGCGAGAGCTTATGCTGGGCTGCTCTTGCTCATCAGGGTCACGAGGAGGCGAGCATAGCCCCGTGCATCATCAACGGCCATGTGGGTATGTTCATGATCACCCAGCCAATCGGCGGGGTACCGATCAACGTCGCACGTCCATGTGGGCCAGCCCAGCCTTCCGGCGGCGAACGACACCAAGCACAAGGGTGCGCTCCTGAACAGGCGCTTGGGCCGCCAGAGCCCTTCGACCAGACGTTCTTGGGTGAAGCTCTGCAGATAGAAGTCAATCCAGGGTCCGTCCAGCGCGAGAGGATGTGCGGCGAAGATCGCGTCGCCGTTCAAGCTTCTCACCCAATCGACAAAGCGCTTCATCACCACTCTCGGCGGCTCTGGGTTCGTGGTCGAGGCAGCATAGGCTTCGGGCTGCGTCTTCCAGAAAGCCATGGTCTCCGGGTCGGACGAAGCCCCATCGAGTTGGCCTAAGATGGCCTGGAACTCTCCGTGCTGCTGTCCGTCGGGTGTGACGGCGACGGACGCAAAGGCTAGCATCGAGTGCTGGCCGGGAATGGGACCGTCGAGCTCTACATCTGTCACGACGTAGATAGATATCTCAATCACGTCACAGCACCTTGGTTCTGCGTTTCGTCAGAAGGCTCGCAGGTGGTAACCTCAAGGCGGATCGCGACCAACGTCTCCAGCATAGTTGTGCCCCTGAGAGAGCGCTGACCGGCGGGCCTGGGTGCCTCAAACTTCAGCGGGACCTGTATCGCCCGATGACAGGGCTAGGGCAGTGTCAGATCGTCACTGGTCGGAGCTGTTGGCTTTGGTGAGGCACAGGTCTGCGAGAAGCCACAGTGCGCAGGCGACGCCCAGCAGCCAGTTTCCACTTCTGAGGGCCTCCACCGCGACCGGAATGCGGCTGAGCATGGGACCATACCCGGAAGCACGGCTTGGGGCGCGTTCACCCAGCAACCGACTGAACAATCCGGGGAAGGAGCCGATGAACTTGCCGCCTGCATGAAGCAGCAGCACCGTTGAGCCTGCGAGGAGGTACCCGCGCATGAAGAGGTCAGCTGCCAGCAGGGTTGCGGCTGTGGCGGACAAGCGATTCCCGGCACTGAAGCGGCCAAAGGAGTAGGTCACTCCGGCGACGAAGAACAGGATAGCGGCGACAGGCGGCAACGGGTTGCCGGAAAACGTGCTCGCAAGCGCCATTCCCTGCCCCAGCAACAAGGGCGTCAGAAACAGAAGCACATTGCCCGTATTGTACAGGATCCCAGCCATCCGGACTGGCTGAGGCAGAATCCCGCTTCCCGCGGAGGTCAGAGTGTAGGCCATCGGGTACCCCTTTCCACTTGTCATGTGATGGGCAAGGCTGCTCCTTGAGCCCACAGCGCATCTCCAGTCACAAGCCTGCCGAACGAACTTGGGCGTGCATCGCCTTCCCAGCGACAGCCGGATGCAAGGTGAAACACAGGGACAGCAGGTTTAGAGCTCAGATTGAACGCAACGGACCCGTCCGACGCAGGCGCGTCGGTCAGGATACAATTGGCATCTACCGGGTGAGGGCATGACCGCGTTCATGACTGTTCTCAGCGTTCTGGGGATGCAGTGCTGGTGGCGTTCACCGACGACGCGACGCACATAACGCGAAGCTGCTGAACTGGTTTTTGCCTGCCGATGACATGAATGAGTTGAGCACGTACGGCCAGAACGCTCTTGATCGCCAGCGGCAGTGCCAGGACGGGTAGGACACAGGCGGCAACATAAGCCTCTGTAGCCATAGGCGGAGTGGATCCTGCCGCAGCCCAGGCAAGCGTCACGTTCCTGTTGCCGCTCACCAACCCCACTGTGAAGCCGTCCTTGGTGCCCCACGAGGAAAACAGGAGTGCTCCGACGAGCCCTGCCCCAAGGTTCACCCCAATAGCTGCCGCGATGAACAGGCCGAAGGCATCCGGATCGGCGGCCCAGTAGGCGCGGATCCCGCTCATCATTGCAAGGCCGACAATCACGAGTCCGATCACAGCCACCCCTGCCGCAGCCGATTGGTCCGGCAGCACGGCCTGAACCTTGCTGCGCCAGTGTCGCGCCATCTGAGCGAGAGTGGCTGCCAACCCGATGATCAGAGCTAGGCGCCAAGCCAGGTGGACCATATCGATTGACACGTTGACACCGAGCACGGTCGCGAACGCTGGCATCGAGAGGGGCGCCACGAGTGTCAAAGCAAGAGAGGCGATAAGAGCCAAGCGCGGCTGCAGGCCCAGGATGACTGCGATCGCAGCGGCACTGCCCACCGGCGGGGCCAACACCGAGAGAAGCACGCCTGCTTGCAGAGCAGGATCAAGGTGCAGAGGCAAAACAATGGCAGCAGCCAACAGCGGCACACCCAGGCCCACCCAGGCGAGCACTAAGAGGATGCGACGCCAGCCTAACCCCTTCTCGGGAGGAGCCAGAGCAGCCGTCAGAAAGGACCCCAATGTGAGCAGGAAAGCCGAGAGGGGCAGCACCTGATAGGCGGCTGTCGCGAGTGGCGCGACTGCGCCGCCAAGCAGCAGGGATAGCACCAGCAGAGCAGGCCCGTGCCGGCCGATAGCAGTAAGACCTTGTCCCAGAACGCGCATAGCCATCTCCCGACGGCCGAGAGCAACAGGCGCTCAGCCCAGCAGAACGCGGGGAACGAAGACTCCACAGACAGCCAAATACTATTTCAGAACAATAGATATCGACCTGTGCTCAGATTGACGAAACTGGCCAGGCTCCGCATCCACCGATCGGGGGATGCCTGACGGCAAAGGTTGTGTTACGTTACGGTAAGTAGCTAATGCCGGCTCTGATCGGAGCGGTACGACGGTCGATTAGGCCGCCATAGTCACGGAGGTTTACTCCATGTCTGATGGTCAGTTGCTTGCTCTTACTGAGGAAATCTATGATGCCGTAGCCGGTGGAACGCCCTGGGCTGCTGTTGGCAAGAGCCTGGTTCGGGCGAGCAATGGCTGGGTCTGCGTCTCGGATCAGCAGGGCGAAAACACGGAACTCCTCTACCAGGCCAACTACCCTGACAAGGAGATTGCCGCTTATCAGACCTACTACCGCTACGTCGACCTATGGACCATCCGCACGGCGGAAGCCATTCGGCGGGTTGCTCCGAACGCGCCGCCGCGAGCAAGGACCAGCGGTCACTTGGTGCCGGATGCCGAGTACGTCAGAAGTGAATTCTACGCCGATCTCGGGAGGCATGTCGGCCTGCGCCATGTGGTCGGCACGGTGCCGCCGCTAGGGGCTGCCGGTCTCATGCCGGAATGCCAAAACTCCCCATCCGCCGCATTTCGGGATGGCCGCAGTGTCGCCTGACAGGCTGGAGCGGGTCAACGTCGCTGCCGGGGGGCAGGCCATCGTAGGGACAGCGAACCCACCCCGGCAACGGGGGCTCCCCGGAAAACCAGGATCAACCCTATGGAGCGGAACACGAGAGAGCCGCAGAGCCTGCGACTGACACCCCGGTGTGGAGCCAAGAGGCGGGACGGCTTGCCCTGCCAGAAGCCGAGAGCCAAGGGCCGGAGCCGGTGCAGGCTGCACACCTGGCAGCGGCGCGCCCCGAGGTGAAGCCAACGGGCGCTACAGCCATGGCCTGCTCACGGCAGAGACCATTGAAGAGAGGAGCGTCAAGTAACGATGAGGCACTCCCGCGCCTCCACAATGGATTCCGAAGGGGTGATAGAGCGTCGCCGTCGTCAGAAGCACTCTCTAGGAGCAACCATCCAAGGGTCCGCTCACCGCGCCTTTGCGGAAGTTCGACGTACTTCCGGAATGTGCCATTTCCGGACCTTTGGGATAGCTCTCATCGATGGCCGGTTCCGTAGATAAAAGCCCCCGGGGAGCACCTGTTGCTCCCCGGGGGCACGGCGTGGATCCGAGATGAGGGTGGCAGGCTGAACCGACTGCTAGAGGCTGAGACGATGCTCGTTTGCGTGTGCCAGTCCGGTTCGCAGCCAGCCTCAATCCTCGTCCGCTCCACCCGTTCCCATGAGGATGTCGCGCTTGCCCGCGTGGTTGGCTGGCCCGACGATACCCTCCTTCTCCATCCGCTCCATCAAAGACGCCGCCCGGTTGTAGCCGATCTGAAGCCGCCGCTGGATGTACGAGGTCGAGGCCTTCTTGTGTCGAAGGACAATGGAGACAGCCTGGTCGAACAGCTCGCCCGACCCCAGCCCCATCTCACTGTCGTCGAACACAGGGGTTTCCTCCGGCTCGGGCTCCTCCTCGTCCTCGGCGGTCACTGCCTCAAGGTAGACAGGCTTGGCCTGCCGCTTCAGGTGCGCCACCACCTTCTCGACTTCATCGTCTGACACGAAGGGGCCATGCACGCGAGCGATGCGTCCCCCGCCTTGCATGTACAGCATGTCGCCCTGGCCCAAGAGCTGCTCGGCGCCCATTTCCCCTAAGATCGTGCGGCTGTCGATCTTGGACGTGACCTGGAACGAGATCCGGGTCGGGAAGTTCGCCTTGATCGTGCCGGTGATCACGTCCACGCTGGGGCGCTGCGTGGCCAGCACCACGTGAATGCCTGCAGCGCGGGCCATCTGGGCCAAGCGCTGGATGGCCCCTTCGATGTCCTTGCCGGCCACCATCATCAGGTCGGCCATCTCGTCCACGATCACCACGATGTAGGGCAGAGGCTCGAGATCCATCATCTCGTCCTCGTACACCGCCTCCCCGCTCTCCCGGTCGAAGCCCGTCTGCACCGTGCGGGTGATCACCTCGCCTCTCGCCTTGGCCTCGCTCACACGGGCGTTGAAGCCGTCGATGTTGCGCACGCCCAGCTTGGACATCTTGCGGTAGCGGTCCTCCATCTCGCGCACCGCCCAGCGCAGGGCAATGATGGCCTTCTTGGGATCGGTGACCACGGGGGTGAGCAGGTGGGGGATGCCGTCATAGACGGACAGCTCCAGCATCTTGGGATCGACCATGATCAGGCGGCACTGCTCTGGCGTGAAGCGGTAGAGTAGCGACAGGATCATGGTGTTGATGGCCACCGACTTGCCTGATCCGGTGGTGCCGGCCACGAGCAGGTGGGGCATGCGGGAAAGATCCGCGATGACGGGCTCTCCGCCGATGGTCTTGCCGAGGCAGAGAGGAAGCCTGTGCTTGGAGGTCTCGAAGTCATCCGTGGCAAGCAGCTCACGCAGATAGACCGTCTCACGGACCTCATTCGGCAGCTCGATGCCGATCGCATTCCGCCCCGGGATCACTGCCACGCGAGCGGACACCGCGCTCATGGAGCGGGCGATGTCGTCGGAGAGCGCGATCACGCGGGAAGACTTGATGCCCGGCGCAGGCTCGAACTCGTAGAGGGTGACCACCGGGCCTGGATGGACGTGGATGACTTCGCCTTTGACACCAAAGTCCCGGATGACCTTTTCGAGCCGCCCTGCGGTCTCCTCCAGGATATCCTCGGTCAGCTCCGGTCCGTCGCGCTCCGGCGGCTCAGCTAGAAATTCAATGTCAGGCCTACAGTACGCCCATTCGACGAGGGCAGACGAGCCGGCAGCCGGACGCCCCCATGTTGACGCAGCGATCTGGGGAAGGTCCACAATCGGGCCAATCACCTGAAGAGGCTCGGCCAAAGGAGTAGCTACACTGCTCTCCCTTGTCATGACATGAGGCGTGGAGGTGACGTGTATTGGATCATGGGCCGGGATGACTGCATGCTGAAGGGTGAGATCCTGGGCGAGCTCGGCCATTCGCTCATGTCGGGGTTGCAGGGCATTCTTCGTCAGCGTCCTTGTGCTGCGCGCAGGCAGGAGATCCTCGTAGAGAGCCAAGTATGCAAGGTCGATCTCCTCCGCAACGGCGTGCGATACGCTGGGCACCAGATCTGCAGTGACCGCTTCCTCCTCGACTGCGGCAGCAATCTCTGGAGCCGCTTTGGCGTCCGGAACCAGCTCCAATGAAGGAGCCGGTTCGATGCAGGCGGTAATCTCTGTCGTGACGGTTCCAACCGGCTCCGTCTCGCCTTCCTCTGTGGTCCCGGTGGTCAGGCCGATCTTCTCCAGCCTCTGAGCGCCGGCAGAGAGAACCGGCTCGGGAGCGGCTGAGTGCTCCACAGGGCGGATAGCGGCTGTTCGATATGGACTTCCCTGCCAGGAGACCGAAACAGCAGTGGGCGGCAGAGTGAATGAGGCAGCGGCAGGCGGTTCGGTGCGGGGCTCAGGAAGCTGATCCCGGTTCCCGGCCATGTCCTCAGCAGGAGGCTTGCGCAGGGAAGGAAGACGGGCCGCTTTCTCGAGCATCAGGCGCGGGGACACCGCCGCTACCTCTCCCCGCGCACTCTCCTCGGTCAGGGCGGCCTCCCGGTCGGCGAGAGAAGCTAGGCGTTCCGAGACAGGATCCTCACAGATCAATGCCGACTTGAGATCCACGAGCTGGCTTCTGACTGCCGACTCAGGGCTGCCGACGGGCTCCCGGTTGACAGGCGAGTGGACCTGGCTGGGACCGAGCGGCGGGGTGGCGGCAGGGCTCGGCTCCAGGGTCGGAGGTTCCGCATGACCATTGCGGGCCCGGATGACCTTGTCCGGTGTTCGCGTGGCCTTCACCCCCTCGGCCAAAACGAAAGCCTGCCTCCACGCCGGCTCGTCGCCATCAAGGATCGGGCTTGTCTGGGCATCCCTTCGGCCCTGTGGGAGACGGACGACATTGGTGATCGGACCGGCATCTTCCTCTCCGGGAAGTGGCGGTGGACAGAAGGGCGGCTTACGGGTCGAATGCATGGTCTCGTACGCAACTCGGGTTGAGCGGCCGGATAATTCCGGCCCTGCCACGACTCTGGGAGCAAAGCGTAAAAACTCGGTTAGGCAGTGGAGCGCCCTGACCGAGTTGCCACTCCCGGACAGGCGGCCACAGTCGCGGAGACGATGACGCTGTCCCGTGCTGGAACCCTGTCTGCAATCGTGACCTGACTGGGTGGAATTGGACCAGGTTGATTGAGAGGATTGACCTGGCACTAAGGAGACACCCATGCCGAAGAGGTTCACCCCAGAACAGATTATTGCCAAGCTGCGCCAGATTGAGGTGCAGC
>JAESGY010000444.1_pt1 | contig 17413 bp, 19 predicted proteins | sample 9269841 | NCBI WGS metagenome assembly JAESGY01 (sample SAMN17022865, study PRJNA683097) | algae metagenome | isolation source: Spirirestis rafaelensis WJT71-NPBG6 and co-occurring heterotrophs from... | place: USA: Pinto Wells, Joshua Tree National Park, Colorado Desert, CA | collected 2006-08-15
ACTCAGGCCGGGGTCCGGGGGGGGGCGCTTGCCCCCCCTGACGGGGGAGTGCAGAGGGGGCGGCGCCCCCTCTGCGTCACGCGCCTTCAGCGCCCCAGCGATGCCCGGTGCCGCCCGGCCAGTTCGACATAGTGCGGCGCGGTGCGGTCGAAGCCGGCCCGCTGCTCGGGCGTCAGCACACGGACCAGCTTCGCGGGGTTGCCCATCCAGAGCTCCAGCCGGCTGATGCGCTTGCCGGGCGGCAGCACGCTGCCGGCGGCAAGCACCCCGCCCTCCTCGATCACCGCACCATCCAGCACCGTGGCACCCATGCCGACGAAGGCGCGGTCCTCAAGCTGGCAGGCATGGATGATGGCGGCATGGCCGACCGTGACATCCGCGCCGATGATGGTGGCGAAATTGTCCGAGGTGGCGCGGCCGGAATTCACATGCACGATCGTGCCGTCCTGGATGTTGGACCGCGCGCCGATGCGGATGATGTTGGTGTCGCCGCGCAGGACGCAGTGGTACCAGACATTCGCCCCCTCCCCGATCTCGACATCGCCGATGACGGCGGCAGTGGGCGCGACCCAGGCGCTGGCATGCATCAGGGGGACCTTGCCCTCGAAGGGGTAGAGCGGCGGCAGCACCGCGGTGGCGTTGTGGTCCATGCCGCCTACTCCGCCGCCGCCGCCGGGGTCCCCGCGGCGCCCGGCGCCGCGGGGTGGTTTGGCAGCCGCGTCTCCACCGGCACGCCGAGCATCAGGCCGAGATTCTGCACCGCGGCGCCGGAGGCACCCTTGCCGAGATTGTCGTAGCGCGCCGTCAGCACCGCATGGTGCCGTGCGGCGTTACCGTGCACGCGCAGTTCCAGCAGGTTGGTGTTGTTCAGCGCCTGCGGCTCCAGCTTCGCATCCGCCTTCACCACATGGATATAGTCGCTGTCCGCGTAACGGGCCGCGAGGACCGATTCGAGCTCGGCCGGCGAGGGCCTGCCCGGCAGAAGGTCGAGATGCAGCGGGATGCTGTCGATCATGCCCTGGCGGAAGTCGCCGACGGAGGGGACGAAGATCGGCCGCCGGGTCAGGCCGGCATAGAGTTGCAGCTCCGCCACATGCTTGTGCTCGAGGCCGAGGCCATAGAGCTCGAAGTCGGGCGCGGTGCGGGCCTCATAGGCCGCGATCATGCTGTTGCCACCGCCCGAATAGCCGGAGACGGCATTCACCGAGATCGGGCAATCGGCGGGGATGATCCCCGCCTCGACCAGCGGCCGCAGCAGGAGAATGGCGCCGGTGGGGTAGCAGCCGGGGTTGGAGACCCGCGGCGCCGCCGCGATCAGCCGCGCCTGCTCCGGCGAAAGCTCCGGGAGGCCATAGGCCCAGTCCGGGGCCACCCGGTGGGCGGTGCTGGCATCGAGCAGCCGCGGAGCATCGGCGCCGAGCGAGGCGGCGAGCGCCGCGCTTTCCTTCGCCGCGTCGTCGGGCAGGCAGAGGACGACCAGGTCCACCTCAGCCATCAGGGCGCGGCGCGCCTCCGGGTCCTTGCGGCGGGCGGGGTCGATGCTGCGGACGGCGATATGCGGCAGCAGGTTCAGCCGCTCGCGGATCTGCAGGCCGGTGGTGCCGGCCTCGCCGTCGATGAACACGGTGGAGATGCTACCCTTGGCCATCTCTTGGCCCTCCTCTGGGTGCCAGTTGCCGCATCTGGCGGCCGAAAAAGCAAGAGGGGCGGACCCTGTGCGGGCCCGCCCCTCTCGTATGACAGTCCTGCATCGGACCGGCGCGTGACGCCGGCCCCCAGCGTCAGCGCTTGCTGAACTGGAAGGAACGTCGCGCCTTTGCCTTGCCGTACTTCTTCCGCTCGACCACGCGCGGGTCACGGGTCAAGAAGCCGGCCTTCTTCAGGATCGACCGCAGTTCCGGCTCATAGTTCGTCAGCGCGCGGCTGATGCCGTGGCGCACCGCGCCGGCCTGGCCGGAGAGGCCGCCGCCGGAGACGGTCGCGTAGACGTCGAACTGCTGGTAGCGGTCCGCGACCAGGAAGGGCTGGCTCAGCAGCATCCGCAGCACCGGCCGGGCGAAATACTTCAGCACCGGCTTGCCGTTCACCTCGATGTTGCCCTTGCCGGGCTTCACCCAGACGCGCGCCACGGCATCCTTGCGGCGGCCGGTGGCGTAGGCGCGGCCGAACTCGTCGCGCTTCGGGGTGCGCGGGGCCTCGGCCGACTCGCCGGCGGCGGGCGTGCCCTGCACCAGCGTCTTCAGGTCGGCGAGCGTGCCGGTCATCTGCTCGCTCATGCTCAGGCCACCTTGTTCTTGCGGTTCATGCCAGCGACGTCGAGCGCGACGGGCTGCTGCCCGGCATGCGGGTGCTCCGGCCCGGCATAGACGTGCAGGTTCTTCATCTGCCGCCGGCCGAGCGGGCCGCGGGTGATCATCCGCTCCACCGCCTTCTCGATCACGCGCTCGGGGTGCTTGCCCTCGAGCCGCTCACGCACCGTGCGCTGCTTGATGCCGCCCGGATAGCCGGTGTGCCAGTAGAAGACGGACTGCTCCGCCTTCTGGCCCGTCACCTTCACCTTCTTGGCGTTGACCACGATCACATGGTCGCCGCAATCGACATGCGGGGTGAACTGGGGCTTGTGCTTGCCGCGGAGGCGCATGGCAATGATGGTGGCGAGCCGGCCGAGCACGAGGCCCTCCGCATCGACAACCACCCAGGCCTTCTGCACTTCCGCCGGCTTCAACGAGCGGGTCTGCGTTTGCAGCGACATCGTCTCGATCGGTCCGGTTGGGAATGAGGCGCGTCTTATGGCCGCCGATCGGCCGCAGGTCAAGGGAAAAGCAGGGTTTTTCGAGCACGGTATCATAATACCACATTGCCTGGGCAGGCCTCACAGCCCGGATCGGGCCGGGCCGTGGCGTGGATTCCACTCCAGCGCCCGGAAGGAGCCGCCACCATGTCCAGCCATGCCACCCTCGGCACGAACGACATCGCCCGCGCCATCGCCACATAGGACGGCCTCCTCGCCCCGCTCGGGTTTCGCCGACAGGAAGCGGAATTGGCGCAAGGTTAGGCCGGCCCTGCCGCAACGCCCCGGAACGACGCCGCAGTTCTGGGTGCTGCGCCCGCTCGACGGCCGCCCGGCCAGCATCCGGAACGGCATCATCATTGCCTTCGAGGCCGCCGACCGCGCCACGGTGGACGCCGTCCATGCCGCGGCGCCGGCCACTAGCGGGACGGAGGAGGGTGGACCGGGCCTCCAGCCGCACTACCATGCCGACCATTATGGCGCCTATATGCGCGACCTGGACGGCAACAAGCCCTGCTGCGTCTGCCATCGCCCGCCGGCCTGAGGCGGGCCTGGTCGGCGGGGCGGGCGCGGAGGAACGCCCCGATGACCACCAAGCCCCCTCATGGACTCGGCCGCAACGCGGCCAATTACGGCGACCGGGACTTTGCCCTCTATCTTCGCCGGAGTTTCGCGGCCTCCATGGGCTATTCGCGGACGATGCTCGAGAAGCCCGTGGTGGGCATCGCCGACACCGCCTCGGACTACAACAACTGCCACCGCTCCGTGCCGGAGTTGGTCGAGGCGGTGAAGCGCGGCGTCCTGGCCGCCGGCGCCCTCCCTCTCGCCTTCCCGACCGTCAGCCTCTGCGAGCCATCGCTGACGCCGACCTCCATGCACTACCGCAACCTGATGGCACTGGACACGGAGGCGATGCTCTCGGCCCAGCCCATGGACGCGGCGGTGCTGATCGGCGGCTGCGACAAGACGGTCCCGGCCCAGCTCATGGCCGCCGCCAGCGCCGACGTGCCCTCCGTGATGCTGGTCACCGGCCCGATGCTGGCCCAGCGCTTCGAGGGCGAGCGGCTGGCCGCCTGCACCGATTGCCGCCGCTACTGGGCCCGCTACCGCGCCGGCGATGTCAGCCGGGAGCGGATCGGCCAGATCGAGGGCAAGCTGGCGACGACCAGCGGCACCTGCGGCGTCATGGGCACCGCCTCCACCATGGCCTGCATCGCCGCGACCCTCGGCTTCATGCCACTGATGGCGGCCTCCGCCCCCGCCGTGCATTCCGACCGGCTGCGCATGGCGGAGGAGGCCGGGGCGCTCGCCGTCCGCCTCATCACCCACCCGGTGAAGCCCAGCCAGCTCATCACCGGGAAGAGCGTCGAGAACGCGCTGCGCGTCCTGCTTGCCCTCGGCGGCTCGACCAATGCGCTCGTGCACCTCACCGCCATCGCCGGCCGCGCCGGCGTGAAGGTGGACCTGAAGCGCCTTGATGCGCTGTCGGAGGAGACGCCGGTGCTGGTGGACCTGAAGCCCACTGGCGAGGGCTATATGGAGGATTTTCACGCCGCCGGCGGCATGGTCGCCCTGTTGCGGGAGTTGCGCGACCTGCTCCATCTCGACACCATCGACCTCTACGGCCAGACGCTCGCCGAGCAGATCGATGCCGGGACGCCCTTCGTGGACCGCACCTATATCCGCGCCCGCAACGCCCCGGTCAGCCCGGTCGGCGGCCTCGTCTCGCTCTTCGGCAGCCTGGCGCCTGACGGCGCCATTCTGAAGCGCAGCGCCGCGACGCCCGCCCTGTTCGAGACCGAGGCGCGCTGCCTGGTCTTCGACGGGCTGGAGGACCTGGCCAACCGGATCGATGACGAGACCCTGGACGTCACGCCGCAGGACATCCTCATCCTCAAGAATGCCGGCCCCCTGACGCCAGCGGGCATGCCGGAGGCCGGCTACCTGCCGATTCCGAAGAAGCTGGCGCGGCAAGGCGTGAAGGACATGGTGCGGATGAGCGATTGCCGCATGTCCGGCACCGCCTTCGGCACCATCGTCCTCCATATCGCGCCGGAAGCCGCGGCCGGCGGGCCACTTGCCCTGGTCGAGACCGGCGACCGGGTGCGGCTGTCGGTCAAGGAACGCCGGCTCGACCTGCTGGTGGAGGAGCCCGAACTGGCCCACCGCCGCGCTGCCTGGCAGCCGCCGCAGAAGCCGAAGCGCGGCTGGGACAAGCTGATGTTCGAACAGGTGCTGCAGGCGCCGGAGGGCGCGGACCTCGCCTTCCTGCGGCCGGAGGGCCAGTAGCAGGAGGGGGCGCTGCCCCCTCCGGACTACCTCCGCCAGGGGGCGAGCGCCCCCTGGACCGGACCGGGTCGGCGCGGGGCTTGCGCCAGGCGCCGCAACGCCCAATACCCGGGCAACCTCAGCCGGACACACGCACGATGCCCATCCTGAACCGGATCGCCGAATTCCACCCCGAGCTGACCGCCTGGCGGCAGGACTTCCACGCCCATCCCGAAACCGCCTTCGAGGAGGTGCGGACCAGCGGCATCATCGCCGGGAAGCTCCGCGAATTCGGCTGCGACGAGGTGATCACCGGCATCGCCAGGACCGGCGTCGTCGGCGTGATCCGCGGCCAGGGCAATAGCGGCCGCGCCATCGGCCTGCGCGCGGATATCGACGCCCTGCCGATCGAGGAAGCGACCGGCCTTCCCCACGCCTCCAGGGTGCCGGGGAAGATGCATGCCTGCGGCCATGACGGTCACACCACCATGCTGCTCGGCGCCGCGAAGTATCTGGCCGAGACCCGCAATTTCGACGGCACCGTCTATGTCATCTTCCAGCCGGCCGAGGAGGCCGGCGGCGGTGGCAATGTCATGGTCCAGGAAGGCCTGTTCGAGCGCTTCCCCATGGAGCGCGTCTTCGGCATGCACAACTGGCCGGGCGCGCCGGAGGGCAACTTCCTCTGGCGCGACGGCCCGGTGATGGCGGCCACCGCCAACATAAAGGCGGTGATCACCGGCAAGGGCGCGCATGGCGCCATGCCGCATCAGGGCAATGACCCGATCGTCATCGCCTCCCAGATCGTCACCGCGCTGCAGAGCGTCGTCGCTCGGAACCTGGAGCCGGTGGAGGCCGGCGTCATCACCATCGGCCATATCCAGGGCGGCGATACCTGGAACGTCATCCCGCAGACCGTGACCCTGCGCGGCACTGCCCGCTGGTTCAAGCCGGAAGTGGGCGACCTGCTGGAGGCGAAGTTCACCTCGCTCGTCACCGGCATCGCCGCCGCCTTCGGCGCGACGGCGGAGGCGGTGTTCGACCGTGGTTATCCCGCGACGGTGAACGAGACGGAGAGCACGAAGCTGGCGATCCGGGCGGCGCAGGCCGTGGCCGGCGAGGCGCGGGTGGTGGAGATGCCGGTGCCCACGATGGGCGGCGAGGATTTCTCCTACATGCTCAACGCCAAGGCCGGGAACTACATCATGCTCGGCGCCGGCCGCGGCCCGGCGGACCCGCAGGTCCATCATCCGAAATACGATTTCAACGACGCCATCCTACCGGTTGGCGCCAGCTACTGGGCGGTGCTGGCGGAGCAGCTGCTGCCGCGCGGCTGACACCTGCTGCCTGGAAGAGGAGTGGAAGCACTTCTCTTCCAGGCGCTCCGTCCCCCCACCCCGGTGGGATCATGCCTCCGCTGCCCGCAGCGCGGGAGGCAAGGCTTTACTCTGCCGGCACCGGGCGCGGGGCGCCCCGGCCGGGCCGCAGCGCTGCCGACCATGCTATGCGCACCGGCGATGATGATGACCCCAGGCAGGGTCGTGCTGCCAGCCCGGGTTGTCAGGCGGCAATGCGGCGCACCAGCAGCGCCAGCACAGCGGCCAGGGCTGCCAGCAACAGGGGCACCAGAGCAATGGGTGCAAGACCCAGGATGGCGGGCAGCAGCCCGGCCCCCAGGGTCGCCGCCGCCACCTGAAAGCCCACCGCATGCATCGCCGCCCCGGCACCGAGGCGGGCCGGCGTGCGCGCCATCAGCGTCGGGTAGAGCGGCGCGAGCGCAACGGCCAGCAGCCCGACCGCCAGCAGGTCGAAGCCCGATGGCGCGAAGGCGAAGCCGGCGGAGGACAGCATCGCGACCACGACCGCCCGGCGCAGCAGCCGGTCCGGTCCCATCCGATCGACGACGAAGCCCAGGCCCACGCGGCCGAGCGTCAGCGCCGCCCAGAACAGCGCCGTCGCCGCACCAGCCATCGCCGGATCGGCGCCGCGCGTCTCCACCAGCACCGTCGCCAGCCACTGCCCGGTGCCGGCCTCGACCCCGCAATAGACGAAGAAGGCAAGGATCTGCCGCCGCGCCATCCGGTTCCGCAGCACGGCGACCGCGGACAGGCGCGGCCCATCCGCCTTCTCCGGCCCGCCCCAGCGCGCCCGCGTCAGGGCGAAGGCCAGCGCGAGCGCCGCCAGCATCAGCCCGATCGTCAGATAGACCACCCGCCAGGAGGCGCCGAAAGCCAGCAGACCGGTGGCGATCAACGGACTCAGGGTGGCACCCACGCCCCAGCAGGCATGCAGCCAGTTCAGATGGCGCGGCGCGAAGCGCGCTGCGGCGAAGAGATTCATCGCCGCATCCACTGCCCCCGCGCCGAGGCCCGACAACAGCGCAAGCGCGACCAGTGCGGGCCAGGGCGGCGCCATCGACGCCCCGAGGGCGGCCAAGGCCGTCAGCGCCACGCTGATCGCCAGAACGCCGCCCGTCCCGAGTGCCGCCATGGCGCGGCCGGCGAGGATGCTCGCCGCCATGGTCCCGGCCGAGACCGCAAGCAGCAGCGCGCCCAGCGCCGCCGCCGGCTGGCCATAATCGGGCCGCAACACCGGCCACAGCGTGCCAGGCAGCGGGTCCGGCAGGCCGAGCCCGATGAAGGCGACATAGGCGAAGACGAGCAGCGGCACCGGCCGCCGCCCGGCAGGGCTAGCTGCCGACCTTCAGCGTGCTGGTCAGGCCACGCAGGCAGGCGAGGATCGAGAGCGGGGTGATCTTGCCGGTGCGGGGATTCTCCTCGCTCGGCACGTTCTCGATGGTCATGGTCAGGCGCGCCGCCGCCGCCTCGACCTTGATGGTGTGGGTGTTGCGGGTGACGGTCGGGTCGCCCCAGATCTCCACCATCGTGCGCTCCGGGCCGATGCCGGCCAGCGCCAGCGCGGCAGCGACATTCACATTGGCCGGAAAGCCGCGCGCCGCGTCGAAGGCATTACCCTTGAAGACGATCGTCGGCTCGCTGATCGCGAAGACGTCGATCCCGTTCTCGATCAGATAGGGCGCGCCCTCCAGCCCGCGCGGCGGCTTGCGGGTCTCAATGGTCACGCTCTCGACCTCGCCTTCGGCCGCGGCGCGCACAGCATCCAAGCCGAGCAGCGCGCCGGTCGGCACCACGATGCGCGCCCCGGTCTCCCGTGCCCGATCCACCAGATGCATGCGCGGCAGCAATGCGCCCACCGAGGAGGGCACGAAGATGCGCCCATGCGCGATGGCCGATTCGGCGATCTGCTCGAAGACCGCGGCCGGCGCGGCTTCAACCACGATATCGGCGTGCTCGGCGAGTTCGGGCAGCGCCACCACCGCCGGCGGCGCGCGGAAGCCGGCGGTGGTCCGCTTCGCCTTCTCCTGGTCCCGCGCGGCGACCGCCGTGAGGCGCAGCCCCTGCACGCCGGCATCCAGCGCGCGGGCCAGATGCGCGCCGATCGCGCCGAGTCCGCCGATCGCCACCCTCAATTCCGCTGCCATGCGCTGCCTCCCGCCGCTCCGAGCCGAGTGCCGCGGTTAGCAGATGCCGCGCGCGCGGACGAGGCCCCGGCGGAACCCAAGCTGCCCCGCTGCGCTATCCGGAACGACCGGCCCTGACTCAGGCCCGGAACAGTCCGAAGGAGAACGCCTTTCATGCACACCTCCCCCCTGCTGCGCGGTTTCGCAGCCGCCGCGGTGCTGACCACGCTCGCCGCCTGCGACAGCACCCGCGACGGAACCCGCGGCAACCCGCCCAGCACGGCCCTGCAGCGTGCCTATGACCGGGCGACCGAGAGCCCGCGCACCAGCGCCGACGGCACCGGCAACAACCCGTCCGGGACGGCTGCCGAGCGGGCCCTCGACCGGGCGGCGGGGACCAATATGTCGGGCGCCCATCCTTCCCAGGCCGATGGCACCCGCGGCAACCCGCCGGGCACCGCGGCGGAGCGGGCCTATGACCGGGCGACAGGGTCCAACACCTCTGGTGCCAATCCCCGGAACCGCTGACAGGAAGGGCCGGGGGAAGGCGCGTCCCCCGGTCCCCTTCGTTGTCCGTGAGGTTTTCAGACTACCGGGCTGCGGCCGCCATCCACGTTGAGCGCCGTGCCGGCGATGTAGCCGCCGCCCTCGCTGCACAGGAACAGGGCGGTGGCGGCGAACTCCTCAGGCCTGCCATAGCGCCCCATGGGCAGGGAGACGCCGAGCTTCGCCAGCCATTCCTCGTAGCTTTCATTGGTGCCGCTCGCGGCATGACGGCGGCGGTGCTGGTCGCTGTCGATCAGCCCGACCAGCAGCGCATTGACCAGGATGTTGTGCTTCGCGCCCTCATTCGCCTGCACCTTGGTCAGCGCCATGCCGGCGGCGCGGGTCACTGCGGTCGGCGCGCCCTCGGCCGGCGGCGCCTTGGCGCCGGTGTTGAGCACATTGATGATCCGCCCCCAGCGCCGCGCCTGCATCCCTGGCCAGACCAGGCGGCCGAGCCGGATGGCGGCGAAGAGCTTGAGGTCGAGGTCGTTCTGCCAGAGCGCGTCCGAGACCTCCAGGAAGGGTCCGCGCTGGCTGGTCCCGGCATTGTTCACCAGGATATCCACCTGCCCGAAAGCCTTCTCGGCGGCGGCGAAAGCCGATTCGCAGCCCTCGGCCGTGCTGATATCGGCCGGGATGGCGGCAATCCGGGCGCCCGGCGCGGCCGCCTTGATCTCCACCTCGGCCGTGGCGAGCTGCCCGGCATCGCGGGCGACGATCGCCACGCGGCCGCCGGCGCCTGCGAAGGCCCTGGCGATGGCGAGGCCAAGCCCCTTCGAGCCGCCGGTGATCAGCGCCGCGCGGCCATCCATTCTCAACTGCATTGGGTCGTTTCCCCCTTTTCCTGCGGGCGCATCCTGCCGGCGAGACGGATCGGGGGAAAGAGAGGGTGGGGCGACCAACGGGACTCGAACCCGTGACATCCAGGACCACAACCTGGCGCTCTACCAACTGAGCTATGGCCGCCACACGGCCCGGGCGGTGCATCGTCCGGGCGGCGGGGTGATAGGGCTACCCGGCGGCTGCCGTCAACTGCCGGCCGCGCGAAGCGACCCAATTCCGCATCCGGGCCAGCGCCTCGTCGATCACCGCCTCTCCCTTGCAGAAGGCGAAACGGGCGTAGTGGCTGGGGGCATCGGCCAAGGCGTAGAAGGCGGTGACCGGGATCGCGGTCACCTTCGCCTCCTCGGTCAGGGCGCGGCAGAAGGCCACATCGTCACCATTGAAACCCAGCGGGCGGAAATCGGTGGTGATGAAATAGCTGCCCTGGGTCGGCAGCACCCCGAATCCAATCTCGGCCAGGCCCCTGGCCAGCCGGTCGCGCCGGGCCTGCAGGCCGGAGGAGAGCCCGGCGAAATAGTCGTCATCCTTCATCAGCCCGACCGCGACTCCGCGCTGCAGGTTTGGCGCGGTGGTGAAGGTGAGGTTCTGGTGCGCCTTCGCCACATTCGGCGCCAGCGACCGGTCGCAGGTGATGTAGCCGACCTTCCAGCCGGTCAGGCTGAAGGTCTTGCCGGCGCTGCCGATGCGCATGCAGCGCTCCCGCATGCCGGGCAGGGTCATCAGCGGGATGTGCTTCCAGCCATCGAAGGTCAGGTGCTCATAGACCTCGTCGCAGATGGCATAGCAGTCGTGCTTGGCGATGAGGTCGGCGATGAAGGCGAGTTCGGCGGCGGTGAAGACCTTGCCCGTCGGGTTCATCGGCGTGTTGAACAGGATGGCCTTGGTCTTCGGCCCGAAGGCCGCCGCCAGCTCGGCCCGCGGCAGCTCCCATTTCGGGGGAGAGAGGCGGACAAGCTTCGGCACGGCGCCGAGCAGCTTCACCACCGGCAGGTAGGTGTCATAGAGCGGCTCGATCAGCACGCATTCATCGCCCGGGTTCAGCACCGCCATCAGGCAGGCGGTGATCGCCTCCGTCGCGCCGGAGGTGACGACCACCTCGGCATTCGGATCGGCCTCGATCCCGTAGAAGCGGCGGTTATGGGCGGAAACGGCCTGGCGAAGCTCCGGCACGCCGGTCAGCGGCGGGTACTGATTGCGGCCGTCCTTCAGCGCGGCCGCCGCGGCCTTGATGACATCCTCCGGCCCGTCATAGTCGGGAAAGCCCTGGCCGAGATTGATCGCGCCATGCTCCAGCGCCAGCGCGCTCATGATGGTGAAGATGGTCGTGCCGGTGGCCGACAGCAGGCTGTTCTGGGGCTGCATTCCGCCCTGCCCTTCCCGATGGATGCGGTGAATCGGGCTGTCGCGCGCCGGCAGGGCCGGAGGCCGCGGAACAATCCCCGGAGTGGGCCGCATAATGGGTTCGACCCTCCCCCACCGCAAGCCACGGACGGAACGGGAATTGCCCATGCATTGCACATAATGCCTGCCAGTTAGGCGGCATTCGGGCAAAAACCCGTGGATTTCGCCCCGTGGGCCGATTGAAGCGGTGGCACGGGGCGTGCAAAACACCTCGCGCCGGCACCGCCGGAACGGGCGGAAGGGTCAGGAGGAAGCGTCATGCCGGGACTGCTTCGGAACGAAGTCCATCCCCGGAACGCAAAGCGGAGCCGATGAAGAAGATCGAGGCCATCATCAAGCCCTTCAAGCTCGACGAGGTGAAGGACGCCCTGCACGAGATCGGTCTGCAGGGCCTCACCGTGGTCGAGGCCAAGGGTTTCGGGCGCCAGAAGGGCCACACGGAACTCTACCGCGGGGCCGAATACGTCGTCGATTTCCTTCCCAAGGTGAAGATCGAGGTGGTCTGCACCGATGACCTGGTCGACCGCGCCGTGGAGGCGATCCAGCAGGCCGCCCGCACCGGCCGCATCGGCGATGGCAAGATCTTCATCTCCGACATCCAGGAGGTGATCCGCATCCGCACCGGCGAACGGGGCGAGGACGCGGTCTAGGACCTGGTGTCAGTGGCCTGCCCGGCCCTGCCGTTCGCCGCCGAGGGTGGTGGCCGCGGGAGCGGGACAGGATGATGACGCCGCGGCCGGGACGAGCCCACGGCCCGCGGCGGAAACCCTGTGCTCCAAGCCGCCGGCAGGGCGGCACGGGGCACGGGTCGCGGCCCGCGCCGCGCTAGGGGGCGAAGTGGAGGTCCCGCGAGGGATCTCGGGACCAGTCAGGGTACAGGATACAGCTCATGGCAGATAAGGCAGCCGCCGTCTCCAAGGTCATGGACATGATCAAGGAGCACAGCGTCGAGTATGTGGACTTCCGCTTCACCGACCCGCGTGGCAAGTGGCAGCACACCGCCCAGCACGTCTCGACCGTCGAGGAGGACACCTTCACCGACGGCCTCATGTTCGACGGCTCCTCCATCGCCGGCTGGAAGGCGATCAACGAGTCCGACATGATCCTGATGCCGGACCCCGAGACGGCCTGCATGGATCCGTTCTCCGCCAAGCCGCAGCTGATCCTGTTCTGCGACATCGTCGAGCCCTCGACCGGCCAGCTCTACTCGCGCGACCCGCGCTCCACCGCGAAGCGCGCCGAGGCCTATCTGAAGGCGACCGGCATCGGCGACACGGCGTTCTTCGGCCCGGAGGCCGAGTTCTTCGTCTTCGACAGCGTGAAGTACGGCATCGGCGGCAATTACGGCACCTATGAGCTGACCTCCATCGAGGGTCCGGGCGCGAGCCTGAAGGACTATCCGGAGGGCAATATGGGCCACCGCCCGGTGGTCAAGGGCGGCTACTTCCCCGTCCCGCCGGTCGATTCCGAGCAGGACCTGCGCGCCGAGATGCTCTCGACCATGATCGAGATGGGCGTGATCGGCGAGAAGCACCACCATGAGGTGGCGCAGTCGCAGCATGAACTCGGCACCAAGTTCGGCCCGCTGGTGCAGCAGGCCGACCACATGCAGATCTACAAGTACTGCGTGCACAACGTGGCGCACAGCTACGGCAAGACCGCGACCTTCATGCCGAAGCCGATCTATGGCGACAACGGCAGCGGCATGCATGTCCACCAGTCCATCTGGAAGGACGGCAAGCCGGTCTTCGCCGGCAACGGCTATGCCGACCTGTCCGAGACGGCGCTCTACTACATCGGCGGCATCATCAAGCACGCCAAGGCGCTGAACGCCTTCACCAACCCGCTGACCAACAGCTACAAGCGGCTGATCCCGGGCTTCGAGGCCCCCGTGCTGCTGGCCTATTCGGCCCGCAACCGCTCCGCCTCCTGCCGCATCCCCTACGCGACCAGCCCGAAGGCGAAGCGCGTCGAGGTCCGCTTCCCGGATCCGGGCGCGAACCCCTACCTGGCCTTCGCCGCCATGCTGATGGCCGGCCTGGATGGCATCAAGAACCGCATCCATCCGGGCGACCCGATGGACAAGGACCTTTATGACCTGCCGCCGGAGGAGCTGAAGGGCATCCCGACCGTCTGCGGCTCGCTGCGCGAGGCGCTGACCGCGCTCGAGGCCGACCACGAGTTCCTGCTGGCCGGCGACGTGTTCTCGAAGGACCAGATCGAGAGCTACATCGAGCTGAAGTGGGGCGAGGTGTACCGTTTCGAGCACACCCCGCACCCCGTCGAGTTCGAGATGTACTACTCGGTCTGAGGGCTTCGCCTCGGACGCCGCCCGGGGGCCTTCCCCCGGGCCTGAGGAGGCCGCCGGCGCAACCCGCGCCGGCGGCTTTCTTCATATCGCGCAGGCGCTGCGCCGGCGGTGTGCAACCATGCTTCGCCCCAACGGTTTCGGTGCGTGATGTATCTGCTCGCCATCCTCGTCCCGCCGCTCGCGATCCTGCTGGCCGGCCGCCCCTTCCAGGCGGTCTTCAACGCGCTGCTCTGGCTCTCCGGCCTCGCGCTGCTGGTGCTGCCCTTCGTGCCCGGGTTGATGACCTGGGCGCTTGCCGTGCTCTGGGCCTTCCTGGTGGTGCGCGGCCGGAAGCAGGATGCGCGCGACCGCCGCCTGGTCGAGGACGCGCTCGCCCGCGACCGATCGCGGCGCCCGGGCTGAGCATGGCGCGTTGGCTCTCGGCCATCGGCGCGATGCTGGTGCTGCTGGGGCTAGCGGCGCACTGGTTCGGCTGGAACGCGCTGCTCTGGGTCCCGGAGGCCGCGGTTGCGGCGATCCGCCGCGATCCGGAGACCTATGGCGTGGTCGCGGTGGGCCTGTTGCTGATGCTGCTGGCACGCATGATCGGCCGGCGCGGCGGGTAAGGCGCGGGCGGCACAACGGGCGCTGCCGCCCCCCTGGTCCGGCCGACAGGGATGTGGGCCGCGCTACCCGAACTCGAACCGCGCCTGTGCGGGGTCGCTTGCCTCGGCCCCTTCCCCGCCCGAGACCGTCACCCCCAGCAGCCGCACCGGCTTTGCCAGCGGGAACAGGCCGCGAACCAGCCCGAGCGCGATGGCAGTGAGGTCTTCCCGGTCGGCGACCGGCACGACGCGCGTCCGGCTACGCGTGATGGTGTGGAAGTCGGCGTATCGCAGCTTCACCGTCACGGTCCGGCCGAACCAGCGGTGCTGCGCGCACCAGGCCCAGACCTCGCCCGCCAGGGCCTCGATCCCCGCCTCGACCTCCGGCGGCTCCGCGAGGTCGCGCGCATAGGTCGTCTCGCTGCCCGATGACTTGCGCGGCCGGTCGGGCCGGACGGGGCGGTCATCCTCGCCGCGGCAGATGGCATGGAAATGCGCCCCGGCCTTGCCGAAATGCTGCTGCAGGACGCCGAGGCTGCACGCCTTCAGGTCCCGCCCCGTCCGGATGCCAAGCTGGTGCATCCTGGCCGCGGTCGCGGGGCCGACACCGTGGAAGCGGGAGACCTCCAGCCCCTCGACGAAGGCCGCCCCCATGTCCGGCGTGATGACGAACTGCCCGTTGGGCTTGCGGTGGTCCGAGGCGAGCTTGGCGAGGAATTTGTTGTAGGACACCCCAGCCGAGGCGGTGAGCCCGGTGCATTCCAGGATCGCCGCCCGGATCTCGGTGGCGATCCGGCTGGCCCAGGGAATGCCCTTCAGGTTCTCGGTGACATTGAGATAGGCCTCGTCGAGCGAGAGCGGCTCCACCAGCGGCGTGTACTCCTCGTAGATGGCGCGGAGCGGACGCCGTATTTGCGTGCCTCATAGCTCGCGGCCGCGACCACGCCGCGCTCGCGCGAGCCGCCGACGGCAACCGGCCGGCCGCGCAGCGAAGGATCATCGCGCTGCTCGACACTCGCATAGAAGGCGTCGAGGTCCACATGGCAGATCTTGCGGATGGCGGCGGTCACGGCTTGCGGCTCCGGGCCGCCACCCTACAACGGATTGCGTTCAGAACTGAACGCCAATCCGCTGTAGGTCATTGATTGCAGAGCAGATTCACGCTCCCGGGCCTTCCAGCCCGCCGGCGATCCGCTCTGGCACGAGGGGCACCGTCAGCCCCCGGCGCGCTGCGCCTGCTGCCAGCCCAACTCCGCGATCGGCGCGGCCAGCCGGCCATTTGCCTCGGCGCCCTCACCCGCCGCCGTGCCGTCCAGCACCCGCCTGGCGATCCCCTGCATGATCGCGGCCAGCCGGAACAGGTTGAAGGCGACGTAGAAATCGAGCGCCGGGAAGCCAGGGCGCCCGGTACGGTGGCAATAGGCGGCGACATAGTCCGCCTCGGCCGGTATGCCGAGCGCGGCGAGGTCGCTGCCCGCGAGGCCACGGAACAGTTCCGGCGCGATGCGCCAGGTCATGGCGTTGTAGGCGAAATCCGCCAGCGGGCTGCCAAGCGTCGAGAGCTCCCAGTCCAGCACCGCGACCACGCGCGGCTCGGTCGGGTGGAAGACGAAATTGTCCAGCCGGCAATCGCCATGGACGACCGAGACCGAAGGGTCGTCCGCCGCGGCCAGGCGCTCCGGCAGCCAGGCGATCAGCCGCTCCATCGCCTCGATCCGCTGGGTCTCGGAGGCGCGGTACTGCCGCGTCCAGCGCTCGATCTGCCGCGCCATGTAGTTGCCGGGACGGCCGTAGTCGCCGAGGCCGATCGCGGCCGAATCCAGGCTGTGCAGCCGCGCCAACGTGTCGTTCATGGCGTCGAACAGCCCGGCCCGTTCCTCGCGCCGCACCTCCGGCAGGCGCGGGTCGAAGAAGATGCGGCCGGCGACGAATTCCATGACGAAGAAGGGCGTCGGCATCACCGCCTGGTCGTCGCAATAGCCATGCACCCGCGGCACCGGCAGGCCGGCCGCATGCAGCGCGCCGATCACCCGGAACTCGCGGTCCACGGCATGGGCGGAGGGCAGCAGCTTGCCGTCCGGCTTCCGCCGCAGGACATAGTCGCCCGAAGCCGCGGCGATCCGGTAGGTCGGGTTGGATTGCCCGCCCGAGAGGCGGTTCAGGGTGAAGGGTCCCCGGAAACCCTCGACATGGCGCGTCAGCCAGTCCCCGAGTGCCGTCAGGTCCCTCTCCATGCCCTTCCCTCCCCTATGGCGCGGCGCGGCGTCACCTTGGCCCCGGGTCTAGCGGCCGGGGAACGGTCCGGGCAAGCGCCGGGGGCGTTCAGTCCACGGACTTGAACCCGCCGCTCACCTCCAGCAGCGCGCCGGTGACGTAGCTGCCATCGGCGGCAAGGAAGACGTAGGCCGGCGCGATCTCCTCCGGCTGGCCGGCCCGCCCGAGCATGGTGAAGCTGCCGAAGCGCGCCACGGTCTCCTCCGAGGAGGTGGCGATCGCCGGCGTCCAGAATGGCCCCGGCACCACGGCATTCACCCGCACGCCGCGCTCGGCCAGTTCCAGCGCGAGGGACTTGGTGAAGACATTCACCGCGCCCTTGCTGCTGGAATAGGCGAGCGACCCCTTCTCGCCGAGGATCGAGGTGGTGGAGGAGGTGTTGATGATGCAGCCCCCCACCTTCTCCAGATGCGGCAGCGCGGCCTGGGACATCAGCATGTAGGCGATGATGTTGGTCTCGAAGACCAGGCGCAGGCCGGCGGGCTCGATCTCCTCCAGGGTCCCGTCGCCCTCGAAATAGGCGGCGTTGTTCACCAGCACGTCGAGCCGACCGAAGGCCCCGACCGTCTCGGCCACCAGCCGCGCCCGGTCCTCCTCCACCGTCACATCCGCCATGAGCGCAAGGCAGCGGCGCCCCTCGCGCTCGACCAGGCGCCTCGTCCTCGCTGTGGTTGAAGGCGAAGGCGATGTCGGCCCCTTCCTTGGCATAGGCGAGCGCGACGGCACGGCCGATGCCGGAATCCGCGCCGGTGATCAGCGCCGCCTTGCCGCGCAGCTTGCCGGCAGGACGGTAGTTCGAGAGGTCGCTGTCCGGCTGCAGCCGCATCCGGGCCTGGTTGCCCGGCGCCGGCTGGTCGTGATCGGCGGCCAGCGCCTGCGGGTAGGGGCGACGCTCGAAATCGCTCATGCCGGGTCTT
>JAESGY010000445.1_pt1 | contig 17186 bp, 17 predicted proteins | sample 9269841 | NCBI WGS metagenome assembly JAESGY01 (sample SAMN17022865, study PRJNA683097) | algae metagenome | isolation source: Spirirestis rafaelensis WJT71-NPBG6 and co-occurring heterotrophs from... | place: USA: Pinto Wells, Joshua Tree National Park, Colorado Desert, CA | collected 2006-08-15
AGTAGATGAATTAAAATCACTGCTAGATAAGCTGTTGAATCAAGGCGAGTTAGTGATTAAGTGGCATCGGAAAATCCAAAACAAAGGTAATGTCAGCTATATTGCAGCTTAAATGCCGATTAGCTTAGCGGAGTGCGCGGGGGTGTCCGTGCCAACCCCTAACTCTCCTAAAGTAGACCCTTCTTTTGAAAACCCCTTGACAATTAGATTGGGTTGTGCTGGAACTTCCGCTAGGCGACCGCCTGCCGGAACTCCCCTAAAATCGTCTCTTCTTTTTAAAACCCCTTGACAACTAGCTTTACTTGTGCTGGAACTTCCGGCAGGCGATCGGTTCCAGTCCGTTTTTGATAGCGGAGTGCGCGAGGGTCCGTGCCCAACGAGGTGAACGCCTATTAATTCCGTCGGGTGTTAGCTAGCGCGGCACTGTGCCCGAACCAAACAGCATCATATTTGCACCCTCTTTATTAAATTGACTCAGGCATAGGGCTTTAAGCTTAAATAGTGCAATCAAGTATTTATACTCTTCGCCATCCCTTAGAGCCTTCTTTAAACTTGGTTGAGTTAATCTAGTCTTGATGTCCTTTTTTATACTCATTGACTGAGGCAGCATTAAAACATTGTGGTTATATAAAATGTGGGGTAGCTGCCTCAGCTAGGACGTATATATAGCAATGCTTTCAGGCTCAAATGAGAATCATTCTTACGCCTTCAATTTTTTCTAGGTACACTTTTTTAATTGACAATTTTTGACTCTTATTGAGAAAATACCCCATTTTCTCTAAGTACACTTAACCTTCTTTAAACTTGGTTGAGTTAATCTAGTCTTAATGTCCTTTTTTATACTCATTAACTGAGGCAGCATTAAAACATTGTGGTTATATAAAATGTGGGAGCGCTGCCTCAGCTAGGACGTATATATAGCAATCCTTTCAAGCTCTAATGAGAACCATTCTTACGTCTTCAATTTTTTCTAAGTACACTTTTTTAATTGACAGTTTTTTAGCCTTATTGAGAAAATAAGCTCTTTTATCTAAGTACACTTAACACCTAAAACAGAAGGTAACGCTTAAATACCCCTTAAAGGCTTCTCGATATCCTCAACGTTGGAATACTTATTAAAGCTATTTGTCAGGCTTTAAAGGCTTTACAGGGCTACTATGCCTGCGCGATTGAGTGACGATTCTATCAGTTTTACGATGATATTTTTTGAAGGCTTTTGAACTACTGTACTAAACTGAGTAGTACTAACTTGGAGTAAGTGGGATAATTAAAAACCGCCCCTGATGAGACGGTTAATAAAAATGTTAATGCTTAAAACTGGTTGGACTCGGTTGGGGGACAAAGGGGGAGCGGACGGGGGGGACAAAGAGGGGGGAGAGAGCAAGTCAAAGCTAGCTACTCTGTAATAGCTATCTGAGATTATTTTATTTAGCTTAGATAAACAGTGGCGCTAAATCTTCCCTAATGCATGGATATCGTTCGCAATCTGCATGCACTTGTACAGCTTTATCTACTGCTTCTTTGCTGTAGTTTATATCCGTAAGGTCTAATTCCCCTTTCAAGTATTTTGCGTATTTCCTAACTATTATCAGGATGTACATATCTGGGTAAGTGTAATTTACTTGCCCTACGCCATCTACATGAAAAGATATCTTAGATTCTCCTTTAGACTCTTCAAAACTTATTTGGTGTTCACCCTCTTCATTGTCGCTTCTCTCATTGAACTCAGCGGGTAGTTTTCCTGTTTCTTTTAGATAGTCCCAGTCAGGCTTAAGATATTTTGTCTCTAGCCATGATTTCCTTTCCTTTTCGATTGCATTAATCATTGCTACTCTGTAAGGATCTGAATGCTTTTTAACATTTAAACCATACCAACGATACTGTATACCGTCTTCTCCTCTGGCTTTCTCTTTTTGCTCAATTTGTACTCCTACAAGGGCAAGGAGAGACCTAATAAAAGGTAGGATTTCTATTCCTTTAATTGTTGCTTTGCTGGGCTGAAATTGTTTGATTCTTTTTAGGTCTTTGTCCTTTCTGGCACGGTTTAATAGTTCTTGGATTTCCGGTGTTTTATTGGTAAAAATAAAACCTTTTTCTAATTTTTTAATGAGCGTGTCAATTCCTAACTTCCTCAAACCTTTTAGAATTACCTGTTGTTCATTGGTAAGCATCCAAGTAGTAACAAACTCTTTTGATGCTTTTGTATAATGCCAAAAATCATTAATTTGTTCGTCAGCTTCCGGATTTAGTAGAAGCCAATATTTTTGATGCTGAGAGAGGCAATGTCTGTCTTTGACGAAAGTTTCTAGGATAAAATCAGTAGACCAAATGTCTTCTTTTTCTATATCTGGTAAATAAGTAATTATTTTTGTTTTGTCGTATCTTCTTTTTACCTGCAAGCTAGAATTTTTCTTAATAGCTTCTTGGGCTATTTTTAAGTCTTCAAAAGGTTCTGCGTTGAAAATTTCCTCAGCTTCTTGTTCTAATAGCTCGGCATTAATAGCTTTCGTAATCTCATTGATTTCATCATCCTTTAATTCTTCAATTATTTCTGGGAAGTGCCCCATTGACTTAAGTTGAAAAATTAAGCAAGACCTTAAGTTAGACTTCTCAAAATCTTCACAAACTTCTAACTTAATTGCATAATCTGCCCAATCTGTATCTATTCTTTCTTCTGCCAAACGAAAGAGTTCTTTAGTACTAGGGCAACGAGAATAACCTTTTAGAGTTAATGCTAATGCCGCTTTAAAAGCTTCTGTAATCGAGCTTGCTGATGAGTAAGTGGTATCAGTTCTTATTCCTGACTCAGGGCAGAAAACGTATCTAGGTATCTCTAAATCGCGCACTCTAAACAGCATTTGTGTTTGAGCGTTGGTATCCAGAACCCCACAGAATAAAGCAATTATTTTAGTAAAATACTTGCAAGTAATTGATACCCCACTCTCAGCCGTTGGAGAGTAAACAACAAAATCAGGCTTTAATCTTAATAAAAAAGAGGAAGGAGATGAGAGAAATTCATCAGACCATTTTTTAGTCCAATCAACTGTTACAACAGCTATTTTTTTTAGTGCTTCTTTAACCTCAGGATGTTTATTAAAAAGCTCACCCCAAGTCTGTTCTGATGTTTCTCTGTTTAAATTAAATCCCCATTTGTTATTATCAAAAAGTAATTTCTCAATATTGTCACAACTTCGTTTTGAGTCACAGGGTATTGCTAGTTTTGCCCCTTCCTTAGCATCAAGTAAAAGCTTAACTAACGGACTTTTGTCTTTCTTGCAAACTTCATAGCTACCATCTGCCATTAGTTGAGTAGCTTGCACTATCGTTATTTTTGCGCTCCCTCTAGTGTAAGTATTTTCAATTTTTATTACTTTCTTGTCAGGTGCAAAAGAAGAGAGAAGAGCTAATATTTCATCTGATAAATTTGCGTCCATAACAATAACACGAGCAGATTCATTCACAAATCTTCTTATAACTCGTAACGTTAGGGCTTGACGACTTTCACTTACAGTACCACCACTAAGTAGTTGTTTAAAGCTTGACCCAGTTTCATCTATAATTAGGGTTTTCCCTTTATAGAACCCATCTAGCTTGTGCGCTGATTCGCCACAAAAAGCCAAGTTTTTATTGTCCCTTAAAAGGGCATCTAGTCCATCTTCTTCATTTACTAAATACATCTTGATATCTTCTTCACTAGCTCTTTCGATTGTTTGAAAAAGTAATTTAATTCTTGAAGACATCCAGCAAACATTCTGATTGTCCATTGGCTTTATCAGTAGTAAGGAAGCTTGTGTTTTTCCCACTCCCATACCTGCTTTGACACCTACTATTACATTGTCTTGAGGAATGCCACTTAAATCAATGTCGGGGGTATTCTGCGTTTCTGTAGGTGTGTATTCCTTGAATTTAACCCAAGCATCTAAATGCTCATAATTGAAGTACTTATTACTAGTAAATTCAATGCCATTAGGCATCACACTAGAGTGTTTTACTACTGATTTTAATGCTTCTTTTATTACGTCAGGACACAGCTTGTTAAAGACATCTTTATGGGCTTTCTTTATCTTTTCCCAGCAACCTAAATCTTTTGAAATGAAGAAAATACTTGGTACACAATCACTCGGATTGATACTACTGATTATTTTTTCAATTCTGCGATAATCTAACCCGATGCTTGCCCCTATATCGAAAAGTAGCTTTTTAGTATCTTCAATGACACCTATACTCCTTTTATTCAGCCATTCATACCAGCCAAAAATCTCTTTACATATCGAAGTAAAATCAAAACTTCTGTCTAGCGATGAGGAATTTTGTGTGAGTGCTTGTGCTTTTGCGCTGATTAAATGATGTAAGCTTACTTCATCTGAGTATTTTCCTTTCCCGAAGTTAAAGTCAAAGTTAGTCTGATTTTGCTTGTCTTCTCTTGACTGCTTTTTATCCGCTTCTTTCCTTACTGGGTAGATGCCAATGGACTCTAAGGACTCCACTTCTACTGGAATAGCCCGGTTAAGGCAGACGTAAGGCTTGCCTGATACACCTATCGTTGGCGCTAGTACAGTAAATCGTCCTTTGCCTAATGCCTCACCGTGATGCTTTCCACCAATACCATCAAGGGAGAAATTAGTAAAAGTAGGCTTGGTTTTGACCTTTACAGCGATTCGATAGCCTCCTGCCTGTGTTTGCTCTAGCCAAGTACTTTTAAGCTGTGGATACTTTTCTAGCAAAGCATTGAAGCGGTTTGTACAGTCTTCCTCACTTTCAAACTGCTTTTTATCGATATCTAGCCAAATAATTTCATCCGATCCATACGCGCCTATACCCGTTCGGGCATCTTGAAACCAAGTATCAATCTGCTCTTTGCTTGTTGGTGTATCTTGATGCTTTACTAACCTTGGTATACCTCTCTCATCTAGATAACTAGGGTTTTTACCAGTAAAGCGTGGTTTTTTGTTGCCTTCTTTATCAAGGCTAGGTTCCCAAATTCCTTCTTTATTTTCGAAGCTTAAGGGGTATTTATCGGCACTTTGCGCGGGTGCAACTGGTAAAGGAGAAAGACCAAGGCTAAGTAAGAAATCAATTACTTCTTGGCGAGTAGTGTTTATCATCTTAAACCTCACCCTCAGCTAAGAAGAAATCAGAGGGAAAATTATCCGCAGTAATTAGTACGTCAACTTCTAAGGCAAAGGGTACGTACTTAATTTTTAGTTGCTCGTACACACCCCTTAAAGTTGTTTCAAACTTTACTAACTTAGGGGAGAAGAAAATTATGATTTCTTTCTCAAAATCAATTAACCCTAAGTTCAGATGCTCTTTGTAGTCAATGATGAAGCCGAGGTCTGTGACTCGGATTGTGCATCCCGAACGGAGCAAAGTGGCAGGTAATTTTTTAGAATTGTGAGAAGATTGTACTAAAACGCGTGTGGATGATATAATTGAATTACGAGAATCGTTCTCGTAACTATAATTATTTTTATTTGAAAACTTAGCCATTGAACTGCCTCCTTATAGGCTGTTGTTATGGCTTCCCGGCTCTCCCATTTAGTAATAGCTCTCAAATAGTGCTTGCACTATTCACTACAAACGCGTTAGACTTGAAAGATAAAAATATTGATTGTATTTGAGAGATGCTTTTTGGTCGGAGAACCGGAAAGCATTTTTTTAAGCGTTTAGCGCTGTTAGATTCAGTGTAGCATTAATCACTACATTGTCGAGTGCTAGAGTTGCTAATTAAAAATCTGCGTTTTAATTCATTTTGTATTCCCTCAACATTTGTTGATACTTTTTCGATTCATTATGTATTAAAAGCCTTCTAGTTTTGATGCGGTTTAAAAATTCTTTATCCCCTTGAGCAAGTATTTTTGTATTTAATAATTGATCAATCATCAAAACACGCTCCGAGCGTTCTTCAACTATTTTCGGATCATCTTGCGCCCATTGGATGAAAGCACCGCAATCAAGGCAAGCTACGTAACTGTAGTATTCACAGCCTTTTGGAAGTAGAATTTTTTTACGATTGTGGTGATTGCAATCGCCGTTTCTTTGAGTTATATTAGATGGAAGCATGAGAAATTACCTCTAATTTTTTGGTTTGCCAATACAACAAAGTACAACAGTTTTTGTTTTTCATTTTGTGATTTTCACTATTATTTGAATTTTTATTTTTGATTAAAAAGAGACTAGGAATCGGGCGTTCCTAGTCTTTTTTAATGGTTATCATTTGCGATAATTAATAGATCAATCGCGGCACGAACCACACTAGAAGAACTACGGTCTTGATCTCTGGCAAGTTTTTCTACTGCTTGGATAGTAGCCGAAGGTAAGTTGTATGTTTTGGGTTTTCCGTTAATCATGTGCGCTTAATAGAAAGTATTAATAATACTATACATAAGTAAAACTAATATAAATACCGTAGTTTTAGCTTTTACATCAAAATAATTAATCATTTTTCTCTCGCCCACGTGTTTCTCCGAGAGGCTCAACGGATTCCAGAATAATCCCTTCTCTAATTAGAACTTCAAATAATGTATTTTCAAGCAATCTATTAGCACTTGAATTTTTTCGCTTGGCTAGTTCATTTAAGCCATCGATTACTATCTCATCAAGTCGAAAGGTTCTGGTCTTACGAATTCTATCCATACAAAATTCAACTAGTGCTTGCACTTTAATTATTCCTCATGTGCGGTGTATTTGCGTTCATATATATAAAGTAACACTATCTAATTGCTTTTAATATCAGCCTTATCAATGATAAAAGCATTTAGCATCAAAAAAAAAATGCACATTAAAAGTGTTGCTTTTAATTTACTAACAAGCTATATTTAAAAGGTGAGCAAAGAAAAGCCCACACAAAAATAGGACTTACGCAAGCGTCACAATATAAGGTCAACTGGCACATATATTTCAATTTGCCGTAAATGCTTGTAAGCATTGATTTATAAACCTTAGAGCCATATTAATTCTATGTGACAGTTTTCAGATAAATGTGCCAGTTGCGTAAGTCCTGAAAAACTTCACGAGCCTTTAAAAGGCTAAAAACAAATGACAGTTAGTAGCGATTTTGATTTTAAAGTATTAGGCAGCCCTTTAAGCCTTGAAGCGATTATTAAGAAGTATCTTCCTTGCGTAGATGGGTTTCTTGAAATGCCTGGAAATTTACTTGCTCCAACGTCTGATCGCACTGAATTTTTTGTAGATAGATTTGAAATACCCGAAGAACAAATAAAAGAGTTTCTTTCTGATTTTTCAATATTTCCGGATTTAAAAATTGAAAAAAGCAATGTAAAAAATGAATCCTCTGATTTTACCCGCTATTGTATTTCTTGCTCTAATTTCTTTATATTTTCCGAACCTTCCGAAGAAGATTTAGAAGAGTATGATGGTGATTTTGATGCTTGGTTTGAAGAATACTGTTGCGATTGTTACACAAAGATGTATGATGCTCTACCTGTTTTTCTAGCATTCAGAAATAGATTTACAGACTTACGCTTTTGTAACTACTAACTAAAGATATTCCGGGATTAATGCCCGGATTTAACTCTATTTTGCATACACATTATATAAGGTAAAAAACAATGCAACCCGAATACGAATACTGCACGCTTGAAGGCAACTTACCCGACCCAATCGATGCAGATACCAGCTTTGATTTCTCTGCAAACCATTCCTGCGAATACTTCCTCACACAGGCTCTAGAAGCGCTCAAACAGGCTCAAAATCACGAAAACTGGGATAAGTACAGCCTAAAGACTTACTACGCCACTGACTTGAACTTGGAAGATGGATTGATTGTACTGCAAGCGGCAATTGCAGAATACTAATTCAAAGCTTTTTAAGACCGGGCGTACCCTGAGAAAGTTTGCCCGGTTGGATTCAATCACCAACTCGTAATCAAATCATGCTCAATATCATAGCATTTTTGCTCATTTTCATCACAGCTACGCGTAGTTTACCAACTTTTCAGAATATCGATTGCACATATCGCGGTTCAGATCGCAAGGAAGGATGCTTATGAAATCTCAAAGAATCACTATTAACGGTCGCAACCTTCAGTTTTTGCAGGAGCTATCCAAACAGATGGATGAACCTAATTTAGCCGCTGTAATGACCTATTTGCTCACTGATATTCGTGGCTTAGGGTATCGATTCGGTGATAAGCCACAGCCCACACCACAGCCACAGCAAACATCTATCGGGTACAGCTTTGATACTTCCACCTTTGAGCCTGCTTTTGCACCTATCCCAGACAATCAGAATGCTGTTGACCCAACTATCCAAAGGCTGATTAATGCTGGTCTAGAACTCGATTTTTAATTCAAAAGGCAGGAAAGACATTAAATCAATCCTGCCGCAAATAATATGTTTTCACTAAGGAGAATCATATCATGTCGAAAATTAAAAAAGGTGGAATGACGGGTGCTGATTTAAACCCAAAAAACAGAGGGAATAAAGGGGGTTTAACCGGGTCGAAACACTTTGAACCAATCAGTGTAGATAGCGTTTTAAAAGATATCGATAATCCCTCAAATCAAACAAATTCTACTCAAACAAATTCTACTCAAACAGCGAATAAGCCTAACCAATCAAATGGTACTGATATCAGAAGCACTCGCAAGAAAGAACGCGAAAATAAAAATCATTCTATCCGTCAAGAAAAGTCAACATTAACCACTGACTCACACGCCAAAGTTCTGGAAGGAGCTAAGGAAATAGGACAGTCTTACGGCGTTCAACTGACAGATATTAAGGCTCATATGTCGGTTTCTAATGATACTGTCGATGAGTCGTTGGGTGAGGGAATTTCTAAAAAAGAGGCTAACGCTCGGTTACTAAAAATCGAAAGACAGAACAACTTAATAGAAGTTCGTAACGCCCGAATTAAACAAAAACGCAAGATCGCAACTAATTATGGTGAGGAATTAGGATTACTTGGTGATACCGTAGGCAACGCTACAAAAGCCGTCAATGTAGCTAAAAAGTTTGTAGAGTACCAGACAGAGGTGACAGACTTCCACACCGCACAAAGCAAACTAGAAGAGCATGAGGAACTGTATTTACAACAGGCTATTAAGACTCAAGGTGTTAAAAACCTCACAGCGGGAATAGAGGAAGAGTGGGAATTAAAGTTTGTCCAGCAAGAAAGTCGAAATGATGCTCTGTTCTTAGCAATTGAATCATCAGACAAGCGAAACGAACAAACACGATTAGAAATGGAAGCTTTTTTACTCTCAGATTAATAATTCTTGGGTGCATCTACCCTCTTAAATAATAGGAACTATTCAAAATGAAAACATCAATAAACGGTGCATCTAACGCACTCTCAATCGTTGCGTCTGTACTCTTTCTAGGTAGTGTTATTAGCTTTGTTAATGCCAAGGAAGCTGATAAACCATTGATTCTAAATATCGCTTGTACTAGTGGCGCGTTAGGGATTGGCAGTAAAATAAGTTCTCTTTTTTGCTCTCATGAGGCTGATTACAACATCGATAAACAAGCTCAAAATCACGAGTTAGTTGTTAAACGATTAGAGCAAGATAATACCACATTAAGCAAACAATTCACTAAGCAAACAATAGCGTTAAATGAAGCCTTGAAACTAACCAACAAATATGAGCAAACAATCTTAGACAAGCAATCTCAACTAGATACTAAAGAACGCTTGATAGCCTCACTCACTAATGACCTTAGTAAGCTAAAAAGCAGTGTTACTGCCAAGTTAAATGAAGATGATACCCGTTATGAGACTGTTTGCAAACAGCTAAAAACAGTGTTTCAGGAGTCACTCAAAAGTAAAATTGATTATGTTTACGAACGTCTGGCTGATATGTCAGCGAATAAACTTAATGATGAAAACTTTGAAAGAATTCACCCCACATTGCGGTTATTCTACGAAAATTTAGCTCACTACAGATATCAACATTACCAGCTAATTAACGAAATACCTCACCTAAATAATGAAAACATAGCGGAAGATTTGAGCAATATTTTTTTACAGATTACTGATGAACTATCCTCACACAAGGTTAAATATCGAAACACTCTAAATATAGATGAGCGGGATAGTTTAGCTCTGGCGATGCAAGAATTGATCGAACGTCGAGATACTAAAAAATTTATCCCTAAACCTAAAGTAGATGTTGCACTCGATATGCAACGGAATGTTGCTAAGGAAGATTTAGAGAAAATTAAAGTTCATGCCTTCCAGTCGAAAGAATCTTTGCGGGAATTGAGAGATGAGTTTCAAAATTTCATCGGACAGTTAGAAGTAAAAAATGAGGAAATAGCATCACTCAATCAGCAAATATTTGAACTGAAAAAACCTCAACAGTTCTATGGTGGTGGTTCTATTTCTCGCGCTGGTAATGACATCAGCATCCACTATTACAAGAGAGGATACAAGCTGGACTGCTTAACTTGGGAAGAAACAATCACAGGCTACACAATCACTTTTGGTATTCGACACAACCCAGCGATAACCGAAGATGAACTTTATGCCGATAAAGGTAAGGAACATTTAACGGCTTACACAGATGCTATTCATCCTACAGTTCCGACAATTGACATCAACCGTCAAGACTGCACTCTAAAGCTGATTGTTCAACAGCGAGTGATACCCAAAAAAGTAGTAACACCACAAGAGCAAGTTACAGAGATACGCACTCAGTTAAGTTCACCTAACTCCTTACTGACTTTTGTAGAAGAGAGTTACCACATCGGCTTGTGGGGAGAAACTGGACAAGGTAAGACTACCGCGATTGCAAATATTATTGGCGGGATGCATCAAACAATGGTCAATCCAAAGATGCGTGTAACCATTCCCAAGATTGATAGTGATAGCGCAAAGATGTTTCCTGATAACTCTGCTAACTGGGTAGGAGTTACTGAAGCTATTTTTGGTTTACTTGAGGCTGCATTAGAGATTCAGTACCGTATCTGGATAAATGAACAATCTTATAAATCGGGTAAAGAAGTTCTAGACTTTGAGCCAATCCTATTCTTTATTGATGAGATTAATCTAATTTTTCAAGAGTGGGGAAGTATTGCCGCAGACCATCTGGCTAGAACATTAGAAGAGTTTAAGTCAAGGTTGTCAGGTGAACGAAAGGAATTCTTTACAGACCACATGCAACCAACGCTAGAGAGTTATAAAGGTTCATTTGCTAAACGGTTACTAAAATTTATCTGGCAGACAGGGCGATCGCTGAGGGTCAAATCTTTGATTGCTGGACAGAATCTACAGCCCGGTGCATTTGGCTTTCATGCGAATGACTTAGCAAACTGTGCGTACATCGCTCTGGGAGACTCAAAACGTAAATGTAGCGAATTCAAGGTTAAATCGATGGATTCAGAAGCTATAAACGAGCAATTAAACTCCTTAGACGTAGCGATTAAAACAGATAACCAATTGAAGTTTACAGGCTTGTTTTGCCCTAGTGTAGGTAGTTCTTATCTAGCCTTATTACCAATGCCAAGTACTTACGATTGGAAACGTCCAAATAACACTAACCGTTTGGACAAGAAAAATATTTTGTCTAAGCCAGAAAACATTGCTAGTAAGGATTGGACGCGATTGGACAACTTCGGACAACAAACCTCAGACATTTCGGACATTTCGGACACTTTGGACATTTCTGACAGTCTCTACACAACAGTGGACACTATGCAGGACAACACTTTCCAAGCTTTTAGTCAAATGTCCAAATTGTCCAAACAGTATCAAAATATGGGAAAGATGCAACTTGTCCAACTTTTCAATGTTTTACCCAAAAAGGCAGATGGATCGGTGCATAAAACACAAGCTTATGAAAGAGTTTTCAAGGTCAGTAGAAGTGAGGATCGTAAAGTTTACTCAGAATTCATTGATTACTTAGAAGCTATTTGTAAGCAGTTGTAATTAATAGCACTAGTTAAAGTTTCTTCTAGTTAGAAGCAAAATATTAGCACTTTTGAATTAATTGACACAACATCTACGCAATAAGCCTTTCAGCAAAACTAATCGGTTAATTCAATAAGCTTTTTCTAAACCTTGTAACCACAGTACTTACAGCCTTTCAAAATGTTAGCTAGTCGCAATAAGAACATAGTCCTGTTACTGGCAGGTGTAACGGTAGTATCCAACAATCTTAGAAATAAAAACAATGACACTTGAAACACAAAGAGTGAACGGGTTTACAGCATCAGAGTCAATCATCACTGAAGTTGTCGAAACTGTTAAACCAAAGGTGCAAAGAAAGCGTACAAATGCTTACTGTAATTTAGAAATCAATCTCGATGCGGGAGCCAACCACGTCAAAGGTATCGTTAAATTTGCAGACATATCACAAAGTATCCACTTTCCATCAAGAGCGCGAATAGTAGATGGTGAAATCAGTCCGGATAATGTAGGGAACTTCGCTTACGACGGCACTAATTACGCTTCTGGTAAATCAGCCGACTATTACAAAGGGGAATGGCTAGAGGCTCGTGAGGGCAATAAAATCGACTACCTTGATGTATGGTTTCTCTCGGCACTGACTCACGCTAAGAAAGTACTGCTAGAGACTGGTAAAAGACGCAAGAGCAACAGTATTGTCAAGTTGCGCTGTTATATTCGACTACTCACACTCTCTAAAGAACGCAAGGGCGAGATTGAGAAAATTCTGAAATCCATAGCGCGCTTTACTTTTAACAATTGTGAATATGAAATCACTATTGCATCATTAGAAGTCTTTACTGAGGGATACGGTAGCGCGATTGCAGCTTTAACCTTAGATGAAAGTGCCAACAGAATAAATATTTTGGACATGGGCGGCGGCACTCTAAGCTTCACGTCATACAGTAATGAGTTTGAGGAATTGGATGAACGAGAACGGACTATTGCTGACTGTGGGGGAATCAACGCCATAGTGGGCGCACTGCAATTAGGGATGAGTTCCAAAGACAATGCAGGTGTGCAACTTTACCCTGAGTTACTGGAAAAATCCTTAAGAGTGTCAGCTACCAAAAAAGTACTCTATGACTTTGGCTCTGATATCTCAAATATCTTCCCAGCATTTACTAGCGCTATGTCGGATTGGTTACGTATTAACCCTCAAGTCCAACAGGTACTCAAAAACGTTCGCTTCTCATTGATTAACGGTGAAAAAATTTATCTAACGGGTGGCGGTTTCAGTAGCGCGGTCATCCGAGAATATGTAACCGATTATTTATTGAGAGCTAACGGGGTAGGTACAAAATCCAAGCGTAAAAAATCTGATGAAATTCTAATTGACAAAGAACTGATTATTCCACTAGAGAACGGACACACGCTCAATATCACTGGCTTGCAATCTTTACCCTCACTGATTAAATAACAAAAAACCTAGGTAGCTATTAAACTGCCTAGGCTCTACTACTCAATTAAAAAGTGACTTAAGTAACTAATTATGGCTTACCAGCAACGCGATGATAATGTACCAGGAAAAATCTATCTAATGAAAGCGGTCGGCTACGGGGGAATTATCCCAGGCGTGCTGATCGGGCGCTATAAAATCGGATTAAGTCGCAACCCTGATGCAAGACTTGAACAACTTCTAAGCGCTCAACCCTGTTGTGATATAAAAATTGCCTACACAGTTTATGTAGAGCGAATGGCGGATGTTGAAGCTGAGTTACACAGCGTTTTTAAAAATTCAAATGTCAAGCTTGCCAAGTCTCGCGAGTGGTTCAACCTCAATCCTTTACAGGTGCAACAGTGCATTTATTTGATGAATAGGTACGAGCGATCGCACCGTCCGGCGATATCAATGAAAGCAATTACAGGGGGATTGATAGCGCTGTTAGGGGTGGGAATGTTGATTGGGCAAGGTTTTCAGCCTGAACCGCAAGTTACAAAAACGATAAATCAGATAAAAATCGAAAAATCCGTCAAACAGAGATAGTGCTAAAATACTGGTTTTAGCACTATTAAAACCTTACAAGCCCGTTGCAATGCGGGTTTCCTTTTCTCTATATCAATGCATAGAGAAAAGTCTATTACCCCATTGTATATACCCCATTCTTTTAATAGTTAATTTCAGCACAATAAAGAAATGGGGTGTTATGATTGGGGTATAGACAAACAAAACACTGATAACGATTATGCCACGCTCAATAGAACAAATCGAAGCTTATTATAAAGGTCAAAACTTACGTGTAATTGTGCGCGAAATGATGAAAGCTAATCCTAAGCTGATTTATTCTATAAATGGCTTAGAATTTACACCTGGTAAGGTTGGCTCTCACGGCAAAAAACCTGATTTAATCCGCCACATCAGCTTGTGGGAAAGTCAAGGGTTATTAGATAAAAACATTACCGAACCTGTCACTGTGATTGAAGAATTAGAACCCGTGACAACCACGCTAGAGCCAACCACGAAACCCGCTAAAGTAACCATTAATCAAGAGAGTGAGTACACCCAATCTGAAGCTGAAAGGCTGGCGATCGCTAAAAAAATTTACTACAGCAAAGCACAATCCGATGAGTTGACAGGACTGCAAGAATACCACCTCAAATTGTGTCAACAAAATAAATATTTTTTACCTGAGTTTGCAATCTTAGTAGCACGGTCAAGAATCATCATTGAAAACTACGCCGATAGCGTTAGCCCAAACGGAAAGGCTCACCCAGGCTCAGTAATCGCTTTGAAAGTAGCTATTGTAAAGTACATCAAAGAATTTGTAGATATTGATAATAATAAATTTCCACCTGTCAATGACCGTCAACTAGCTGACACTTTTGAAGATTTTGATACGGCTCTACGTGGCGCTTTCAAAGATATTTCCTCACTAAAGACTAAAATGTACTCAGCTAACAATGCAGTGGCTGAGGCTGACGTTAGATCTATTCAAGTATGCCCGTTCATTGATTGGGCAGTCGCCACAGTGTCAAACCTTTCTAATAATTCTGCCAAATGGCGAGAGGTTGCAATCGCTGTAATGTTGCTCACTGGCAGGAGACAATCAGAGGTAATGTCATCAGGCATTTTTGAATATGCCGATGATTCTCACGTCATCTTTGAAGGTCAGCTTAAGCGCCACATAGATGAACTGGTAGCGCCTGAAAAAATCCCAGTCCTAGGCAACGCAGCTAAACAGGTGGTTGATGCAATCGCTTGGTTAGAGACGCATGATAAACGCTCTCTACCAACAGAACGCACCGCAAAAGCTATTCAAGAAGCTGCTAAAAAATCTCATAACAGATGTTCTCGCTACATCGCCGAACAAATGGATTTGTTAACCCCTTTTGTGACTATTACAAATGGCAAGGCTTGGACATTCACCAAGGACGGGAAAACAGTTAATAAATTCAAGGGTCACTTGACCCGTCAAATTTACGCCCAAGTTTGTGAGAAGCTTTTTAGTGACTCTGATAATGAGAAAAAACAATCTTTCATAGCCAGAATTCTGTTAGAAGGCAGAGATGCAGCAGTGGCTTATGACCGCGATATCGAGATTAAATATATTGAAGTTATTAAAGCAAAATACGGCAACGTAAATTGACATCAAAAAGTTGCTTTTTATTGAGTTAGTTGACAATATTTTAAAATGGCTATACTAGATTCATAGATAGCTATTTTCCTATTTTTAAGACCAATGAAAAGCGAAAAACAGCAACTTAATTGTTTAATTCCCCAGTCCGATTATAACCTATTCAAAAGTGTAGCATTCTTGAAAGGGCGTAAAATCAATGAGGCTTTAGTAGAAGCCATCGCGCTTTGGATTTCTGAAGAAAAAAGTAAACTAACCCAAAAAACTAATACATCCTAGAGAAATAGAAAGACGGTTTAACTTCAAAATTAAAAAAGAAAAAGTGGAACTACAAAAACAGTATTTAGAAGAAAGTGATGCTAACGATAAACAAGAATTACTGAGACAAATTCAAATAATTTCTTCGATTGAAATATCATCAAGTGGATTATGGAACTTAACAGATACAGGTTTCCCAACAGAAGAGGAAATGGGTAAGCAAGTGTTTTAAATTTGTACACACTAGTAAATAAAAAATAGGATTATTTAACCGTCTGTAAAAGAGCGGTTTTTTATTGGGTGAGTTTCTCTAACACAGTACTACTTAAGATAAAGGTAAATCATATTGAGACATAAATTATACAAAAACTTCTTATTGTTAAAGATTCTTGCTGCAAAAGGCTGCAAAAAAACATAATTAATGACACCTTGTGAAGCTTAAGTGAAGTAGTGCTAATACGCGAGCTATTTCAAGATAAATTAGTTACCGTTTAGCAAATTACATATCAGATGCTAAATATGCCAATTGATTATAAATCTAAATAGATGACCAGTACAAAACCCTTGGCGATGAGCCAACCAAAAGTTACACAGTTTGTCCGTGAAATGCTCCTTTTGACGGGTCTTACCCAAGGAAAATATTGAAATAGCAGCGCAACTACTGCAATTAGATGATGTGTGTTATGTAGATAGTCCAGATAAAGTAGCATCTTTATTTCAGAAAATTGGTTACAACGCTTCTGCTCAACAATTAGCTATTAATGGAAACAGCAAGCATTCGTTTAAATATAAGGAATGATAATCATGGATGAAATTGTTAGTAAATTAGCAGGCGTTGGATTACCAGCCGTTGTACTTCTCATCACAATGGCATCAACAGGTTTAGCTGGTGCTGCTGCTATTACTGCGGCATTAGCCATGTTAGGTCCAGGCGGAATGGTTGGCGGTATTGTATTACTTGGAATAATAGGATTAGCATCAGATGCACTAACCAAATATGGATTAGCAGCCCTACTCCAGGGAATTTATAAAGAAAGAAAAGCCAGAGGTGAATCTTTGTATAAACTTGATAGCGAAATTAACGGTTTACCAATTACCAAAGAATTGAAGCTAATTATAAAAAAATACATTGGTTGCATTTAAGTTCAAGGAAATTTCCTACACTTCCGAAGCTGCAACAGAAGCTGGTATTGGTTGGCTTGGTAGCAGAAAATAGTGAACGCGATCGCGGATAAGGCGGAGGAAGCGTCACGGCAGCGGAAGGCAGCAGAAGAACAAAACCAAGCCCACTTCATATGACAAAAGTGGGCAAGAACGCATAAGCTGTCGCGCATCTAAGTTGCACTAACAGCATTGCCTTTATTTTTGATTTTTCTTCCCCATTTGATAACAAGCTCTCCCATATTTAGGAGTTTATATAACATTGATTCAAGTTGGGATACTGA
>JAESGY010000446.1_pt1 | contig 17145 bp, 14 predicted proteins | sample 9269841 | NCBI WGS metagenome assembly JAESGY01 (sample SAMN17022865, study PRJNA683097) | algae metagenome | isolation source: Spirirestis rafaelensis WJT71-NPBG6 and co-occurring heterotrophs from... | place: USA: Pinto Wells, Joshua Tree National Park, Colorado Desert, CA | collected 2006-08-15
CAGGCGTACTACCGGGGTCAAAAATGGCTAGGCAAGTGCCGAAATCCCAAAAGGGAAAAACCAGGAAATCCAAGAAGTGATTCTTTGGAATCCCCATCCCTCTATAGGGTGGGGAGGATGTCAATTCAGCACTACTCAGGTTAGCATCATTAAGATCCGCCCGAACGAGATTTTTTCTACTTAACTTTGCTTGACTTAAGTCGCACTTGGGACATTTATTCGTATCCAACAGCTGTTTAACATGTTCTGGTTTTTCTGCGTAACCTGGAAGCGCTACCAGCATCAACGTAAATATAGCGACAGCAGTGAAGAAATATCTTTTGGGGTAAATTGTTGAGTAAATCACAGGTGCGTAGACGCGGAGCGTCTTGTCGATAGACATCGTGCTTTTTTATCTTCTTTCCACACTTAAGTATGAATGCATCTTGGTTATGTCGCAATACATCAAGTTAAAAAAATAAGTACCAGTATTACGGATAACTTAACATCATTTGCTTTTTAGCGCGTCTCGTCCACCCGAAAAAATGAGGAGTATTAATAAATGTAAAAGCTCCACTTATTCAAGAGCAGAGCTTTGTTAACTTATTTTTACTAAACTTTACAGTCTTTAAGTTAGAACATACTCATGATGGTGATGACACTAGCGCTGGTCAGCATAACTAGAACGCCCATCAATAAAGACTCTTTCAAGGGGTTGGAAGATTTTGAATCGTTCATAATTAGTAGAAGTTTTTATTTTTAAGGATTTCATAAACATATCAGTATAGGTATATATATCAATCAAATGAAAGCAAAACTTAAACTAATGTAAAGTTTCTTAGTAAATACAATAGTGCTTGCTGAGAATTGGGTATTGGGCAATTTGAAGAGTGGGAAAGGGCAAAGGGTGAGAAAGAAGAAATATTTCCCCCCTGCTCCCCCTGCTCCCCCTGCTCCCCCTGCTCCCCTGCTTCCTCTCGGTAGTGATTTCCGAATTTAACCAAGACCTTATTACCTACCGGGAAATGTGCCTTGATAATGTAAAATAAATCTTAAGCAAGGTAGAAAAGATTCAACCAAAAAATTATGACAACCGCTTCCAGGGAATTTACAAGCAAAAGTGGCGATTTTGACTTAGAGCAACTAAACAAGCAATTTGAAACCGCGCATCCCAAAGACATTTTGGCATGGTCTGTAGAGAACATCCCAACTGGATTGGTGCAAACCAGCGCTTTTAACGTGGATGACTTGGTAATAACCCACATTCTTTACAGTGAACTCAAGCACCCAGCCCCCGTAATATTTCTCGACACGCTGTATCACTTCCCCGAAACATTGGAACTGGTTGCTAAAGCCAAAGAACTATACAATCTCGATCTGAAAACTTACAAAATGCCCGGTGTAAATACCCGCGAAGAATTTACTGCTAAATACGGTGAAGCACTTTGGGATACAGATATTACCCAATTTCATCATGTAACAAAAATCGAACCTTTGCAACGTGGTTTAGACGAACTAAACACAGTTGCTTGGATTACAGGTCGTCGCCGCGACCAAGCCGTAACTCGTGCTAATATGCCTGTATTTGAATTAGATAACCAAGGACGCATCAAAGTTAATCCCCTGGCTGCATGGACACGTAAAGATAGCTGGGCTTACGTTGCTGAACATGGCGTTATCTACAACCCCCTACACGACCAAGGTTATCCCAGCATTGGCGACGAACCCATCACCACCAAAGTAGGCGAAGGTGAAGATGAACGCGCTGGACGCTGGCGCGGTATGGGTAAGACCGAGTGTGGTATACATATTTAATGGGTAATAGGGAGTAGGGAGTAGAGAAGATATCTTGCAAAAGTCCCTAACACCCCACACTCGGCTGTGCTCCACTTGGGGAGACCCCAAGACCCCACCCCCAACCCCTCCCCTTGCTAAGGGGAGGGGAGACAAAGCGTAGCTTTGGCGGGGTGGGGTTCAAATTTTGTGATTTATGCAAGAAGTCTAGAAAAAGAGAAATGTCTCTCAACTCCCTTTCATCCTCTTTCTTGCTGCCCTCTGCGTATTAGTGCCGTTAGATAAACCTAGTTTATTAACCATTTTGCGGAAAAAGCTGCTCTAAAGCTGTTAATTCAGCTTCTGTTGCTGCATCAATTGGTGGCAAGGGACGCTGCATAATTGAATAGAGCGATCGCTGCCAGTTATGTGTTGAGGCAGTAGTTGCTTCTTTAGTGGAGAGGGAAACACAAAAAGTTACCTACCAAGACCCCGGAAATCCAGTAGGCAGTCTCAGTTGATTGTTGGTCTGAATTTAAACTGTTTCTACTAGTTGATTGTTCAGCGCTTCGAGATCAATTTCGTATCGTTGAAACAGGTCACTCAGAGCAGTATTATCTGTTTGAGCCAGTCGGACTAAACCCCACAAGAGATGTTCAGTCCCGATAGACTTGTTACCCTTAAGCTGGACTACTTCCAAGGCAAGCTCTAGAACGGAATTACTCTCTGGGCTAAATTTTGGATTCCCAAGGGATTCAAAAGAGTGGTCATTAATTTCGATGTTTAATGTCATGCCATTTGCTCGAAGTAAACGAGCACTTGTTGTGGTTGGATCAGCCAACAAACCAGCTAGCAAATGTTCTAGCTCGACTTGTGATTTGTGCGATAGTGTTGCCTCATTTCGTGCAAACTTGATCGCGTTGATTGCCTTAGAAGTGAACCTCTCGAAACCAAAGTATTTTTTGAATCGTTCAACAAATGTTTGCATAGAATTTTTTGCCTCATTGATGAAAACGTCTTCAATTGCAACGTTGAACAAGCTGGCAATTTTGAAAGCCATGTCTAGACTGGGGTCAAACTTGCCGGATTCAAAACCATTGACCGCTTGACGACTTACTCCTAGTTCCCTGGCTAGGTCAGCTTGTGACAAGGAGTGCAGTTGTCGAAGTTCTTTCAGTCGGTTTTTCATGGTTCATCTGCTTTTTGTCAAGTATTACTTTACATAATTGTTCGAGTCGATGTCAAGTGTGGCTTGACAAAATAAGAGCGATCGCGCTGGACGCTAACACAAAACTGGTAAACTTGAGACATTTAGTCATTTGTCATTAGTATTTAAACAAATGACCAATTACCTATTACTAATTACTTATGGTTAAAATCCTCCACCTCTCCGACATCCACATGGGAAGCGGTTTCTCCCACGGACGCATTAATCCGGAAACTGGAACAAATACACGGTTGGAGGATTTTGTCAAGACCTTATCTCGATGTATTGACCGTGCGCTAGCAGATGCGGTGGATATGGTCATATTCGGTGGCGATGCTTTCCCCGATGCGACACCACCACCATATGTACAAGAAGCCTTTGCCAGTCAGTTTCGCCGCCTTGTGGATGCTAATATACCCACAGTGCTGCTGGTAGGAAACCATGACCAACACTCCCAAGGACAGGGAGGCGCAAGCTTATGTATTTACCGCACCTTAGGAGTGCGGGGTTTTGTTGTCGGTGATACCTTAACTACTCACCACATCCAAACTCGCAATGGTGTTGTGCAAGTTATGACTTTACCTTGGCTGACTCGTTCTGCGCTGATGACGCGCCAAGATACTGAGAGTTTATCACTTGCGGAAGTCAACCAACTATTAACAGAACGCTTGCGAGTAGTTTTAGAAGGAGAAATTCGCCGTTTAGATCCCGATGTGCCAACTGTGCTTTTAGCTCACTTAATGGCTGATAATGCTACTTTAGGAGCCGAGCGTTTTTTGGCTGTGGGTAAAGGCTTTACTCTGCCATTATCTTTGTTAACGCGACCTTGTTTTGATTATGTGGCATTGGGACACGTCCACAAACATCAAAATCTGAATAAATCTAACGATCCGCCGGTGATTTATCCGGGAAGTATTGAGCGGGTGGATTTTAGCGAAGAAAAAGAAGACAAAGGTTATGTGATGATAGAGTTGGAGCGGGGTAACGCTCAATGGGAATTTTGCCGCTTGGATGTGCGGACTTTCCGGACAATTGAAGTAGATGTATCCAAGGTGGAAGATCCGCAAGCAGCTATCATGAAAGCGATCGCCAAACATGATATAGAAGATGCAGTAGTTAGGCTAATTTACAAACTTCGCTCCGAACAGTTGGATCTAATTGATAACGCTGCGTTGCATGATGCTTTAACTACAGCCCACACCTACACCATTCAACCAGAATTAGTCAGTCAATTGGCTCGTCCCCGCATTCCCGAATTAAGCGCGAGTAGTAGCATCGATCCGATGTCAGCCTTAAAAACTTATTTGGATAATCGCGAAGACTTAAAAGACATCGCAGCATCAATGTTAGAAGCAGCAGACAAGTTGCTTGCAAACGATGTAGAAGTCTGGCTGGAAAAAGCAACTAATTAGTGAGCGAATGGGCATTGGGCAGGGGGCACAGGGAGCAGGGAGAAATTTTAGCAAGGGATGGATTTTTGCCCAGACAATTATCACTGTTAGGCGATCGCTTTAACAGCTAAAGACAGTCGCGTTGTTACCACCGTCAGGTATTACTTGTAATACCATTTTACGTTGTCAATTCGTAGAGACGTTATATCAATTTTAGGTGAGGTTGCGTTTTATTAGCCCTGCCCCAAACGCATGCTACGCGAACAGGCGCTTTAGCCTTGGGCTACACAAACAAACAAAGCCCACCTTCGTTCTTGTAGCGACACTTTTCTAGGGCGTTGGCTACTCTCCATGTAACGTCTGTACATTGATAATTTGTATCAGGTGTTGCAATGTTATCTATAAACAATTATATTTTTATTTAATGGAATTATATTATTTGCTCAGATATTTTAAGTTAAAGTTTTGAAAAATTAAATTTATATTAATTCAATTTATATTGTAACTCTCCTAACTTTATTTGATATTTCTTTTGTTTAATATATATCAAATGAACTAGTAAAAACGAATTTAAATAAAGAATAAAATTTTCTGTAAAGCTTATTAGTAGAGAGTTTAGTGGTTTATTAGTAATTTTTTAAATGTAATTATGACTAAAGGCACTACAGTCAACAAAATTAATCACCTAATATAGAAAATATCGATAGTTTATAGGGTTTCAGTTGGATGTCATATATGAACACCACATACCAAAATCAGCAGAAAAAAACTGCTCTTATTACTGGTGCATCCAGTGGAATCGGTTACGAATTAGCCTGCCTTTTTGCAAAAGATGGCTACAATCTTGTATTAGTAGACAAGCAAAAAGAAAAACTTACAGAAATCGCTCAGGAATTTCCGCCAAAATTTGGTATTTCTGTGAAAATTATTGCCAAAGATTTATCCAAACCAACATCTAGAGAAGAAATTTTTTCAGAGTTACAACAAACATCTATTAAGGTTGATGTTTTGGTGAACAATGCGGGATTTGGGACTTATGGATTATTTCACCAAACCGATATCAGTGCTGAACTGGATATGATACAAGTAAATGCGGCGTGTATCACCCATTTAACAAAATTATTCCTTCAGGACATGGTAAAGCAGGGTTACGGGAGAATATTAAATGTTGCCTCAACTGCTGCTTTTCAACCAGGACCGATGATGGCGGTTTATTTTGCAACGAAAGCTTATGTATTATCATTTTCGGAAGCGATCGCTAATGAATTAGAAGGTACAGGTGTTACCGTGACTGTTCTTTGTCCGGGACCGACAGCAACGGGATTTCAACAAGCAGCAGCAATGGAAGAAGCTAAAATCGCTAGTTCTGGACGGATGATGGATACACGAACTGTAGCCGAAATTGGCTATCGCGGTTTAATGGCAAAGAAAACTGTTGTCATTCCTGGAATTAGAAATAAAATACTCGCTCAATCAATTAGATTTTCACCCAGTAGGAAGCTAGTGGCAAAGATAGTCAGAGATATGCACGAGGCAAAACATAAGTAACATTTTTCACTTTTGAGCTACTCGAACGGGGATGTATGGTGTTAGGCTTGGGTATTCAAATCTACATATCTACAAATCTAACTGTGTAAATCCTAATACCATGTCTAAGTTATTATCTGCAACTCTAATAGCCGCCGCAGTGTTAACATCCACCCAGCACCCAAGCCCTACTTTTGCGGGAACCTGTGCCTCTAAATGTGGTTCGCCCCCTCTTCAATTTACACCAGGCAAACACATCCGACTAGAAGTACTAAACAGCACGCCAAGGTTAATAAAACTAGAGAAAATACGCGGAACGAATGCAATTACTTTGCAACCCGGACAGAAATTGCAATTAGACCAGGGAGACGGTACAGAACCCAATGTCTCTCTGGTGTTTTGGGATGATACTGGGTTATCGCTACAAGCAATAGTCTCTAAACCAAACTTTGCCACATTACGAGTTGAACTTCGTCCTACATGGCGTTTTCCAGGCGATCGCTCAATTAACATCCTCAATGATGGCAGAGTAAACGTATTTTAGGGCATTGGGCATCGAGCATTGGGCATTGGGCATTGGGCATGGGGCATTTTTTCTCCCCCCCTGCTTCCCCTGCATCCCCTGCTCCCAATACGGTTCAGATAAGCTTTTTTCTCCCCCCCTGCTTCCCCTGCATCCCCTGCTCCCCCTGCCTGCCTCAACGGATAAATTTCTTAACTGAACCGTATTGCCCCTGCTCCCCCCGCTTGCCCCAACAGATAACCTCCTTAACCGAACGTGCCTCCCCACTCCCCTACAACGGACGTGGTTTCGCGATACCATAGCCTTGTGCATAATCCACGCCAAGAGCAGTAATTTTTGCTAAGATTTCTTGATTTTCGACAAACTCGGCTATAGTTTTAATACCCATTACATGACCAATTTGATTGATTGCTTCTACCATTGCTAAATCAATCGGGTCATCGACAATATTCTGGATAAAGCTGCCATCAATTTTTAGAAAGTCCACTGGCAGATTTTTCAGATAAGCAAACGAAGACATTCCACTACCAAAGTCATCCAAGGCAAAGTGGCAGCCGAGTTCTCGCAGTGAACAAATGAATTGAGCCGCTTTTGCCAAATTAGCGATCGCTACCGTTTCGGTAATTTCAAAGCAGATTAATGCTGGCGGAATTTCATATAATGCAAACTGCTCATGCAGAAATTCGATAAACTGCTCATCGTTAATACTCGCACCAGAAAGGTTGATAGCATACAAACAGCCACAATTAACTTTTTCTAATTGACAACATTTCCACATTTCTTGATAATGCTGTTTCTGAGTAGCAAAGAGAGTGCAGATTACCCAACGGTCAAGAGTTTGCATCAAATTGTAACGTTCAGCCGATCGCATAAAGGCGATGGGTGATATCAAGTTACCGACTTCATCCACAAGGCGTAACAGCACTTCGTAATGTTCGTAATGTTCGCCATTTTCAGATTGGGTAATCGGGACAATCGGCTGGTAATAAAGGCAAAAACGATTTTCTTCTAAAGCTTGAGTAATCCGCGCCACCCATTGAATTTCACCTTGCTGCTGCGTCAGTTCAGTATCATCAGCTTGATAAATATGCACTCGATTGCGTCCGTTATTTTTGGCAGCATAGCAAGCCGCATCACCAGCACTTAAAACACTAGTTACGCTTTCACTCTTCTCATTAATCTCAACCAAGCCGATACTGACACCAATTTTAAAAGTTTTATCTTGCCAAACAAAACGAAATGCTTCGATACTTTCACGCAGCATGTTGGCGATCACTAGTGCTGACTCTAGAGAGCAATGGTTGAGCAAGATGCCAAATTCATCTCCCCCCAAACGTGCTAAAGTATCGCTTGAGCGCACCTGAGCCTGAAATAGTGTAGTTACTTGGCGTAAAAGTTCATCGCCAACGATATGACCGCAAGTATCATTAACAATTTTGAACTGATCTAAATCTAGATAACACAATGCATGTTGTTGATTTTGTGTTTTGGCAAAGGCTAAACTTTGAGCCAGACAATTTTCAAACTCCCGCCGATTAACCAACCCAGTTAAAGCATCGTGGCTTGCTTGCCAACTTAGTTGACGTGCCAGAAAGCGGGTTGTGCTTGTATCATGAAAAACCATGACCGCACCGATTATTTCACCATCAAGAGTGCGAATTGGTGCCGCAGAATCTTCAACAGCAAACTCACTACCATTGCGGCTAATTAAAACACTATCCTTAGCAAGAGAGACAATATTACCTTCGCGTAAAGCTTTTTCTACTGGGTTTTCTACTGGTTGGCGGGTAATTTCATTGATAATTTTAAATACTTCCGTCAACGGCTTTCCTTGCGCTGACTGCTGACTCCACCCTGTAAGTTTTTCAGCAACTGGGTTAAGAAATCTAATTTTACTTTCAGCATCTGTGGTGATAACTGCATCCCCGATAGATCGTAATGTTACTTGCGCGAGTTCTTTTTCTTCAAAAAGCTCTTGTTCCAAACGATTGCGAATCTGTTCTTCTAAGCGATGGCGATCGCTAATATCAACCGCTACACCACCAACAAACTTTTGTCCGGCAACGTTTTGAAAGGGAAATTTGAAGACTAACCAGTAATGCACACATCCATCTGGGGTAGGAACAGCCTCAATTATCTCTACAGTTTTACCTGTAGACATGACATGGATGTCATTTTCATATACCTGTTTTGCTGTGTCGTGCGGCAACCAATCAAAATCGGTCTTACCCTGCAAATCCGCCGAATTGACGTTGAATACTTGCTCTAACTGCTTGTTAACGTAAACGAAGCGTCCCGATTCATCTTTCATGAAAGCCACCGTCGGACTATTATTCATGAAAGCTTGAAAGAGTTCTTCGCTTTCAAGCAACGCTGCTTCTGCTTGTTTGTGCTTGATAAATTGACAAATTTGGCTGGCGATCGCCGTCATCATCGTCAGCAAATCTGACTGTGGTGACTGAATCTTCTGGCTAAAAAATGTCATAACGCCAAGAATTTCGCTTCCATTTTTCAGGGGAAAACCAAAACCACTGCGTAGCGTTTCTTGGATTGCGGTTGAGGTTCGCAGAAAATTGAGTTCGTTGAAGATACTTTCGATCCAGATCGGTTCACCACTAGTCCAGACGCGACCTGGTAATCCGACATTTGGTGAAAAGGTGATCTGCCGGGAAATTAACAAAAACTCTGGCACATTTACTGACGGCAAATGCCAATTTCCGACATAGCGTAGCACGTTAGCCCTTGGGTCTATAAGCCAAAGTTCCCCTACTTCCCATCCCAGGTATTTGCAGATAACTTCTAAAATTTTTGGAGTCGCTTCTTCCAGCTTCGCTGATTCTGACAATATCCGGGTTGTGGCTTGTTCCGCAGAAAGACGGGCAAGCGATCGCTTGCTCTCTGTAATATCTCGACCTATATAGACAAAATCTTGCAAGTTCTCATTTATGCTAGCCTGAATTACCGAACCGGAAAAAGCTACAAAAATCTCAGATCCAGTTTTGGTTTGACAAACAACCTCGTAATCTTGGAAAACTTTACCTTGATAATTGGGTTGTTTTTTATTTATTTATGATAATAATTCTTCGTCATGAATAATAATTGAAATATCCTTCCCAACTAATTCTGCTTTGTCATATCCAAATAAATATAGTGTGGCTTTATTTACTATTTTTATCTTTCCCGATGACGTTGTTACCAGCATTGCATCTGTCATTGAGGCGATAATATTCTCAAGATAATTTTGCGAAGCTGCTAATTTTTTTAATAATATATTTTTTTCTCGCTTTTTTTGAATTAGCTTTTGCTGCAAAACCATCCTTGATGTTGCATCTTCAAAAAAAACAATTAGCTTATCATCTAAATTTCTCACATATAAATCAATGTAAAAAGGTGAGCTAAAGCGTGAAAATCGAGCAATACTTTTTAATTCAAAATACTTTTGCCGTCCTTCCAGGATGTCTATGAGGATATCTTCCACTCCTATTAGTTCCGGAAAGCCGAGGCGGATATCTCTTAAAAGCATCACCTCCGATGGACAATCAGCAAACCTTTGCACATGTTCAGAGGCATCTAGGATATGAAAATCTCTATTGATTTGTAAGTATTCCATCTGCCAATTATCTGAAAACTTGTTACAAATCTGCTCCAGTTCCAAATATTTCATGTTTGATGATGCTTTATTATTCCTTTTAAGCAGACTCATCTTATCTGGTTATCAGGTCTTTTACTGCAATTTAAAAATTAATAAAGAAAATTTTCAATTCCTAATTGGAGATTTTTAATCAATGAGATGGTACTCAATATACTAGGATTTTTACCGAATTATTTGTTTAAAAAATAGCTGTTTAAGCATATTTTTTAGTGTTGCTGACATTACATTTTACAGATGACCCCACATAACTTAAGAATTAACCCCTATCAATTTAAACAAGCTTCATGAAACATTAATCTAATGTATAAAAAGATTATATACTGTAAAATAATTTAGGATACAGTATAATTACGCAAAGAAAGAACTGTTTTACTTACGTAGATGCCGCTTTAGACATTCAGCTTGAGACTTTACGCTAAAAGCTGACCAAAAAAGGATAAAAAAGAAGGATGAAGTATTAAGGATAAAGGATAAAAAGAAGTATTGGGAAACCCCCTAGATTTATCTTGGTGGGTACTTCATACTTTAGATGACACCTGAAGTGCTGATAGCTTGCATGGCAGACCAACTTACATCTAAATTGCCCGATCGCCGACTAACTCGTTTGCCGATTCAACGCTGGCAAATTTCCCTACAAAAACCAGAAATTGCCCAAAAACTGGCAATACTTACAAACTTATCGCCAATCATCAGCCAGTTGCTGATCAATCGCGGTATGGAAACAAAAGAACAAGTGCAAGCTTTTTTAGATCCAGAGTCTTTAAGTTTGCCTTCACCACTGGAAGAATTTCCAGATTTAGCGATAAGTTTAGAGTTGTTAGAGTCGGCGATCGCATCAAAAGAAAAAATCGCCATCTGCGGTGACTACGATGCTGATGGCATGACTAGCACAGCTTTATTGTTGCGTAGTCTGCGAACTTTAGGCGCAGATGTTGACTACGCTATCCCCAGCCGAATGCACGAAGGCTACGGCATTAATAAACGCATTGTTGAAGAATTTGAGCGCGAAGGTGTTAAACTAATTCTTACGGTAGATAATGGTATCTCTGCGTATGATGCGATCGCTTTTGCAAGAGAACTCAATTTAAAAGTAATTATCACCGATCATCACGACATTCCCCAACAATTACCGCCGGCAAACGCTATCCTCAACCCAAAACTCATAGGCGAATCCTCACCTTATCGCAGTGTCGCTGGTGTTGGTGTTGCTTATATTTTGGCAGTTTCCTTAGCACAACAACTAGGACAGGCTAGAGGCTTAATTCAGCCGATGCTAGCACTTTTTACATTGGGAACCATTGCAGACTTAGCGCCATTGATTGGAGTAAACCGTCGCTGGGTGAAACGCGGTTTACAACAGTTACCCAAATCCAAGTTAGCGGGAGTGCAAGCGTTAATTCAGGTAGCAGGAGTGGGAGGAGGGGGGGAGAGCGGGAGAGGGGGAGTGGGGGGAGAAGGAGGACTCCTTGCAGACAAAGCAATTCATAACTCCCATACAGACGCGATTAATCGTACAGACGCGATTAATCGCGTCTCTACAACTTCTAACTCCTCAAATCCCAAATCTCTCAAACCTGAGGATATCGGGTTTCGCTTGGGTCCGCGAATTAATGCGATTGGTCGGATTGGAGATCCGCAAATTATCATAGATTTGCTGACTACAGATGATATGGGGATAGCGCTTGAAAAAGCGATGCAATGCGAAGCGATTAACAAGCAACGTCAGCAAATGTGTGAGGAAATTGAACTCGAAGCGATCGCTATCGTCGAGACTGAATTTATTTCATCCTTACAGCAAGACCGGGTATTAGTTGTTGTAAAATCAAATTGGCATCATGGCGTTATTGGTATTGTCGCCTCTCGCTTGGTAGAACGCTACGGTGTGCCTGTGTTCATCGCCACTTATGAGGATGAAACACACATTCGTGGTTCCGCACGAGGAATTCCAGAGTTTAATGTCTTTGCAGCTTTGGAATATTGTCATGACTTGCTAGGCAAATATGGTGGACACAAAGCAGCTGGAGGATTTTCTTTCCCAGCAGAGAATTTGGCAGCGTTGCGAAAACTATTGTGTGAGTTTGCTAACAAGTCTCTAGAACTTGAGCATATCAAGCCATTAATCAAAATTGATGCCCAAGCAAATTTGAATGAAATAAATTCTCAGCTTTATCAGCAGCTTAATGCTCTTCACCCCTGCGGTATCGATAACCCCGATCCGGTATTTTGGACAGCTAATGTTCAAGTAATTGAGCAAAAAATCGTTGGCAAAGGTCACGTTAAACTGACAGTGGCACAAACTATCGACAATCAACAATTTAAAATTAAAGCGATCGCTTGGCGTTGGGGTGACTACTTCCCCCTACCCTCTCAAGTGGATATTGCTTACAAGTTGCGCGAAAATAACTTTAATGGCAATACCACTATTGAGTTAGAATTAATAGGTGTCAGAGCTGCAAAACATTCTCACCTGTCTTTGACCTCAGCATCTAAGCCGTCAAAAAGTATCTTTGAGTATAACCAACGCCACTACACCTGTGGCATCTATCTAAATGGTGAGTTACCAGAATTAAGAATTAAAAATTCTGAAGGGAAAGTTCTTGCTGTTCAACCAGGACAATCTAACGCTCTTTTAGGAACCAATCGCCAAGACGCTAAAATAGTTGATATTTCTCAACCGCAGTATGACGGCATTATTCAAGCTGCACTTAAGGCTTTAGAATCAGTTAGGAGCTAGGACTTAGAAGCGTTCAATAAACTCCTAAATCCCAACTCATCATTCACAACTCTTAAAGGTTGCCGTTGCGAAATGCTAGCAAAAATATAACTACTGGTCCAGCTATCATAATTAGCCCAACTGAAACTAGCTGAAATATAACTTCCCAATGGATATTCGATAAAGCGTCAAACATTATTGCCTCCGGTTCAATTCAATATTGATCTAAAAAATTAAATAAATCAAATGCAAAACCCGAAAATGATCATATCCGGCGATCGCCCACTAAATTTAATTTACTTAACAAAATTATAAGAAAAAACATAAACTGGGCATTGGGGAGCCAGTGCGTTGCGGAGGTTCCCTCCGTTGTTCGCGCAGCGTCTCCGACAGGAGAAGCATCTGGCGTCATTGGGCATTGGGCATTGAGGACTGGGAAAAACCGTAATCCCTAACTCCTAACCCTTAACTTCTAATGAAGGTAGAAAAAATGGCAATTTGGGAATGTATAAAGCAATGTGGAGCCTGCTGTCATCTTGACCCAGCGGAGCGTCCAGACTTAGAAGAGTATTTATTACCAGAGGAACTGGAACTGTATCTGAGCATGGTAGGTGAAGGGGGATGGTGCGTTAATTTTGACCATACCACCAGAGAATGCCGCATTTACGCAAATCGTCCTCGTTTCTGCCGTGTAGAGACAGAGGTGTTTCAGGATATGTATGGTGTTGAGCCAGAGGAACTGAATGATTTTGCCATTGACTGCTGTCGTGAACAGATAGAGGGAGTTTATGGCGATCGCAGTCTAGAAATACTGCGCTTTGATAAAGCAGTTGGTTTATGAGGGAAAGGGGAAAAGCCCCATGCCCAATCCCTGTCAACCAACAATTTACAACTTACACGGTTGCAATTTATGACGACAATCTGAGAAAATGAGAAGAATATGAAAAACCTTCGCCATAGGACTACTGGTTGTGAAACTTGACTCCGCGCCTTTGAGCCTTTCTGGTATATCTCCAATTGAAAGCGAGATAGAACTAAAAGACGGTATCGAATGCGACTCCAAAAATATCATTATTGAGCCAGTTAAGCCTGTAGATGATGATTGTTCTCAAAAGCCAGAGTCGGCATTAGTAACCTTCGGCACTACATTTATTACAATATTTCTTGCGGAAATTGGCGATAAAACGCAACTATCAACTTTGTTGATGAGTGCTCAATCGCATTCGCCGTGGGTGGTATTTATGGGATCTGCCGCTGCGTTGATAACGACGAGTTTATTAGGTGTACTTTTGGGTAGTTGGATAGCCAACCGACTTTCTCCAAAAACTGTGGAAAAATCGGCTGGGGTAATGCTGTTGCTGATTTCTATAATGCTGTTTTGGGATGTAGTTATTGGTTATTAGTTATTGGTTATTAGTTATTGGAACAACCAACAAAGGATAAAATTAATGGATTGGCATCTCTTAGGCTTAAGTTTTATTACAGTTTTTTTATCAGAATTAGGTGATAAAAGTCAGTTAGCGGCGATCGCGCTTTCAGGTCGTTGTCAATCGAAGCGTGGGGTGTTCTTTGGGACAGCGGGTGCGTTGCTGCTGACTAGCTTGTTAGGAGCGCTGGCAGGGGGAACTGTGGCAGAATTATTACCGACACGTATATTAAAAGCGATCGCTGCTGTGGGATTTGCGATACTCGCTCTACGTCTGCTGTTACCTAATAATGAAGCATCCGCAGATTCTGAATAAACGCCCTAACTAAGTAAGTGGGTATAAATAAACGGAAGTTGCTTTTTTTAGCATGCCCTTTGCCCGATCCTTATGAGTTATATTTTATTTCACCGAGCTACTTACAATAAAACAATTGCCTACCAGTCATTATCAATCTGGTAGGCAATTTTTACGTATCCGCTTCGGCGTATTTGTAATTAAGCTTCTCGCCAACAGCGACTTAAAAGCGTTCCCGCAGCCAACAACTTCACGGCTTCCAGCACCCAGTAACCACCGTGCAACAAATTCATTCCCGCTGGAATTGTAGTAGCTGCTTCAAACAAATTCAGTTGAACTCCAATTGCAGACATTTGTGGAGTTAAGAAATAGGTGTCAATCAAAGATACAGCTAGTAGCAATACTGCTAAAACCACAGTATCAGCACGCCAGCTATGAGTTTTGCTCATAGCCAAAACACCAGTCAAGATTAAACCAGCAGACAATAATTCAATGCGATTAAAATTCCAGAACATTGTATAGCCTGCTGTGGCAAAACCTGCTTGAGTCATCATGCCGGAAAGATAAAGACTAGGCATAATTACCCAATCTAAAATTATACTAGCACTGAGCCAGAAGCCCAAAGTCAAGATGACAGCAGTTTGCCAAATAGGGCGCTTGAATTCAACGTTGGAAATAGCATTCATAAAAATAATTGCCTGTATTTAATTTCTAGTTTGTCGCGTAGATAGTTACTTTGACAACTAATCTAAATTATCTTTAACAATACATTTGTTACTTTTTTTGGTTCTTTTCTGAGAAAATTAATCTAAGTTTACAAAACCTAATAAATGAAAATAATTGTTGCTATTTGATGGTAATATATTAATATAAACTAGCTTTTTTAAAAAAAGTTACCCGCAGCCAGTTAGGTGCAACTTAAATCCCGATTAGCTTAATAAACCATTTTAAAGCGTGTTTTGTGTGAATAAAGCAGTACACATTGCAATTTTATTTAGCACCGCAATTGCTTGCACAATAGGAATTGGCGGATATAGCGATCGCGTGACTCAAGCAATCCAACTGCGAGATGGCACAGTATATTTTGCCCAACCGCCGCGCCTGACCTATACAGCGACTACATATAACAACATATATGTGTGGGGTGCGACATATTACTTTACTGTCAGCCTGCCGGATAATGCTGGAGAACCTTTACAAAAAATAACTATTAACCAGCATGAAGGAGTAGACGACATTAAGTTTGAACTGAAAAAAAGTTACGCCTTTGAAGGTACGCGTTCAAACGAAGGGCAGAAATTACAACTAACAGATGTCAGCAGAGATAAAAAGACAATATCAATAACATTTAACCCGCCAGTTTCTCCAGGTAAAACCATCACAATTGGTTTGAAACCAGTGCAGAATCCTACAGTTAGCGGTGTTTATCTATTTGGAGTCACGGCTTTTCCTGCGGGTGAGAAATCACACGGGCAATTTCTCGGTTATGGAAGGCTACAATTTTACAGCCACCGTAGCGACTCTGGATTGTTCCGTCGTCCTTGGTTTTAATTGAGAAGTTCTCTGCTAAACACTCAAGAACTTCATCTAAGGTTTCTGTCTCTGTTATAGGCAGTTGTTCTAATGAAGAAGTCAATTATTTTAACAAAATGATACACAACAGTTTCATTATTTCACTTCTTGAAACTGTTTAAATAATGATAAGTTTTATCTATAAAATCTGTAATATATAGCACTTAATATACTGATTAATTTGTCGGTGATCGCCCTTTGGGAAAAAGTTTGTGATCTACTGAATTTACACGTTGCAGCTTTAATGGGATTACTCGATCTTGCTGCATATAGCGACTGCACGCGTTAAATAGCAAAGCGATCGCAACTCCTTCGAGCAAGCTTAATCAAAAGTTAGCAATAAGTGAATACACGGAAAACATGTTCACGTTCGCTTCATGCAAACTTCAGTATTTCTTCATAGATACTGATGTTAAATAATGCCACATTTAGATGTGTCGCTTAAGTGAATTCTGTGTATAAAATTTTTTACGTAAATTTTCCCGCTGGGTTGATTGCTTTTACAACCGTTATTACACTGATCTCCGTGTTACCCGTGGGGAGAATGTAATTTCAGTGCTTAACGCAGAAGATGGCACAGGATTGCAACATCTAATCTTTCTGAGAATCCTTTCAAAGGATGAATCACCAAAGACGGCTTCGGTTGCCCATCCCACGGCGCTTGGTGGGAGGAATCGCCGTCAGCAGTCTTGGGCATAGGGCAAGGAGGAGCGAAAACGCTCTTCCCAATGTCCAATGACGGCAGATGCTTCAAGCCGGGAAACCCGTCCAACGCACTGCCTCCCCAATGCCCGCGAAATAAAGGGTGCGCGACTCGGGGGATGAGCTTAAGTTGTTCCCCGTAAATTTTACTGATACCAAAGGCGATACTCCCTGACAAATTAAAGCCATCGCCCCTCCGCCATAGTTAAGCGATCGTACAGTCCCAAGAGTACAAGCACTCAAGACCATGAAAATCATATCAACAGGACTTACGCAACTGGCACAATTGGTATCAGTGCATCCGTTAAAGTTTAAAATAAAGCACCTTTTGTCAATCAGTTAAAATACTCAAACTTCCTGAGATGAAAATGATAATCGTGCAGCT
>JAESGY010000447.1_pt1 | contig 17118 bp, 13 predicted proteins | sample 9269841 | NCBI WGS metagenome assembly JAESGY01 (sample SAMN17022865, study PRJNA683097) | algae metagenome | isolation source: Spirirestis rafaelensis WJT71-NPBG6 and co-occurring heterotrophs from... | place: USA: Pinto Wells, Joshua Tree National Park, Colorado Desert, CA | collected 2006-08-15
TCATCCTCGTCAAGAACTTTGAGAGAACTCTAGAAGACAGCGACTGCCAAGGTTAATCTTTGTTTTATTCGGCTGATGGTTAAGAGACTTGCAACCCCTTCTTAGATCTCAAATCGGTTCTATAGAAGCATTCTCGTGATGCCGCTAAAATCTTCTTCTTTATGCCAACAATCAATACGAAATATGTAGTTAAATTTTGTTAATATTTGGACACGGCGTGAGCTTATGCGCCTCTGTTACCCATTCCCTACCCTAGAGACACTCTCATGCTGCGACTCGAACATATCAGTAAAATTTATCCCACAGGCGAAATTCTAAAGGATGTCAACTGGGAAGTCAAAGTTGGCGATCGCATCGGCTTGGTGGGTGTCAACGGTGCCGGAAAATCCACCCAACTGAAAATCATCGCTGGGGAAATCGAACCCACCGCTGGCGAAATTATTCGTCCTTCTAGCTTACACATAGCTTACCTCAACCAAGAATTTGAAGTAGACCCCAGCCGTACTGTTAAAGAAGAATTTTGGCGTGCCTTTGTCGAAGCAAACAAAGTTAATGAAGCTTTGTCACAGGTGCATCGGGAAATGGAAACGGCAACTCCAGAGGAGTTAAATAAACTGATCGACAAAATGGATCGTTTCCAAAGGCAGTTTGAAGCGCTGGATGGCTATGGATTAGAGGCAAAAATTGACAAAATTTTGCCAGAAATGGGTTTTGATGCCGCAGATGGCGATCGCCTCGTGAGTGCTTTCAGTGGCGGTTGGCAAATGCGGATGAGTTTGGGTAAAATCCTGCTGCAAAAACCCGACTTATTGCTACTGGACGAACCTACCAACCATCTGGACTTAGAAACCATCGAGTGGTTAGAAAATTACCTTAAAGGGCTGACTACCCCGATGGTAATAGTATCTCATGACCGGGAATTTTTAGATCGCCTCTGCACCCAAATTGTGGAAACAGAACGCGGCGTTTCCAGTTATTACCTCGGCAACTACTCCGCCTACCTCCTACAAAAAGCCGAAAGTCAACAAGCGCAACTTAGCGCTTACGAACGTCAGCAGAAAGAACTAGAAAAGCAGCAAACGTTTGTTGACAGATTCCGCGCTAGTGCTACCCGCAGTACCCAAGCAAAAAGCCGCGAAAAACAACTTGATAAAATCGAACGCATTGAAGCACCCGTAGGTGGGGTGAGAACTTTACACTTCCGCTTTCCCCCCGCACCCCGTAGCGGACGCGAAGTAGTGGAAATTAAAGATTTAACTCATACCTATGATGATAAGATTCTGTTTTTGGGCGCAAATCTTTTAATTGAAAGAGGCGATCGCATCGCTTTTCTTGGTCCCAACGGTGCCGGGAAATCTACTCTATTACGCCTGATTACGGGTAGCGAAAAACCCACAGAAGGTACTGTTCAGATAGGCGATCACAACGTTATTCCTGGTTACTTTGAACAAAACCAAGCAGAAGCCTTGGATTTAAAGAAAACCGTCATGGAAACCATCCATGATGAAGTCCCCGACTGGAAAAATGAAGAAGTCCGCACGTTGTTGGGACGATTTTTGTTTTCTGGCGATACAGTCTTGAAACCAGTAGCAGCATTAAGTGGAGGAGAAAAAGCGCGTTTGGCGTTAGCCAAAATGCTTTTATGTCCCGCAAATTTACTAATTTTAGATGAGCCGACAAATCACCTAGATATCCCAGCAAAAGAAATGCTGGAAGAAGCGATCCAAAACTACGATGGCACTGTAATTGTCGTTTCTCATGACCGTTATTTTATTTCTCAGGTAGCAAATAAAATCGTCGAAATCCGCGATGGCGAATTCCGCGTCTATCTAGGGGATTATCATTACTATCTCGATAAAATCGCCGAAGAAAAAGAACAAGCAAAGTTAGAAGCGATCGCTGCTGAAAAAGCCGCCAAAAAAGCCGCCAAAGCTGGAAAAACGGGCGGTAAAAGGAAATGAGGGACTAGGAGTGGGGTTAGTAGATAGTGGTTAGTTGATAGTGGTTGGTGGATAGTGGTTATGGTTTTTACAACGAGCAACCAACAACCAACAACTAACTACTAACAACCACCCGTTACCACAAAAAATCAGTAAAAATTATTCAAATTTCAAAAATGTTTAAAAAATCGTAATTACGTCATAAAAGAAGTTAATAAGCAGAAATTCACTTGCGTCGATGAGTAGCAGTGGTATCATTCGGGTATTACAAAAAGTAAAGGGCAATTTTATTATGACCAAGGCACCTATTGCTCCCGTGGTGCTTGTCATTTTAGACGGATGGGGCTACTGCGAGGAAACACGAGGAAACGCGATCGCAGCTGCTAAAACTCCTGTAATGCAAAGCTTATGGGCAGCTTATCCGCATACCCTCATCCGCACATCCGGAAAAGCCGTGGGATTGCCAGAGGGTCAAATGGGCAACTCAGAAGTTGGTCATTTGAACATAGGCGCTGGGCGAGTTGTACCACAAGAATTGGTACGCATCTCAGATGCTGTCGAAGACGGTTCCATCCAACGCAACCCCGCACTAGTCAAAATTTGCCAGGAAGTCCGTAGTCGAAATGGCAAGCTGCATATGGTGGGGCTTTGTTCCGAGGGTGGGGTACACTCGCATCTGTCGCATTTGTTTGGATTACTTGACTTAGCTAAAAGTCAGGGACTTTCCGAAATTTGCATCCACGCCATCACTGACGGTCGTGACACGACACCAAAAGATGCTGTACAAGCAATTGGGTTACTGCAAAATTACATTGACCGCATCGGAGTAGGACGCATAGCCACCCTCAGCGGTCGCTATTACGCAATGGATCGCGATCGCCGTTGGGATCGAGTCAAACGCGCCTACGACGTCATGACACAAGATGGCGCTGGTGATGGTCGCAAGGCTGTAGAAGTCTTGCAAGCATCTTACGCCGAAGGTGTTAACGACGAATTCGTTTTACCAATACGCATTGCTCCAGGCGCAGTAGAATCAGGCGATGGAGTCATATTCTTCAACTTCCGTCCCGATCGCGCCAGACAATTGACGCAAGCTTTTGTCAATCCAAATTTTACCGGGTTTGAAACAAAGGCGATCGCGCCGCTGTCGTTTGCTACCTTTACTCAATACGAACCAGAATTAGCAGTTGATGTAGCTTTTGAACCTCAGAACCTCAGTAATATTCTGGGGGAAGTAATTGCCAATCATGGTTTAAAGCAGTTTCGCACCTCAGAAACTGAAAAATACGCCCACGTGACCTACTTCTTCAACGGCGGATTGGAAGAACCTTTTGCCGGAGAAGACCGGGAACTGGTCAGCAGCCCAATGGTAGCAACTTACGACAAAGCGCCGGCGATGTCAGCAGCACCATTAACAGAGGTAGCGATCGCCGCCGTCGAAAAGAAAATTTACTCGCTAATTGTAATTAATTATGCCAACCCAGACATGGTAGGGCATACTGGTCAAATAGAAGCTACGATTAAAGCACTGGAAACCGTTGACCGATGTTTGGGACGCCTTCTAGAGAGCGTCGGCAAAGCCGGAGGTACAGCAATTATTACCGCCGACCACGGCAACGCAGAGCATATGCTAGATGATGCGGGCAATCCTTGGACAGCTCACACCACCAATCCAGTCCCCTTAATTCTGCTAGAAGGAGAAGGCGCAAAAATCCCCGGACATGGTACAAATGTTAGCCTGCGAAGCGATGGTAAGCTAGCCGACATTGCCCCGACAATTCTGGAGATTTTACAGCTGCCGGTTCCACCAGAAATGACAGGGCGATCGCTACTCCAAAATGCTGAGTATGAAGTGCAATTAAAACGCACTCCCGCGCCAGTTGGACTGTAAAAAAAGTTAGGAGTGATGAGTGATGAGTTAAAAATTAATAGTTTTTTAACTCCTAACCATAACTCCTACTTTGTTCTCCTAACTCTTTAAATTCCTACCATGACCGTTACTAATATTGTGCAAGGCATCTGGGCATTTTCCGCCCTTGGTTTGATTGTTTTAGTATTACTGCATAGCCCGAAAGGCGATGGCGTTGCTGCCATTGGTGGACAGGCTCAATTGTTTAGCAGCACTAAAAGTGCAGAAACCACACTCAACCGAGTTACCTGGACACTCACAGTAATTTTCCTTGGTTTAACCATAGTTTTAAGCGCTGGTTGGCTCCCTAAGTAAGGATGGGGAGATAGGGAGATGGTGAGTCCAGCGCCTGCGCGGGTTAAGAGCGTTGTTCGCGCAGCGTCTTTGCCATTGAGAGGCGACTGGCGAACCCGAAGGATGCCTAAAACCCAAATAAATATAGTTTTGCAGCGTTTAATTACAGCCCTTGCCTTAGCTATTGGCACAGGGCTATTAGTCATTTTTACTAACTTCCAGAACAACGCCACCCTTGCAGAAAATAGTGTCTTGACACAAAGACCGAAAGATGTATCAGAGTTCATAAAAATTCCTTCCCTCTCCCTCACCTCCCCAAAACCCCATCCCTTACCGCCTACGCTGGTACAGTGGAAAGACAGCACCAACCGCGGCGACTACTTTTCTCAAGTTAAATTAACTGAAGTCGGTTATTTACTTTGGTCACAGTTTCCAATTCGCGTTTACGTAGAAACACCAAAAGAAATTAGCGGTGAACAGGCTCAAACATGGGTTAATACCGTCCTACAAGCAGTGCAAGAGTGGAATGTTTATTTACCCTTGGAGGTAGTAAAACAGCCAGAAGTTGCTAATATTACAATTGTGCGAAAAGCTCCACCTCTTCAGAAGTCGCCTAATAGCAACATTCCGCGTGCGCGATCGGCACAAACCACTTACGAGTTATACACAAATAACAAAGTTTTATCTCATCGCTTCAGTATTTTGCTGAGTCCTACGCAGACTGGTAATTATCTTACCGCAGCCGCCCGCCACGAATTCGGTCATGCGTTGGGAATTTGGGGTCATAGTCCACTAGAAAGTGATGCTTTATACTTTTCACAAGTCCGCAACCCGCCGCCCATTTCTGCCAGAGATGTGAATACATTGAAGCGCGTTTACGAACAGCCAACTAGTTTGGGATGGTCTTTGGGGGAAAAGTATCAAAACTAAACGTTCGTTTTTGGCACAAGAACTATCACTGGTCGTAAGGCTAAATTCAAAGCTGCTACTACCACATTTACTAGTTTGTAAAACAGGCATACTCAGTTAATATCCAACTTCTCCAGCAAGAGGTATGGATTTGCCTGATATGTAGCGACGGTCATCGCTCCCCTTCAATTCAAAATTAAAAATAAAAGCCAAGACGTGCTTTTAAATAGAAAAACATGACTTTAATCATGTTTATATCATGACGTTTGATTCATGTGGTAATGCAACTCTAGCTTCTATGATTGGCATGGTTTGAATTTAGCAAGCCTCAACTCATTTGAGGACGTCAGAAAAATCGAACACCTATTATGGGTTTGAATAAATCGCTGGTTCTCATTAGTACAGCTAGTTTTCTGACGCTAGGTGGTTTAGCAGCATCTCCAGCCCTAGCAGATATTCCTTATCGAGATTAGACTTCTTGCAGAAGTAGGGGAAAGGGGAAAGGGTATGAAAAAACATGCATTTATAGAATGAGTCTTGAGGTCTATTGTTAAATTCATCACTAACACCAAATTCATCGAGCACAAGAAACTCTTCGTCGAGAGTATAGACCGTAAATAGTCCGTCATGATGCGAATAGTCAGCAAGTGAGTTATCAGGGATAGTTAATTTCAATTTCAGCTTTTTAATAAGGATATAAAGCCATGAAACGCACAAAACTTTTATTGACTGCTGTTGCCCTGTGTTTAGGTATGATACCTACATTTCCTGCTCACGCTGCAAATGGCGAGATTACTTGCGATAGACTTATTAATGAAAATGGTTATTCAGTAGTTTCCAAGCGAGGTGGTGACCCTGTTTACCAGAATGGGCGGATTGTTAGTTATCGTTATCTCTACAGTATTCGGAATCGGGGTAATCAAGGACGAGACCGTTATGGAAGGGGAGACCGTTATGGAAGGGGAGACCGCTATGGAAGGGCAAACCGTAATGGAAGGGGAGACCGTAATATAATTTGTGTCTGGAACGCAAGACGTGATTCAGCTAGACTAATTTCCCGCTAAAAAAGTTACTTTTTTTGAATTCCCCAGAATGGAATTGACCGCTTTGTTTGCCGTGGTCTAAAAGCTAGGGTGGGCTTGCTCCCACCCTACATTTATTTCTAAACCCGACGTAGGTTCATTAGTTCTTCAGGAGATGCTAGCATATCGATCGCCACAAAGAAAATCTTACCTTGGGGATTGATTAAGAACCGCCAAGCAATATTCATTCCAACAGTGACACCAAACCAAGGAGTTTGGACAACACCTGTGATTTTCAGCTGCTTAGAACCATCTGGGAGAACTTCGCTGATACCTTGCTTTGGCATCATATTCAGTCCTTGGGCTTCTTCGCGCATGTATTTAGCGATCGCCTCATGACCGACTATCGGCTTTTGGAATGGGGGTTGCAGCGCACCGTCGGGAGTAAACAAAGCAATAGCCGCATCAAATTTATCTGCGTTCATCGCTTCAATGTAGCCGAGTACAGCAGGCTCTGTGATACCTTCAATCTTGACTGAAGTCACAGGAGGAGCGCTACGTGCAAACGCAGGTTCCGCAGCAGCTTTGGAACTACTTGGACCTAAAGCAGATGTATCAAATCCCATGTCTACTACGGTGTTACGCAGTACTGTAATTTGCTGACCTGCATCCAGCTTCTTGGTCGCTTCTAGCACTACTTGCACACCAGGAGACATTTGATAACCACTGGGGATGGGAGCCACAACGCCTTGTTTCATCAACTCGCCTAATTCGTACCAAAAAGCCAGCTTGGTGTTAACACTGAAGAAACCGTAGGAACGGCTGATTGGACTATCAGCACGGCTAGCAAGTTCGCGCATGACTTGGGTTTGCTCTTCTTTGGACATCTGCTTAATTTGGTTGAGCAAACCTTCCGCTAGTTGCAAACGTGCTACTCCAGGAGCTGCGGGAGTAATTGTCTTACCCATTTCTGTGTAAGCATACCAGAGATAAGCCAGTTGATCGTCAACGCCTAGTTGATCGAATAACGCTATGGTAGCTGGAATCGGGCTAGGAACTTGAGTGTTAGAGAAAATATTTTGAGCGGACTCGATACTTAAAGCCATGATCGCAATCTCCAGTATTGTTTGTTAATTAGCTAATGAGCAAAATTCAAACGCACGAATCTTCTTTTCTGAGACAGACTGGCAATAAAAGAAATCAACTCAAATCGGACTTTTAGGGTTCTAAAAGCCAGACAAGACAAATTGCCCTTGGGAATGTTCAGTTTTCTACGTAGTTGGTCAAGCCAGCTAGGGACTGTTTTCCAGGTAAATTTTTAATTCAGTAACAAAGGTCTAGTTTGAAAAAGCGCCTCAACAACCTAACTGCTTACAGTTAGGAAAATTTATTGGTTAGAGGTTTAATGTTTACGTAGGTAAGCTTACCAAACTTAATAAAGCTTTGTAAAGTTTTTTAACAAAAAAGTTACAAAATTTTGTTTATAGCTTATTACATATGTAATATATAAGCTTTGCTGAACTAAATGCTTAAGGCTTTCTTGCTGAACGGATCTGCAAGATTCTTCGGTCGGGCGTTGCCTGACTATTACCGTGATTGACACTCCCCGCGATAAATCGACGGGGATTCTTGAATCTAAGATATAACTTGCTCAATCAGGGTTTCCCCAGACTGAGTAGAGGTTTCATCTCCCCAAGCGTTATTTGCGTCTAGCACAAAGGTTCCGGTATGCCCTACCGTACCCAATCCTCGACTAAGGATGATTCTCGCTGCGTTTTCATCTCTATCCATCACACAACCACATTTACAAACATGGGTTCTAGTAGATAGTGTTTTCTTAACAACTTCACCGCAGCTAGAGCATTCAAGGCTAGTATATTGCGGGTTAACCGCAACCGTGACACGCTTAAATACCTTGCCAAAGTATTCAACCCAGACACGAAACTGATACCAAGATGCGTCGTTAATAGACTTAGCTAAACAATGATTTTTCACCATATTCTTAATCCTCAAATCTGTGCGCTAACGCGCCCCGCTTCGCTAACGTAGGCTATCAAGTCGTTAGACTGAACTACGCACCGTGCTAATTTCACAGCATGGTGCAATACGATTGCCTACTTATTTTGAGGTGGCGCTTTCCTAAAACCTGCCTAGCCTTGCCTCTATTTTTTGAACCTTTTACTTTTCTTGAAACTCGACGTTGTGAACGTTTAAGAACTTTTTCACCAATACGCAGGAACCTTGGGTTTTCAACCATTCTCCCTTCAGAGTCAGTGTATTATTCTTTAAGTCCAACGTCTAAACCGATTGTGTTACCAGTTGGTTCTATATTTTCAGAACGCTCTACGTCAATACAAAACTGAACATACACACCATCCGCACGCTTTACCAATCTCACACGTTTTATCTGGTTAATTTGGTGAGTCCAGCCCCCGTCTTGGCGGTTTCCGTCACAATGGGGGACTGGCGAACCCGAAGGGTAGAAGTGCAAATCACGAGTACCTTTGAGCTTTAATCGACCAATACCTTTTTTATCAGTAAAGGTTATGGATTTACGATTATCTGCTAGTTTCCATCCTGATGTTTTGTACTCAACAGAACGACAATCTTTCTGAAATTGAGGATATCCCTTTAGACCTGGAATACCTTTTTTACAGTTGTCGTAAAACCGAGAGATAGACGACCATGCTCTTTCGGCACTGGCTTGCCGAGCCATTGAATTGAGTTCATTGGCAAAAGGGAAGTTAGCCGCAAGTACAGCACAATATTTCTGCAAGTCGTTTTTACCCGTGCCTTTAACGTCCATCCATAGCCGAATACAGCTATTGTCGGGTAAGGAGGCATACGTCGCCGTATCCCCCTCCCCTAAGAACCGGACTTGACAGTTTCCCATCATCCGGCTCAAGCCTTCTGCTTTTCAGAACGTTTGCTTGTGTGTATATGTTTGTGGCAGGCTTTGTGGAGATGTACAAGGTTTTCTTCCTTGTCGGTTCCACCATCTGTCACTCGTACCACATGATGGGTGTGCAGTTCCTCTCCGTTGAATAAATGTTCTCCGCATACTGGGCATTTCCATCCTTGGCTACTTGCTACTTTATGCAGCTTTGTACCTTTGGCAAAGTACATTTTTCCGTAATTAGATTGGCGTTTGCTCCAGTATTCGGCAAGCGTTGGGTCATCGGGTGATGCCGTGCCTTTTACTTTGACATGGCGGGTTATAGGTATGTCTGTTACCTTGGTTAGAATCAATGACTTTTTCTTTTCATCTTTTCCAAGTACCGTTGCGTGGAAATTCCATTTTCTGCCGTTGACAGTGATGAAGTATTTCTTTGCTACCCATTTCTTACCTTTATTCGGGTGTCTGCTTAGTGCCCACTTCCAAACTGCTTGGAAGATTTGATGGTCAAGGTAGCTAAACACCTTACTACTGACCCCATGCTTGTAATAATTACCCCATCCCCTGATTATTGGGTTTAAGTGGTTAATGACTGCCTCTGGTCTGGTGTTTTTATTTTGTTTCAGCCAAATCCTTATACCTCTGAGAAAAGTTAGAACTTTTTCTTTCTGAGGTTGTGTGAGACAGCTTCCCTGGAAATGTCGGACATTGAACCCTAAGAAATTAAAGCCTTGTTCCACATGAACAATGTTAGTCTTGTCCGGGTTTATTTCCAGTCCTCTAAGTGAGAGGAATTCGACCACTTCAGGGATAATTGCCTCAATGTCCTCTTTTGTTTCGGCGGTGATAATAAAATCGTCAGCGTATCTGACAAATCCATATTTTGGTGCCCTTGGGGATTTGTTTTTCCCCTGACGTTTTTTATATTTTGTCAGGAGTTGGTCGATTCCATTAAGGGCGATATTTGCCAAAAGTGGGCTTATTACGCCTCCTTGTGGTGTACCGCTTTCCGTTTCGTGGAGCATTTCGGCTTCAACGTATCCTGCTTTTAACCACTGTTTGATTATCTCTCTACCCGGAACAAGTCCGATGGCTTTGAGGACATATTCGTGGCTAATGCTGTCAAACGCTCCCTTGATATCGGCATCTAATACCCATCTATCATTTCCCTGTTCGTTAAGTCGAGTCCAAGTGTGTTGTATGGCATCCTGACAACTTCTAGTAAAGTCAGTGACTCCCTCACGGGAGCCACTGCTCTCCAAAACCGTGCTTGATACTTTCGCATCACACGGCTCCTCAGTGAATTGGCACTTGTCAGGTATACCTCATTACCAACATATCCTCTGACCAAAACCAATTTAGTTCGGAGGGCGGTTTAGGCTTGGCACTATTACAGCCAGATTGAGTGCCAGGACTGCTATCATTGGCAGTCTTTGTATCGTGGCAATGTCTGTGTAGAAGTTGCCAATTTTTATACTCATCCTTTCCACCTTGCGATTTGGGGATGATATGGTCAATTTCCATCACATCGTTTTCACGGAAGAACAAACCACAGTGGGCACATTTCCCTTTTTGCGATTTCAAGAGTGAAGCCACCCTTTTGGGCATTTCCGGGTTGTTACCCATTCTTGTACTCCAATAAACCAAGTTGCCATCGTATGGGGAAGCTTCGCCTTTAACCTTTATATGCCGCGCTATTTTAATGCGGGTATGGTCAAGTAACCTCAGTGGGTTTTCTCCTGCTTCCTTGGTTGCGAATACCCAGTTATCACCGTCTATCGAGTGCCAATATTTCTTTGACACCCACATACATGATTTTTTAGGGTGGCGGAATTTTGCCCAAGAAACAAGTTTTAGGTAAACCAGGTTATCTAAAAATGCATAGATTTCCTTGCTTATGACAGTAGCAAAGTAATTAGCCCAACCCCGAATAATCGGGTTTAGTTGTTTAATAAGCGCCGCTTGCGGTGCTGCTTTATGAGCATCAATTACATTAGCTAAATGGTCATAATGTGCCTTAACTTTTTCTTGACTTGGGGTGATGATGGTTTTAAAGCCTAGTTTTTCCCCTTTGGTATTTTTACCTGTATGGTGTTTTCCTTTGGGGAATTGACGTATATTAAACCCAAAGCACAAATTTTGGTTTATACCTGATATGATTGAATATTGCTTCGACTGCATCATGACATGACCTTCCGGCTCTGAACCCGTATGAGTTAGGTTCAAATCGTGCTTCCCATTCTGGCTCTAAAGCTTGTAGGGTGAGCGCTTGCAAGGCGCGGTCTTTTATTGTAGGTATACCTAAAGGTCTTTTTTCATCCTTTCCAGGCTTGGGAATCCATACACGCCTGGTTGGACTAACCTTAGAACCCAGTTTTAGTTTATTGATTAGGGTTAGGCGTTGCTTTGGGGTCAGCGATTTAACGCCATCCACACCAGCCGTCTTTTTCCCTCGGTTATCCTGGGTAACTCTACGAACCGCCAATGCTCTTGCTGACCAAGAATTCATCAACGTTTTTTGGAGTCTGCGATATGTTTTTACATCGCCAGGTTGAGAGGCTCGATAAATTCTCTGTTGCAGCTTATACACCCTAAGCTCCAGCTTTCGCCAGTTGATAGAGCGCCATTCCCCCGTAGTCTTAAAACTCGTATTAGACATATTTACTGCTACTGGAAACTTCATCTCCCAAATCACCGTGATTCTGTCTGCCTATCCTCACCATTACAGTGAGGCATTTGCTTTTGAATCAATCTTGCCTACTCGTAGTATTAGTTAGCACCTACTCAATCATTGAAGACTGAGAACATACGAGAGGTTACTTCGTTTCTGATAGTCATTGTTCGAGTTTTTAGAGCGGTACTATCCACCGGGTTTAGAGGAAGTGCTTGTTGGTCACCCAGGTCCTTGCCAACTCCCCTTTATCCTTGCCCTTTTGGGACTCCCAGCGTCACAGCCTGATTGCGCTGGTTATTTCCTGACGATGGTTCAAACATACCTTTGTATTCCTACTCATAAACTCTTGCTTGATGTATACCAGATTAGGCTTCCAGTATTTAACACCTTTCACCCCCGCTTCAAGGATTGATGGCTAGTCGCTACCTTGGGGGACACAGTTCGAGACTGCGCTCTGTGTGCTTTCACTCCTGCACCTGGAGGATGGGACTTGGTTTGAAACCTCACCCATATGACTATCAAATTGTCAGAGCTACTAAGTAACTTTGCGGGTAATCCTCCACACTTTTCAGGGTTAGTTTCTACCCAACGAATCGCACACCGGGGCGGAATCCATAGCTAGGGGCTTCAAATCTTGCTTCCCAGCTTGGTTCCAAAGCGTTCTTCACAATTGCCTGTGCTACTCGGTCTTTCACCGTGGGTATCCCCAGTGGTCTGCGTTTTCCATTCGCTTTTGGAATGTAAACCCTTCTAGTAGGGCGAACTTTCCACAGGGTATATTTTCCCATTTCTTTGACAAGTTTTACCCGTTTTTCTGGGGTTAGAGCCGTCTGACCATCAACGCCAGCCGTTTGTTTTCCCTGATTTTCTTGGGTTACTCTTCGCACTGACAAAAGCAGGTTGGAGTAGCTGCGTAGCATCAGTTTCATCAGGCTTTTTACCTTCTTCCACTGACCGTCCTGGGTGGCACGATAAATTCTCTGTCTCAGGTTCCTAACCCGTTTCTTGACCAACTTCCAATTTATGGAAGCCCAGTCTTGAAATGGTTCCATAGCTCCGATGTCATTGCTGACTCTATCTTTCACTTTTTGGTTCAGTCCCTTTACATTGATTTATCGTTGAAGACCCGCTGGAAGTTTGCCACCTTTCGGTGCAGGGTAAATTTTGAACCCCTATCCAAAGCATTACCTCTGGCTTTCGCTTTCTCCAGCATCCTTTACCCCCTCGGTGATTCCGTCTTCCTTGCGGTTAACCTACTTGCGTCCAACCTTTGGCACAAGAACCGATGGGGTTTACCGTGTTTCGTGTGTATGACATACGGTCAATTCGGGTTCCATCTATACTCCGGTAGGGATTTTGTTCCTTCACTGTTGACATCCGTACTTCAACGGTCTACCTACTTGCCTTTTGGCAGGGGGTATCAGCTTATTTCCCCCCTTCACGTTTCACGGAGCTTACAATGATTCACTTGCGTTAACCCTGATTGACCTTTCCCTTGCAGCTTATACCAACGTAGCTGTTCGTATAGGTTGCTTTCGTGCCTTGCATTCCCTTAATTTCATTACTTACTTTCAAAGTAGGCGGGGTCTGTGACCCTTTTACGTGGGAACGAGGGGTAGGAAACCCAAGGAGGAGTAACTCCTCAGTCAAAAAATAGTGCTGAAGCACCTACACACGACTTTCACGTCGCACGCGAATGAACTTGGCAGTACGAATTGCATCGTCTATTGCGACTAGTTGCGCCGACTTCCCGTAAGCCTTAAACTCAAAAACAAGCATTGTTTTACCTCCCACCTTATACTACCATTTTTGGTATAAGATAGCTAGATATATTTAAATTTTGACGGTGGTTAAAACCACCTGAGTCGTTTTTCATCCCCTACCGTGCATGACAGAATACGGTACTGTGTACCTGTTCTTTAGGGGCTTTCAAACTTCCCAATATTCTTTGTAAAATTAAGGTAGCGTGGCTAAAGAGCTTTTTGTGACCAATCGAAACATGAAGGCACTGGTGCAAATACGCTCGGCACGTGTCGAAGAAACCGCTGATCGCACGCACTCGTCACTGGGTACTACCAAAACAGCAAAAAGAAAATAATGTCAGCACTTCAGTTTCTCTTGCTCGAAGCCAATCTACCCGATGCAGAAGTGGTGCAAGCCACGCTGATGGAGGGCGGTATTGACTGTGAACTGTTGCGGGTAGAGACTCGCGCTGATTTTATTAGGGCATTGGAAACCGACGAGATCGACCTGATTTTGGCAGACTATGCCTTGTCTGGTTTTGATGACATTGCAGCGCTGGCGATCGCCCGTCGCCTGCGTCCTGACACGCCGTTTATTTTCATCTCCGCTAGTTTGGGTGAAGAATTGGCGATCGCAGCTATCAAGCAGGGCGCGACAGATTATGTACTGAAGCAACGGTTAGGGCGGTTGGTGCCATCGGTACAACAGGCATTGCGGGAAGTACCGGAACTTGACAAAGGCACGATTGATGGCAAACAAGCCGAAGCACCCGTTAAATCAGACCTGAAAGATATGCGGCTGCTGCACGAACTGAGCGCGAGGCTTGTAACCGAAGGCGACATTCAGACGCTCTATCAGGAGATTATGGCTGCTGCGATCGCTCTGATGCGGGCGGATGCCGGAACAGTACAAATTCTCGACGAAGCGACACAAGAATTGGTGCTACTGGCGACGCAGGGCTTTGAGCGGAATATGACCGAGTATTTCTACCGCGTGAATGCGAGTTCCAACACGCCCTGCGGCATCGCACTTAAGAACAGCGATCGCACGTTTATTGATTTCGACGTGCCAAAGAGCGAAGACCCCGATGGATCAATGCAAAGGCACGTTGAGGCTGGGTATCTCTCGGCGCAGTCAACCCCCCTGATAACCCGTTCGGGCAAACCGATCGGTATGGTTTCGACCCATTGGCGCGAACACCACCGTCCGAGCGATCGCGAGTTGCGTTTCCTTGACCTACTCGCCCGCCAAGCCGCCGATTTAATTGAGCAACGGCAAGCCCAAACAGCCTTGCGCGAATCAGAAGAGAAATATCGATCGCTGTTCAACTCAATTGACGAGGGCTTTTATCTTGCCGAGATAATTTGGGATGATGCGGGCAAGGCGGTTGATATCAGTTACCTTGACGAAAATCTGGTGGCGATGCAAATAGTCGGTCAATCGTTAAAAGGGCGGCTGATGAGCGAGATTGACCCGAATTATGAACAATATTGGCGCGATACTTTCGGTTACACGGCGAAAACGGGCGAAGCTCAACGCCTCGAACAATACGCGAAGCCCAATGATATGTGGTTCGGCTTCTATGTGTTCAAACCGGAAGGCGTGACGGATGACCGCACGATTGCAGTCATCTTTCAAAACATCACCGATCGCAAGCTGACAGAAGAACTAATACGCCGCACCGCCGAACTTGATGCTTTCCGCATCACTTTGTCGGATGCGTTGCGATCGCTCTCTGACCCGGTAGCAATACAGGGAGAAGCGTGCCGCCTGCTGGGCGATCGGTTGGGCGTTGACCATGCCTACTATGTCGAGATCATCGAGACGGAGGGCTACGGGCGTGTCGATCAAAACTATGTTCGGGGCGACTCGCCAACGCTTGTCGGCGTTTACCCGTTGTCTGCCTATAGTTGGATCACGCCCCTCTTCCGAACGGGCCAAGCCATGATTATCGCTGATACGGAAAATTCGGATCTCGTTCCCGAAGCCGACCGGAATGCGATGGCTGCTGTTAAAGTGATCGCGCTTGCTGCGATACCGCTCGTCAAAGAGGGCGTGTTGGTGGGGGCGCTCGCCGTCACCGAACTAGAGCCGCGGGAATGGACGGATATCGAGGTCGATCTGACGCGGGAAACAGCCGAACGCATCTGGGCGGCGGTCGAACGCGCCCGCGCCGAAGCAGCGTTGCGCGAATCGGAAGCAAAATATCGATCGCTGTTCGAGTCGATCAACGATGGCTTTTGCATCGTCAAAATGATTTTTGACGAGAACGAGAAGCCGATTGACTATCGCTTTATGCAAATTAGTCCATCCTTTGAGAGACAGACAGGGCTGGTAAACGCGCAAGGGTTACGGATGCGCGAACTGGCTCCAGACCACGAAGAGTATTGGTTTGAAATTTACGGCAACGTTGCTTTGACACGTCAATCCACTCGCTTTGAGAACCGTGCTGAACATTTGGATCGCTGGTTTGACATTTATGCATTTCCGGTTGGCGAACCCGAAAACCGACAAGTTGCGATTGTTTTCAACGACATTACCGATCGCAAACAAGCCGAAGAAAATCGGATTCGGTTAATTCGAGAACAAGCCGCCCACGAAGAGGAACGCCAAAAGGCTGAGGCATTGGCAGAACTCGATCGCGCTAAGACTGTGTTCTTCAGCAACGTTTCTCACGAATTCCGTACCCCGCTAACGTTGATACTCAGTCCATTAGAAGAAGCATTATCGAGTTTAAGCGAACAAAACCAGACAGGGGAAGCAGGGGAGGCAGGGAGCAGGGAGCAGGGAGCAAGGGAGAAGAGTTTTCCCCTCTGCCCCCCGCACCCCGCCCCTCTGCCTCTTTTCAATACCCAATCCCCAATCCCCAGTCCCCGATCCCCCTATTCACCCATTCACCTGAAAACACAGTTGCAACTGGCGCATCGCAACGGCCTCCGCCTTTTAAAACTGGTCAACACGCTGCTCGACTTTTCCCGCATTGAAGCCGATCGCACTCAGGCAAACTACCAACCCACTGACTTATCCACCTACACGGCGGAACTGGCAAGTGTTTTCCGCTCGGCGATCGAGAATGCCAATTTACAGTTAGTCGTCGATTGTCCCCCTCTGCCCGATCCCATTTACATCGATCGAGAAATGTGGGAAAAGATTGTGCTAAACCTGCTCTCCAATGCCTTAAAATTTACCTTCGAGGGTATCATTTCTGTCTCGCTCAAACCCAAAGCAAACACAGTTGAATTGATGGTCAGCGACACGGGCATAGGCATTGCCGCTTCAGAACTACCTCACCTTTTTGAGAGGTTCTATCAAGTTAAAGGGGGGAAGGGGCGCAGCTATGAAGGCTCAGGCATTGGCTTGTCTCTGGTGCAGGAACTCGTCAAGCAGCACGGCGGCGTGATCGCCCTCACGAGCGTAGTAGACGAAGGCACAACCTTCACCGTCACCATCCCCACCGGAATCGCCCATCTACCCGCCGAGCAAATTGGTGTTGCCTCTACACTGGTATCGACGGCTGTAACGGCGGATGCTTTTGTTGAAGAAGCCTGGGGCTGGCTGCCGGAAGAGGACAAGGGGACAAGGGGACAAGGGGACAAGGAGAATCAAGAGGACAAGGGGACAAGGGGACAAGGGGACAAGGAGAATCAAGAGGACAAGGGGACAAGGGGACAAGGGGACAAGGAGAATCAAGAGGACAAGGGGACAAGGGGACAAGGGGACAAGGAGAATCA
>JAESGY010000448.1_pt1 | contig 17116 bp, 15 predicted proteins | sample 9269841 | NCBI WGS metagenome assembly JAESGY01 (sample SAMN17022865, study PRJNA683097) | algae metagenome | isolation source: Spirirestis rafaelensis WJT71-NPBG6 and co-occurring heterotrophs from... | place: USA: Pinto Wells, Joshua Tree National Park, Colorado Desert, CA | collected 2006-08-15
ACCCGGATGGCCTGAACCGGGGTGAGCCGGCGCATGATGACGGGGTAGTGGTGCTGCCGGTGATCCCGATGCCGGGGATGGAGATCCGCGACGCCTCGGGCCAGCTTGCCGTGGTGCAGCGCGTGGTCCTCTTCACCAATCCGGGCCCGGATGGCGCCGTCGCCGCCGTGGTCTGCTCGGCCCAGTGAGGCAGCACGCATGACCGGGCGCCGCCTCATCTCCTCCGGGAGCCGCTTCGAGGAGGAGATCGGCTACAGCCGCGCCGTGGTCGATGGCGACCATGTCTGGGTCTCCGGCACCACCGGCTACGACTATGCCCGGATGATCATCGCGGAGGATGTGGTTGCCCAGGCCGACCAGGCCTTCCGCAACATCGCCACCGCCCTGGCCGAGGCCGGCGCCAGCCTGGACGACGTGGTGCGCGCGCTTTTCATCGTGCCGCGGCGGGAGGACTGGGAGCCCTGCTGGCCGGTGGTGAAGCGCCATCTCGGCCGCGCGAAACCCGCCTCCACCCTGATCCATGCCGGCCTGCAGACCGATGCGATGCGCATCGAGATCGAGGTCACCGCCCGCCTTCCCGGGAAACCTGCCGCCCGATGACCGGAGCGGCTTCGCTGCACAGGTCAGACTCGGTCGGCTGCGACCGAAGGGAGCAACATTGATATGCGCTTTGCCGTAGACCGCCTGGACCACCTCGTCATCAACTGCCGCGACATCGAAATGATGGCGAGCTGGTACCAGCGCGTCCTCGGCATGGAGCGCGAGGATTTCGGCAGCCCGCCCCGCGTCGCACTGAAATTCGGCGGCCAGAAAATCAACCTGCGGCCGCATGACGCGAGCCAGGCCGACTGGCTGGCGGCTGAGGCCTGCCTGCCCGGCACCCAGGACCTCTGCTTCATCGTCGCGGTCAAGGTCGATGACATCATCGGCCAGTTCCATAGCTGCGGCGTGCGGATCGAGCTGGGGCCGGTGAGCCGCCAGGGCGCGCTCGGCCCCATGGGCTCGGTCTATTGCCGGGACCCCGAGGGGAACCTTGTGGAGGTTTCCTCCTACTCCCCCTAGCCGTCCGATCGGCGAAGGACGTCATCGACGTCCGGAGCCGTGAATCGGCCGGCCAGACATGCCCTGCCCATATCGGGCGGGGCAGCAGGAGAGAGCCATGGCCGAGACCCGCACCGAAACCGACTCGCTCGGCACCATCGACATCCCGGCCGAGCGCTACTGGGGCCCGCAGACCGAACGGGCCCGCCGGCTGTTCCGCATCGGCGCGGAGCGCTTCCCGCCCGGGCTGATCCGTGCCGTCGGCCTGCACAAATGGGCCTGTGCCGAGGCCAATGGCCGCCTCGGCGAGCTGCCGGCCGAGCTGGTGGACCCCATCCGGCAGGCGGCGCAGGAAATCGCGGATGGCGAGCGGGACGCGGAATTCCCCCTGCCCGTTTGGCAGACCGGCAGCGGCACCCAGACCAACATGAATGCGAACGAGGTCATCTCGAACCGCGCCAACGAGATCCTCGGGCAGCCGCTCGGCACGCGGAAGCCGGTCCATCCGAACGACCACGTCAATCGCGGCCAGTCCTCGAACGACAACTTCCCGACGATGATGCACATCGCCGCGGCGGAGGCGGTCTCGGGCCGGCTGATCCCCGCGCTGGGGCGGCTGCATGCGGCGCTCTGGCAGCGCTCCCAGGAATGGGCGGGGATCATCAAGATCGGCCGGACCCATATGATGGACGCCGTGCCGGTCACGCTTGGCCAGGAATTCAGCGGCTGGGCGCGGCAAGTGGAACTGGGGCAGGAGCGGCTGCGCTGCGTCATGCCGCGGCTGCTGGCGCTGCCGCAGGGCGGCACCGCGGTCGGCACCGGGCTCAACCGCCACCCAGATTTCGACCGGGTCTTCTGCGAGATCGTGGCGGATCGCACCGGCCTAGCCTTCACGCCCAATCCCAATAAATTCGAGGGGATGGGGGCGCATGACGCCTTCGTCGAGCTGCAGGGGGCGATGAACGTCATCGCCGTCTCGCTCAACAAGCTTGGCAACGACATCCGCCTGCTCGGCAGCGGGCCGCGCTCGGGCCTCGCGGAGCTCATCGTGCCGGCGGACGGCCTCTCCTCCTCCATCATGCCCGGCAAGACCAACCCGACGCAGGCAGAGGCGCTGACCATGGTCTGCGCCCAGGTGATGGGGAACACCACCACGGTGACCGTCGGCGGCGCACAGGGCCATCTCGAGCTCAACGTCTTCAAGCCGGTGATCATTCAGGCGGTGCTGCAATCGGCGACGCTGCTGGCCGATGCCGCCGAGAGCTTCGCCGAGCACATGGTGCTGAAGCTGGAGCCGAACCGGGAGCGCATCGCCGAGAACCTGGCCAAGTCGCTGATGCTGGTGACGGCGCTCAACCCGCATATCGGCTACGACAAGGCGGTGCGGATCGGCAAGAAGGCGCTGGCGGAGAATCTGACGCTGCGCGAGGCGGCGGAGCGGCTCGGCTTCGTCAAGCCCGAGGATTTCGACCGCTGGGTGCGGCCGGAGACCATGATCGCGCCCGGCGCCTCGCTGGGCGACTGATGGAGGCGGCCCGTCATCTCCGGAAGCGCAGCTTCCAGCTGGCGGGCCACCGCACCTCGGTCGCGCTGGAGCCAGAATTCTGGTCGGTGCTGGAGGAGGCCGCGCGCCGGCGGGGGCTCAGCCTGGCGGCGCTGGTGACCGAGGTGGACACGGCGCGCGCCGATCCCTCGCAGCCGCTCGCCAGCGCGCTCAGGCTGCATGCGCTGGCGGAAGCGGCGCGGCGCTGAGCCCTGTATCGCGGCGGGCGCGCCATGCGCGCCCGGCCGCGTCGAAGGCCGATGAACGGCCTCTGCCGACTACAGCCCGAGGCGCGCCCGGAAGGCCTCGTCCCGCACGGAGGCATCCTGCCCGATCAGGTCATCAGCCTCCGCGCCGCAGAGATACACGAGCCCCTTCACCGCATGCGCGACCGGCAAAAGGTCTCCGCGCGGGATCTGGCTGATCATGTTCATGCCGGAGGCGCGGATCTTCACCTGCATCTCGGTGTCGATCGTGCCGGGCGAGAAGCCGAAGACCCGGATGCCCTTCCCCTGCGTCTCCAGCGCGATGGCGCGGGTGAACATGGCGAGCCCCGCCTTGCCGGAGCAATAGGCGCTCCAGCCCTCGAGTGGCCGGTAGGCGGCGCCGGAGGAGACGTTGACGATGGTCCCGCCGCCTGCCGCGATCATGCCCGGCAGCGCCACCCGCACGGCGTTGTAGGGCCCGACCAGGTTGATGGCGATGTTGCGCGCCCAGGCGGCGGGGTCGGACTCCGCGATCTCGGCGATCGGCTCGATCACCCCGGCATTGTTCACCAGGATGTCGAGGCCGCCGCAGCGCGCCCGCGTCGCGGCGATGAGCGTCTCGGTCGCGGCGAAATCCGAGACGTCGGCGGCCATGCTGCAGGCCCTGCCGCCGGCGGCCACGATCTCCTCGGCCACCTTCGCCACCGCCGCGCCGTCGCGCGCCGCCAGCATCACCGCCACGCCTGCCTCGGCGAGCGCGCGCGCCACGCCCTCGCCCAGGCCCCGGCTCGCGCCCGTCACCAGCGCCGCCTTGCCCCTCAACCCGCTCATCCTCGTCTCCCCCTCACGGTGGCGCCGGATACCATTGGTCGGGCTCCGGCCGCTGCCAGCCCGGTGCGGAATAGCGCACCTCGATCGTCGTGGTCAGGCTGCCTTCCGTCTCGAAATAGGCGAACCGGCTGCCGAGAAAATTGCCTTCCATCAGCACCGGCCAGCCGCGCGCGGCGAATTCCGCCTTCACCTGCTCCAGCGTCCGGTCGCCATAATCGACCATGACGTGGTGGATGCCTTCCCCATGGTCGCGCAGGAATTCTTTGTAGATGGAGGGACCGTCCAGCGGCTGGATCAGCTCCCACATCATCTCCCCGGTCCAGGTGAGCGCCAGCTTCATGCTGTAGGGCGTCTCGACGCCGCGGATCCGCATATCGGTCAGCTTTGGCGGGGCGTAGGTGTAGACCCGCCAGGGCCCAACCCCGAGCTTGTGGGTGTATTCGGCCAGCGCCTTGTCCAGGTCTCGCACCACGATGCCGACCTGGGTGATGGTCTGCGCCAGCGGCGTGCCCTGCATGACCCTCCCCTCCCCGGTTTTCGGGCCATTCCAGGGGCGAAGGCGACCCCCGGTCAACCACCCCTGCCGGGCCGGGCGCAGGCCGCCGGGTTCCTGGCGATCTCCCGGTTGCGGGAGCCCGCACGCTGACGTGTCCGCCGGACGGGTCGCGCCCCCCCTGGCCCAGGGGCATCATCCGTCTCGCCGGGTCCCTGCAGCCGGGCCAGAGGACCTCAACGACAGGTCGTTGCGGGATTTCCGGTTGTGGGGCAAGCTTCCCGGGCCCGAGAGGGTGTGGGAGGAACGAAGCGGGACCCGTCCTGGCGCCGGGCGCAGGCCGTCGTGCCCCCGCTTGCACCACAAGATCCCCGCAATGAGGGAAACGTCCGTTGAAGCCCACCGACATCCGTAACCCGGACTACTTCCACAAGGTGGTCGACTGCCAGTGGGCCTGCCCCGCCCACACCCCGGTCCCCGAATACATCCGGCTGATCGCCGCGGGCCGCTACAGCGACGCCTATATGGTCAACTGGCACTCCAACGTCTTCCCGGGGATCCTCGGCCGCACCTGCGACCGCCCCTGCGAGCCGGCCTGCCGCCGAGGACGGGTGGAGGAGGAGCCGGTCGCGATCTGCCGCCTGAAACGCGTCGCCGCCGACAACAAGGCCGATATCCGCAACCGCCTGACGCCGATTCCCGCCGTGAGAAACGGCAGGCGAATCGCCTGCATCGGCGCCGGCCCGGCCAGCCTGACCGTTGCGCGCGACCTCGCGCCGCTCGGCTACGACGTGCATGTCTATGATGGGGAGAAGCAGGGCGGCGGCTTCATCCGCAGCCAAATCCCCCGCTTCCGCCTGCCGGCCGAGGTGATCGACGAGGAGGTCGGCTACATCACCGACCGCGGCGGCGTCACCACCCATTACGGCCAGCGGGTCGAGAGCCTGAAGGCCCTGCTCGCGGAGGGCTACGACGCGGTCTTCGTCGGATCCGGCGCGCCGCGCGGGCGCGACCTGGACGTGCCCGGCCGGGCGGAGGCCGCGGCCAACATCCATATCGGCATCGACTGGCTCTCCTCCGTCTCCTTCGGCCATATCACGGAGATCGGGAAGCGCGTCATCGTCCTCGGCGGCGGCAACACCGCCATGGATTGCTGCCGCTCGGCGCGGCGCCTCGGTGGGGAGCAGGTGACGGTCGTCGTCCGCTCCGGCTTCGATGAGATGAAGGCCTCCCCCTGGGAGAAGGAGGACGCGATGCGCGAGGGCATCCCGATCCTCAACTACCTCGTGCCGAAGCAGGTGCTGCACGAGGGTGGGCGCCTGACCGGCATGGTCTTCGAGAAGGTGCGGGCGGAATACGACGCCAGGGGCCGCCGCCAGCTCGTCCCCTCCGGCGAGCCGGACGTGACGATCGAGGCCGATGACGTGCTGGTGGCGATCGGCCAGGAGAACGCCTTTCCCTGGATCGAGCGCGACATCGGCCTCGAATTCGACAAATGGGGCCTGCCGAAGCTGGACGAGGTCACGCACCAGTCCACCATCCCGAATGTCTTCTTCGGCGGCGACGCAGCCTTCGGGCCGAAGAACATCATCTGGGCCGTGGCGCATGGCCATGCCGCGGCGATCTCCATCGACCTCTTCTGCCGCGGGGAGGATGTGCGCAACCGCCCGCCGCAGGGCATGCAGCTCGTCAGCCAGAAGATGGGCATCCATGAATGGAGCTATGACAACGACGTCTCGCTCGACCTGCGCTACAAGGTACCGCATGCCGAGGACGAGGTGGCGCTGCGCGACATCACGCTGGAGGTCGAGCTCGGCTACGACCGGGAGCTGGCCTTCAAGGAAGCCCAGCGCTGCCTGAACTGCGACGTGCAGACGGTCTTCGCCAGCAGCCTCTGCATCGAATGCGATGCCTGCGTCGATATCTGCCCGGTGGACTGCATCACCTTCACCGACAACGGGGAGGAGCAGGAGCTGCGCACGCGCCTGAAGGCGCCGGCGCTCAACCTCGAGCAGGAGCTCTATGTCCAGGACGGGCTGAAGACCGGCCGCGTCATGGTGAAGGACGAGGATGTCTGCCTGCATTGCGGCATGTGCGCCGAGCGCTGCCCGACGGGCGCCTGGGACATGCAGAAATTCCTGCTCGAAGCCGCCAAGGCCGCGCGCCCCGTGCCGGCCCTGGCTGCGGAGTGACCGAGATGCCGCGGAACGCCACCAACGACTTCGTCGTCAAATTCGCCAATGTCAACGGCTCCGGCTCGGCCAGCGCCAACCAGCTCTTCGCCAAGTCCATCCTGCGGATGGGCATTCCCATCGCCTCGCGCAACATTTTTCCTAGTAACATCCAAGGCTTGCCCACCTGGTTTGAAGTCCGAGTGTCGGGGGACGGTCATCTGGGCCGGCGCGGCGGCGTGGACCTGATGGTCGCGATGAACCCGCAGACCTGGGACCGCGACATCGCCGAGATCGATCCGGGCGGCACCCTGCTGTATGACAGCACCCGGCCCATGCCGGCCTCGCGCTTCCGGGACGACATCCAGGTCATCGGCATTCCGTTGACCCAGATCTGCAACGCCAACTACACCGATGCCCGGCAGCGCCAGCTGCTGAAGAACATCATGTATGTCGGCGCGCTCTCCGCCCTGCTGAACATCGAGCCGGCGGTGATCGAACAGCTCCTCGCCGAGCAGTACAAGGGCAAGGAGAAGCTGGCCAAGCCGAACCGCGAGGCCTTTCATATGGGCCGCGACTGGGCGCTGGAGAACCTGCAATGCCCGATCGGGCTGCAACTGCAGCGGACGGATGCCGTCGGCAACCGGATCTATGTGGAGGGGAATGCCGCCGCCGCGCTCGGTGCCGTCTATGGCGGCGCGACCGTCTGCGCCTGGTATCCCATCACCCCCTCCACCTCGCTCGCCGAGGCCTTCGAGCGCCACTGCAAGCGTTTCCGGACGGAGCCGGAGACGGGGAAGAAGCGCTACGCCATCGTGCAGGCGGAGGATGAGCTGGCCTCGATCGGCGTCGTCATCGGCGCCGCCTGGAACGGGGCGCGGGCCTTCACCGCCACCTCCGGCCCCGGCATCTCCCTGATGCAGGAATTCGTGGGTCTCGCCTATTTCGCCGAGATCCCGGCCGTCATCTTCGACGTCCAGCGCGCCGGGCCCAGCACCGGCATGCCGACCCGCACGCAGCAATCGGACCTGCTCTCGGCCGCCTATGCCAGCCATGGCGACACCAAGCATATCGTCCTGCTGCCCGAGGACCCGCGGGAGTGCTTCGATTTCGGCGCCGCCTCCTTCGACCTGGCGGACCGGCTGCAGACGCCGGTCTTCGTGCTGCTCGACCTCGATATCGGCATGAATGACTGGCTCTGCGAACCCTTCGCCTGGGATGACAGCCGCAGGCTCGATCGCGGCAAGGTCATAACGGCGGAGGAGCTGGAGGCCGGCCGCACCTTCGGACGCTATCTCGACACGGATGGGGACGGCATTCCCTACCGCACCTATCCGGGCACCCACCCTTCCAAGGGCGCCTTCTTCACCCGTGGTACCTCGCGCGACCGCTTCGCCAAATACACTGAGGTGGGCGCGGCCTATGTCGACAACATGCAGCGGCTGCTGAAGAAGTTCGAGACGGCGAAGTCGCTGGTCCCGCACCCGGTGGAGCGTCGCGCGGCCGAGCCGACCCGGACCGGCATCATCTACTACGGCAGCTCCTCGGCCGCGATGAAGGAGGCGCTGACGGCGCTGGAGAGGAACGGGATCCATCTCGACGCGCTCCGGATCCGCGCCTTCCCCTTCCATGACGACGTGCTGGACTTCATCGCCCGGCACGACCGGGTCTTCGTGGTGGAGCAGAACCGCGACGCCCAGCTTCGCACCCTGATCATGACGGAGGGGAATGTGGACCCCGCCCGTCTGATCCCCATCCTCCACTATGACGGCACGCCGATCACCGCGCGCTTCATCCGCGCGGCCATTGCAGACCGCGCCTCGGCGCTGAAGGTCGTGCCCTTTGCCGGAGCCGCCGCGGAATGAGCTTCCTTCCCAAGCCCAAGCTGCACCATCCGAAGCTGCCGGTGAACGAACTCGGCTTCACCCGGCGCGACTATGAAGGGGCGATCAGCACCCTCTGCGCCGGCTGCGGGCATGACTCGATCTCGGCAGCCATCATCCAGGCCTGTTGGGAGCTCTCGATCGAGCCGCACCGGGTCGCCAAGATGTCCGGCATCGGCTGCTCCTCCAAGACGCCGGACTACTTCCTGGGCGCCAGCCACGGCTTCAATTCCGTGCATGGGCGCATGCCGAGCGTGCTGACCGGCGCCAACCTGGCGAACCGCAACCTGATCTATCTCGGCGTCTCGGGCGATGGTGACAGCGCCTCGATCGGCTTCGGCCAGTTCGCACACAGCATCCGCCGCGCCGTGAACATGACCTATATCGTCGAGAACAACGGCGTGTACGGGCTCACCAAGGGCCAGTTCTCCGCCACCTCCGACAAGGGCTCCAAGGCCAAGAAGGGCGCGGTCAACACCGACGAGGCGATCGATCTGGTCGGCATCGCGCTCCAGCTTGGCGCCACCTATGTCGCCCGCAGCTTCTCGGGCGACAAGGCGCAGCTCGTCCCGCTCATCAAGGGGGCGCTGCGGCATCCCGGCCCGGCCTTCATCGACTGCATCAGCCCCTGCGTGGCCTTCAACAACCACGAGGGCTCGACCAAGAGCTACGACTTCGTCCGCGAGCACAACGAGGCGATGAACCAGCTCGACGTCATCCTGGGGCGGGAGCCGATCACCACGGACTACGCCCCGGGCGAGGTGCGGGAGGTGACGCAGCATGACGGCAGCATCCTCCGACTGCGCAAGCTGCATGAGGAGTACGACCCGACCGACCGCGTCGCCGCCATGCACCACCTGCATGAGCGGAAGGCGGCGGGCGAGATCGTGACCGGCCTGCTCTATATCGATCCGGACCCCGAGGACCTGCACTCGAATCTCGGCACGGTCGAGCTGCCGCTGAACCGGCTGGACGATGCCGCGCTGGTGCCGGGCGCCGCGGCGCTGGAGAAGATCAACGCCGCGCTGCGGTGAGACGCGTGTGAGGGGCCCTGCTCCCTCCGCGCTCCGCTTCCCCTTCCCCTTCCCCCGCCAGGGCCCCGCCCTGGGCAAGCCGGATGGCGGGGCACAAGGCGCCAGGCTGGCCTGACGCTACAAAGAAGCGGCAGCGATGGCGCCGGGGCTTGTTCAACGGGGCATTCGCCCCTTGCCTCGGCCGCCCGCCGGCCCCTGGACCATTGACCCGCCCCCGCCGCCGCGCGAGTTTCCCCGCCCCTGCTATCCGGGAGGAGTACCACCATGGCCGAGGCCTATATCTGCGACGCCATCCGCACCCCGATCGGCCGCTATGCCGGCGGCCTCGCCCTGGTCCGCGCCGATGACCTAGCCGCCATCCCGCTCCGCGCCCTGAAGGAGCGCAACCCGGGCGTCGACTGGGCGGCGGTGGAGGACGTGATCTTCGGCTGCGCCAACCAGGCCGGCGAGGACAACCGCAACGTTGCCCGCATGGCCCTGCTGCTGGCCGGCCTGCCGGACAGCATCCCCGGCAGCACCGTGAACCGTCTCTGCGGCTCCGGCATGGATGCCGTCGGCATCGCCGCCCGCGCCATCAAGGCCGGCGAAGCCGACCTCATGCTGGCCGGCGGCGTCGAGAGCATGACCCGCGCCCCCTATGTCCAGGGCAAGCAGGCCGAGCCCTTCGGCCGTGCGCCGGAGATCTACGACACCACCATCGGCTGGCGCTTCGTGAACCCGAAGATGAAGGCGCAACACGGCGTCGACTCCATGCCGGAAACCGCCGAGAACGTGGCGCAGGATTTCCAGGTGAGCCGCGCCGACCAGGACGCCTTCGCCTGGCGATCCCAGCAGCGGGCCGGCAAGGCCATGGCCAGCGGCCGCTTCGCGCAGGAGATCGTCGCGGTGGAGATCCCCCGCCGCAAGGGCGACCCGGTCCGGGTGGAGCAGGACGAGCACCCGCGCCCCGACACGACGCTGGAGGCGCTGGCGAAGCTCCCCACCCCCTTCCGCAAGGAAGGCGGCAGCGTGACGGCCGGCAATGCCAGCGGCGTGAATGATGGCGCCTGCGGCATCATCATCGCCTCCGAGGATGCGGTGAAGAAATATGGCCTGACGCCGCGCGCCCGCGTCATCGCCGCGGCGACCGCCGGCGTCGCGCCGCGCATCATGGGCTTCGGCCCGGCCCCGGCGACCCGCAAGGTGCTGGAGAAGGCGGGGCTCGCCCTCTCCGAGATCGACGTCATTGAGCTGAACGAGGCCTTCGCCGCCCAGGCGCTGGCGGTGACCCGCGACCTCGGCCTGCCGGATGATGCGGAGCACGTGAACCCGAATGGCGGCGCCATCGCGCTCGGCCACCCGCTCGGCATGTCCGGCGCACGGCTGGTGCAGACGGCGGTGCAGGAGTTGCAGAACCGCAAGGGGCGGTATGCCCTGACCACCATGTGCATCGGCGTCGGGCAGGGTATCGCGATGGTGGTCGAGCGGGTCTGATGCCTGCCTGGAGGGGACCCCAAGGCCCCCTCCAGACCACCCTCACCAGGCCAGAACCTGGCCTGGGGCGGTGTGAGTCCAGGGAGGAACGAAGAATGTTCTGCCAGCTCGGCGACATCGCCATCCATGCGCAGGTCGAGGGCCCGGCCCATGCGCCGCCGGTGCTGCTGCTGCACTCCCTCGGGACGACGCTGCACATGTGGGACCCGCAGGCGGCGGCACTGACCCGGCGCTACCGCGTCATCCGCATGGATATGCGCGGCCATGGCCTCACCGAGGCCCCCGACGGCCCCTACAGCATGGCCATGCTGGCGCAGGACGCGCTGGCGCTGCTGGACGCGCTCGGCGTCGAGCGCGCGCATGTCGGCGGCGTCTCCATCGGCGGCCGCATCGCCCTGCAGATGGCGGCCATGGCGCCGCGGCGCGTCCTCTCGCTCATGCCCTGCGACACCGCGCTGGAATTCGGCGGTGCCGCCGGCTGGCAGGAACGCATCGACATGGTGACCGCCGGCGGCGTCCGCGCGGTGGCGGACATGACCATGGGCCGCTGGGTGCTCGACCAGTCCCTCGCCTCCTCCAAGGGGCTGCGGCGCATGCTGGTGGGCACCGATCCGCAGGGCTGGCTCGGCTGTGCCATGGCGCTCCGGGACTGCACGGCGGCGGATATCCTCGGCAAGGTCGCCTGCCCCACCACCGTGGTGGTCGGGGACCGCGATCCCTCGACGCCGCCCAGCGCCGCGCAGGCGATCCAGGCTGCGATCCCCGGCAGCACCCTGGTGACGATCAAGGACGCCGCGCACATCCCGAATTTCGAGCAGGAGCACGCCATGACGCGCGCCATCCTGCAGCACATGGAAACCGTCACGGCCCTGCCCGCCGCGGCGGCGGAAGCCGGCATGGTCATGCGCAAGCGGGTTCTGGGGGAGGCGCATGTCACGCGCTCCGAAGCCGCGCTGACGCCGCTGGATGCGCCCTTCCGCGACTTCATCCTGGAAGGCGTCTGGGGCCGCGTCTGGACCCGCCCGGGGCTTTCGGTGCGCGACCGCAGCCTGCTCTGCCTCGGCATCCTCTCCGCGCTGCACCACCATGACGAGTTCCGCCTGCATGTGCGGGCCACGAGGAACACCGGCGTGACGCCGGAGGAGATCGCGGAGGTGCTGCTGCAGGTCGCCGCCTATGCCGGCGTGCCGACCGCCAACACCGCGCTCCGCATCGCCAAGGAGACGCTGAACGAGATGGAAGGCTGACCGCGACATGCCCGTGAACCCGGCCGACAGCCCCGTCCTCGGCGCCCTCTACGGCACGGATGCCATGCGGGCCGCGATGGGGGAGCGCGCCTTCCTCGCCCGCATGCTGGAGGTGGAGGCGGCCCTCGCCCGCGCCCAGGCGCGGCTCGGCATCGTGCCGGAGGCGGCGGCGAGGGCCATTACCGCCGCCGCCGATGTGGACCGGCTGGACCTGCCGGCGCTGGCGGCGGCCACGCGCAACACCGGCTATCCGGTGGTCGGGCTGGTGAAGCAGCTCTCGGCCCTGGCGGGGCCGGAGGCCGGGCGCTGGACGCATTGGGGCGCCACCACCCAGGACATCATGGACACCGCCGTGGTGCTGCAGGTGCGGCAGGGCCTGGAGCTGATCGGGGCGGAGCTGGAGGCGGTGATCGCCGGCCTCGCCCGCATGGCCCGCACGCACCGCTCCACCGTCATGGCGGGGCGCACCCATCTGCAGCATGCCCTGCCCGTGACCTTCGGCTACAAGGCGGCCGTCTGGCTCTCGCCCCTCATCACCATGAGGGAGCGGCTGGCGCAGCTCCGCCCACGGGTGGAGAAGCTGCAACTTGGCGGCGCCGCCGGTACCCTCGCCTCGCTCGGCGACCAGGGGCTCGCGGTGCAGGCGGAGCTGGCGAAGGAACTCGGCCTCGCTGTGCCGGACATCCCCTGGCATGTCGCGCGGGACGGCCTGGCGGAGGCCGTGTCCTTCCTCGGCCTTGTCACGGGCGCGCTCTCGAAGATCGCCACCGACGTGATCCTGCTGATGCAGACCGAGGTGGCGGAGGTGGCGGAGCCGCACCAGGAGGGCCGCGGCGGCTCCTCCACCATGCCGCAGAAGCGCAACCCGATCTCCTGCGAGTACATTATCGCCCAGGCCCGCGGCGTGCACGCCCTGGTGCCGCAGATGCTGGCCGCCATGGCGCAGGACCAGGAGCGCGGCACCGGCCCGTGGCAGGCGGAGCCGCTGGCCATTGGCCAGGCCTTCCTGCTGGCGCATGGCGCGCTGGCCTGCGCCCGGGTGATCGCGGAGGGCCTGACCGTGGATCCGGCGTGGATGCGGCGCAACCTGGAGAGCACCGGCGGCCTGATCGTGGCGGAGGCGGTGATGATGGGCCTCGCCCCCGCGATCGGCCGCGGCGAGGCGCATCACGTTGTCCACCATGCCTGCGACGTCGCCTTGGCGGAAGGCGTGCCGCTGGCCGAGGCGCTGCTGCGCGACCCGCAGGTGGCCGGGAAGCTGCCGCGGGCGGAGATCGAAAGGCTGACCGACCCGGCCGGCTATCTCGGCGCGGCGGAAGCCTTCGTGGACCGGGTCCTGGCGCGGGTCTGATCGCCGAAGCTCCGGGATGCAACCGCATGTTGCCGGGAGACGGGGCAATCGCCTGCTAGCGATCGCCCGGCCCGGCTGCAGGGACCTGCCAGCCTCCCTGACCGGCCTAGCACGGCCGCGCCGGCCACGCCCGGCTGCATTCGAAACCGAATGCCGATCTGCCGCAGGGGCTCGTTCGTCGGGCAGGTCACGCCCCTCCTGGACCTCTTTCGGTCCTCGCGCCTCCGGCGAATCCCGCGCCCTTCCCTCCTCTCCGGTGCTAGATCAGCATGCCTTACTGACCTACCCAGCCCGGAAGGACCCGCGATGAGGGAAGTGCATGTCGTCCGCCACCCGCTGGTGCAGCACAAGCTGACGCTGATGCGGCAGGTGGAGCGCTCGACCCAGGGTTTCCGCCGCCTGCTGAACGAGATCGGCATGCTGCTGGCCTATGAGGTCACGCGCGACCTGCCGCTCGAGGATGTAGAGATCGAGACGCCGCTCACGCCCATGAAGTCGCCACTGCTGGCGGGCAAGAAGCTGGTCTTCGCGCCCATCCTGCGCGCCGGCATGGGCTTCGTCGATGGCATGCTGGACCTCGTTCCCTCCGCCCGTGTCGCGCATATCGGCCTCTACCGCGACCCGAAGACGCTGCAAGCGGTGGAGTACTACTTCAAGGCCCCGCCGGATGTGGCGGAGCGGCTGGTGATCGTGCTCGATCCCATGCTCGCCACCGCCAACAGCGCGGTCGCGGCGATCGACCGGCTGAAAGAGCGTGGCTGCCACGACCTGCGCCTGGTCTGCCTGCTGGCGGCGCCGGAGGGGATCGAGCGCTTCCATGGCGCGCATCCCGAGGTGCCGATCTGGACGGCGGCGATCGACAGCCACCTGAACGAACATGGCTACATCGTGCCGGGCCTTGGCGATGCGGGTGACAGGATGTTCGGAACGAGGTGACGGCGGCGCGGCAGGAGGCCCAACCCCGGCCGCGGGGGATCGCGCGCCGGCCAATGCGGTAGGTCGCGGCGTGCCGCCGCAGCGCCTGGCCGGAACCATGGCCTTCGGGCTGGCCTGCGCCACCGGTTGGGAACAGCCCCGCTACCCCTCTCTCCCTGTCATGGCAGGCACGGGCGCGGTTCCGCGCCGCAAGGCGCAGACCGCAACGGGCCAGCTGCCATCCGTTGACGGCTACCGGCCGCCGCCGCAGGCTCCGGCACGCAAGCAAGCCGGCCGCGCTGCCGGCCGCGAGGAGGAACCCCATGGCCTATACCCAGATTGCCGTGGAGCGGCGCGGCGCCGTCGCCTGGCTGTTCCACGATCGCCCCGAGATGCGCAATGCCGAGAGCAGCGTGCTGCTCGATGAGCTCGACCAAGCGCTGCGCGAGGCGAGCGCGGATGACGCGGTCCGCGTCATCGTCATCGCCGGCAAGGGCGAGCATTTCTCCGCCGGCCATGACCTAAAGGAGGGCCAGGAGAAGCGCCAGGGCTTCTCGGTGGAGCAGCGCTACGCCTATGAGGAGAAGCGCTACCTCGAATACTCCCTGCGGATCTGGGACTGCCCGAAGCCGACCATCGCCGCCGTCCAGGGCGCCTGCATCGCGGGCGGCTTCATGGTGGCGAACATGTGCGACATGATCGTCGCCTCCGAGGACGCCTTCTTCGCCGATCCGGTCTGCAAGACCCTCGCCGCCTCGGCGGTCGAGGTGCTGATGCATCCCTATGTCATGGGCCTGCGCGCCGCGAAGGAGTTCCTCTTCACCGGCCGCCGCATGGGTGCCGCCGAGGCGCACCGTGTGGGCATGGTGAACCGCGTGGTGCCCCGGGCGGAGCTGGAGGCAGCGACCCAGGCCCTGGCGGAGGACATCGCCTCGGCGCCGCCCTTCGCCATCAAACTGACCAAGCGCTCTCTGAACCGCGCCGCCGACATGCAGGGCTTCCGGGACGCGATCAACGCGCATTTCGACACGCACCAGCTGGCGCATGTGACGGAGGAGTTCCGCCGCACGCGGGAAGCCGGGCTGGCCGCCGCCATCGCGCGCGGGAAGGCGCAGACCGCGGCGTGACGCGAAGGGGGGCGCCTGCCGCGCCCCCCGATGCGGTCAGGTCTTCCGCACGCACCAGAAGACCGGGAAGCCGCGCGAGACGCCGGTGACATTCGTGCGGTAGGCGGTTGGCTGGATGTACTGGCCGAGCGGGATGCTGGGCAGGACCTGCATGGCCTGCACCTGCAGGTCGCGGCAGATCGCCTGCTGCGTCCTCAGGTCCGGCGCGTCGAACCAGGCATTGCGCAGATCCTCCAGCGTCTGGTTGACGCACCAGCCCGGCCAGGCGGTCGGGTCATTGCCGTTGCCGCGCATCGCGAAATGGTTGGACGGGTCTATGTGGTCCACGCCCTCCCAGCCCGTGTTGAAGCAGGACCAGCCCCCCTGCTCGAGCGGGCCGCGGTTGCTGCGCCGCTGCAGCATGGTGCCCCAGTCGGTGGCGACGTAGTCGACATTGATGCCGATCTTCGCCATGGCATCCGCCGCGACCTCGCCGATCGCCTTGAACTGCGGATAGTCCGTGGCAACCAGCATGGCGACCTTCTGGCCGCCATAGCCGGCCTGCGCCAGCAGCCGCTTACCCTTGGCGTAGTCGCGCGGCCCCTTCAGCGGCTCCAGACCTGCCTCGCTCGCCAGCGGCGTGTTCGGGCAGAAGACGCCGTGGGGCACGTGGTACATGGCGGCGTCGTCGCCGACGATCGCCTGCATGAAGTCGGTCTGGCTGAAGGCGTAGAGCAGCGCCTGCCGTCCCTCCGGCTTGTCGAAGGGCGCCTGCAGGTGGTTCAGGCGCATCATGTTGACGTTGCCGGACGGGTTGATCACCTCGATCTTCACGCGGCGGTCCCGTTTCAGCAGCGGCAGCAGGTCATGGGTCGGGTTTTCCCACCAGTCCTGCTCGCCCTGCCGCAAGGCGGCGACCTTGGTGGCGGCATCTGGAATGGTGGTCCACTCGACGCGGTCGAAATGCACGACCTTGGGGCCGGAGAGCCAATCCGTGGTGCCGCTGCCGCGCGGGACGTATTTCTCGAATTTCACATAGACGTTGCGGGAGCCAGGCACCCGTTCACTCGCCAGGAAGCGGAAGGGCCCGCTGCCGATGATCTCCGGGACCATCCTGAACGGATCGGTATTCGCCAGCCGCTCCGGCATCATCGCCGGCATGGGGGAGCCGACCTTGCCCAGAGCATCCGGCAGAAGCGGGAAGGGCCGCTTCAGCCGGAAGACGATGCGGCGGTCATCCGGCGCCGAGAGTTCCTCGGTCGCCGCCATCAGCGCATCGCGCTTCGACCAGCGGCGGATGGAGGCGACGCAGTCGCGCGCGGTCACCTTCTCCCCATCATGCCAGAACAGCCCTTCGCGCAGGGTCAGGGTCCAGAGCCTGCCGTCGTTCCCGACCACATGGCCTTCGACCATCTGCGGCGTGGCGCGGTAGTGGCTGTCCATGCCGTAGAGCGTGTCGAAGACCATCTGGCCGTGCCCGCGCGTGACATAGGCGAGCGAGCCATGCGGGTCCGTGACGGCGAGATCGATCTGCGGGATGAAGCGCATCAGCCTGGCGCCCTGGGCGAGGGCGAGGCCGGGAGCAGCGAGGCTGGCCGCGGCGGCCGCGAGAAGGTCGCGGCGCCTCACCGGGCGCTGTCCTGAAGGGGTGCGGTCACGGCATTCTCCTGACGGGAAGCGGACCGGCGGTTTCCTCGTTTCAGGCAGGCTAGCACTACCTTGGCACTTTAAAAAGGCATCTGAGTTCCCATCTTTCAGGCATGCAGACGAAGACGGCCGTTTCGCTGCCGCGCGATATCGACGCGGATCTTGACGCCTGGCT
>JAESGY010000449.1_pt1 | contig 17107 bp, 17 predicted proteins | sample 9269841 | NCBI WGS metagenome assembly JAESGY01 (sample SAMN17022865, study PRJNA683097) | algae metagenome | isolation source: Spirirestis rafaelensis WJT71-NPBG6 and co-occurring heterotrophs from... | place: USA: Pinto Wells, Joshua Tree National Park, Colorado Desert, CA | collected 2006-08-15
GACCATGTTTTTTAACGGGGTCTCACGCCACCAGAAAGCTTACGGCCGCTCCCCTCCACGACCATCCTAGAGCCAAACCCGTTTCTACGGCCACAGGCGGACGGTAAATCCGCGATGGTTTTTTAAGATGTCCCGCTCCATCCGGGTGCGATCGAGTTCACGGCGCAGCCGGGCGATTTCCGCCGCCTGATCGGCCGGAGATGCGTTGCCAGCAGGGATGGGGAGATCCCCAGCTCGGTCGCGATCTGCATGGTTGGTCGGCCACTGCTCTCCAGCAGGGCGACGGCCTCTCGCTTGAACTCGGGTGTGAATTCTCGCCTTGTCTTCGTCATCAAACACCTTCCCGCTCCCGCAGGAGCGTATCAGAGGTGTCCGTCAAAGCGAGGGAGGATCAGTCTTGATGGCTGTAGATCGTGATCCCCAGCACCTCGCGCTGTACCCGGCCGTTGAAGCGCTCAACGAGACCATTGGTTTGCGGCGTGTATGGCTTGGTCCTGCGGTGCTCCACCTTCAGCTTGCGGCAGGCCTCCTCGAAGCCATCGGCGGCAAAGCAGGATCCTCTGTCCGTCAGGACGTGCGTGGCCTTGAAGGTGAATGCCCGGACGGCCGCTTTCAGGAAGGCGATCGCGCTTGTGGTCAGCTCATCGTCCTAGACTGCCAGGTGCACCCTGCGCGAGCAGCGGTCGATGGCCACATACAGATATTGTTTGCGGCGCTTGCCATCAGCGGTCTGCATCTTGGGCAGGTGTTTGATGTCCATGTGCACGAAACCAAGATCGTAGTCCTTGAACGTGCCCATCTTGCGCTTGCGCTGCTGCGCCGGCGGCAGGCGGCCCAGACCCTCAGCCTTGAGGATGTGGTAGACGGCATCCTGGTTGAGATGCGGCAGGAAGTGGGTGATCACAAAGGTGAGATCATGGTGATGCGCTGAGTTGTCTAAGCCTCAGTCGATCATTCGATCACGCGCCAGCGCCGACCATCTCGTGCGAGCATGAAGCCCGCCTCCTCTGGACCAGATGAACCGGCGGGATAGAACTCCAGTCCTTTGGCTCCCGCCTTCGACCAGGCGTCAAGAAACGGCTGAACCACGGCCCATCCGGCCTCAACCCCATCGGCCCGCTGGAAGTGCAAAGCGTCGCCTGTCATGCAGTCATAGATCAGCGTCTCGTAGCCTGTGCTTGGTGCAACATCGAAATGATCCTTGTACTTGAAGGTCATATCGACACTCTCCGCAGCCAGCACAGGCCCTGGCACCTTCGCATTGAAGCGGAGTGTGATGCCCTCGTTCGGCTGAATCCGCAAAACCAGGAAGTTCTGCCCCAGCCGATCCACCGAGGTTTGCTCAAACATCGAGATCGGCGCCTGCTTGAACTTGATCGCCACTTCTGTGCGGCGGGCTGAGAGAGCCTTGCCGGTTCTCAGGTAGAACGGCACTCCTGCCCAGCGCCAGTTGTCGACCTCCAGCCGAACGGCCGCATAGGTTTCGGTGACACTGCCGGGTGCCACATGCTCAGCATCCCGGTAGGCCACCACCGGCTCATCGTGGACACGGCCCGCGCGATACTGCCCCCGCACCGAGTTCGCGAGCGCTTCCGCCTCATTGGGGATCCGGATCGCCGCCAGAGCTTCGGCTTTGGCGTTCCGAACCCGCTCCGCCTCAAAGCGCGCGGGTGGCTCCATAGCAATCAACGCCAGCAGCTGAAACAGGTGGTTAGGCACCATGTCCCGCAAGGCTCCCGTCCGGTCGTAGAACCGCCCTCGCCTCTCGACGTTGACGGTCTCGGCGACTGTGATCTGCACGTGATCGATGTGGTTGCGGTTCCAGATTGGCTCGAACAGGCCATTGGCAAAGCGCAACAGCAGGATGTTCTGGACGGTCTCTTTGCCGAGGTAGTGATCGATGCGGTAGATCTGGTCTTCGGTCAGAACCTCCAGAAGGGCTCTATTGAGCGCCCGGGCCGAGGCGAGATCGGTTCCGAAGGGCTTCTCAACCACCACCCGCCGCCACGGGGCGCCTGAGGCCCCCTCCTGGGACAGGCCGGCCCGGGCCATTTGGCGCGCGATGGGCTCGAAGGTGTCCGGTGGCATGGCCAGGTAGAACAGCCGGTTGCCCCGAGTGCCGGCGGCCGCCTCAACCTCCTCCAAGGTCGCCCCGAGCGTGGAAAAGGTCTGCGCATCATCAATGCTGCCGGACACGTAAGCGGCATGGGCCACAAGCCGTTGAGCCAGCTCAGGGTCGACCTCGCGCGTGGCGTGGGTCCGAAGGGCGGCGAGCAGATCGTCCCGGAACTGATCCGCTGTTTGGACCGTTCGCGCTACCCCGACGATCCCGAACCGCTCCGGCAGCAGGCCTGTGGCGGCCAGATTGTAGAGCGCCGGCACGAGCAAGCGGCTCGTCAGATCCCCGGAGGCACCAAAGATCACAAAGCAGCATGGGTCAGCGGCGGGCGCTAAAGATTGCGTCATGACCGGTCTCCTTCCTGCCTCTTGGCCTCGACATGGCCGCCGAAGCCCTTGCGCATAGCGGACAGGATCTTCTCGGCAAAGGTATGCTCCTGGCGCGAGCGGAAGCGGGCATAGAGGGCGGCTGTGAGGACTTCGGCCGGGACCGCCTCATCGATTGCGGCCTGGACGGTCCAGCGCCCCTCACCGGAGTCCTCGACGTAGCCTGAATAGGTGCTGAGATGCTTGTCCTCGGCGAGGGCGGTGGCGGTGAGATCAAGCAGCCAGGAGGTGATCACGCTGCCTCTACGCCAGACTTCAGCGATATCGGCCACATCGAAGTCGAAGCGGTGCTCGGACGGCAGGGCTGGGCTTGAGGCGTTGCGCAGGATGTCGAAGCCTTCGGCGTAGGCCTGCATCAGACCGTACTCGATGCCGTTATGGATCATCTTGACGAAGTGGCCGGCACCGTTCGGCCCGGCATGGATGTAGCCCTGCTCGGCTCGGGGATCCCTGCCCTCGCGTCCAGGGGTGGCTGGCAGATCCCCCCGTCCAGGAGCCAAAGCGGCAAAGATCGGATCCAGGCGCTTAACCACTGCTGGCTCACCCCCGATCATCAGGCAGTACCCGCGTTCGAGCCCCCACACACCACCGCTGGTGCCCACATCGATATAATGCAATCCGTGGCTGCGGAGCTCCCCTGCCCGCCGGATGTCGTCCTGCCAGAAGGTGTTGCCGCCATCGATGATGGTATCCCCTTTGTCCAGAATCCCGGCAAGCTGCTGGATGGTTGCCTCGGTAATCTCACCAGCGGGCAGCATGACCCAGACAACCCGTGGTGCCTGCAGCTTTGCGACAAGATCTTCCAGGCTCGCCACTCCTGTGGCACCCTCCTCCGCCAGATCTATGACGGCTTCCGGATTGTGGTCATACACAACGGCTGCATGTCCTGCTCGCATAAGACGACGAGCAATGTTCCCGCCCATCCGGCCCAAGCCAACGATTCCCAGTTGCATCTCCTGGCCCTCACAAGGCCTTGCCAGGTGTTCGGGGTGGAGTTCGCCCGGCAAAGCTTGGACAAACGCCGCCGTTAAGGTGGTTTAAGATAGGCTTCGCGGGCGCCATGTCACGCTTCAGAGACCCTTGCCGGGTATCGATGCAGTTCCCCGCGTTACGGCACCGCCGTTGGTTCGCTCTGCGATGCGAGGAACTTGGCCACTCCGGCTGCAGCCATCGGCCGTGCAAACAGGTAGCCTTGTGCGTTGTGGCACCCCATTTCGCGCAGTTGCCGCGCTTGACCTTCCGTTTCCACTCCTTCGGCGGTGACCTGGAGATTCAAGCTCTTCGCCAGGCTGATCACCGCTTCAACGATAGCTCTGTCCTCGGGATCGCATTCAAGGTCGCGTACGAAGCTCTGATCGATCTTGATATGACTTACAGGAAACTGCTTGAGGTGAGTCAAGGACGCGTAACCCGTCCCGAAATCGTCAAGCGCAATCTGAACGCCGTGCCTCCGGAACTTTTCGAGGGTCCCGGATACCATCTCGGACCGACCTTCAAGCAGCACCTTCTCGGTGACCTCGATTTCGAGGTGCTTAGCGGGTACCTTTGCCAGGTCCAGTACATGAAGAACATTATCGGCTAGGTCTGGGTGGCTGAATTCTGAGCTGGAGAAGTTGATAGCCACGCGGCCGGGATTGATGCCTGCGATAAGCCACCTCCGAATATCGGACACAATCTTGCCGATCAGCCGCTTGCTGAGCACGATGGCAAGCTCCGGATCGTCGAAGGCCAACCCAAATGTTGCCGGTGTCAGGAGACCCTTCAGTGGGTGTTGCCAGCGGGCGAGCGCCTCCAGGCCGATCATGCGCCTTGTCGAGAGGCATACCTTCGGCTGGTAGAACGGGATGATCTCCTCCCGGTGGAGCGCCTCTCTGATCTCTTTGAGCAGTGCAAGCCGCTGCTCGGCAGCCACCCTCATCGACGCCGAGTAGGTGACGACCCGGCTGCGCCCCTCGGACTTTGCCTGGTAGAGCGCAATATCGGCGTCCTTCAACAGCTCTGCCGATGCGGCGTCATGCTCCGGGAACGCGGCCACTCCGATGCTGGCCCTTGTGATGATCATCCTGCCCTCGTGGGCAAAAGGCTGGCGAATTCTCTGGATGATGTTGTCGGCAAGGCTTATGGCATTCCCGACCTTCAGGGGCTCCACGACGATGACTGCGAACTCGTCGCCACCCAGTCGGGCCACGGTATCGCACTCCCGCATCATGTCCGACAGTCGCGCAGCCGTCTCCTTTAGCAGAGCATCGCCAGCCGCATGACCAAGGCTGTCGTTGACATCCTTGAAGTTGTCCAGGTCGATCAGGAGCAGACTGACACTGGTGTTCTTCTCAAGGGCATCCTTTAGAGCCCGATCCAGCCTATGTTGAAGCAATGCCCGGTTCGGCAGGCCGGTGAGCGGGTCATGGTTCGCAGCCCGCCAGATCTCCTCCTCGGCGGCCTTGCGGTCGGTGATGTCGAACGTGACGCCAACCACGCGATGCGGCCCCGCTTTCTGAGCCCGCGTGCCGAGCCAGAGCGACCTCCCGTCAGGCAGGAAGTAACGAAATTCCATCGTATCTGCGCCTGTTTCGCGGAGATTCTCGAAAAACTCCTCACGACGCGCCCGATCTTGGGGCCCGATCCGCTCCAGAAAGTCTTCGGCGGATCCCGATCCGAGACCCAGCAGCGCCAGGGAGTTTTCAGATCGTGTGACCTGATCTGTTCGGGTGTCCCGTTCCCAAGCGACCATCCGCGCAGCCTGGAGGGCGAGCTGCAGTCGCGCCTCGCTGTCACGCAAGGCGTCCTCGGCCCGCTTGCGCTCCGTGATGTCCTGAATCGTCCCGAGCTTCCGGATTGCCCGGCCGTCCCCATCGAGGATCGTGCGACCACTTGCGGCAACCCACCTCACCTCGCCGGTGTCCGCCCGGATGATGCGGCATTCGTCCCTGTAGGCGAGTTCATTCTCGGGAGCGGCTGCAAAGAACCTGTCCCCCATCCGGGTGCGGTCCTCGGGATGGATCCGGTCGAGGAATGTGTCGCGTGTAGCGGGTGTTTCAGGAGAAATGCCCAGGACGTCGCGTGCCTCGCGGGTCCACTCGCGATGGCCCGTGACGAGGTCCGCATCCCAGATCCCAAGGCCTGTTGTCTCGATGGCGAGACGGAGGCGCTCCTCGCTAGTCCGCAAGGCTTCTGCGGCCTGCTTCTGCTCGTGGATGTCCGTGGCGGTCCCAAGCCAGCGAGCAATGTGCCCCTGCTCGTTGTAATCAGGGATGGCACGGGCAAGGATCCAGCGGTACGCGCCCGAGTGATGGCGCACCCGGTACTCGGCCTCATAGGCCTCACCTGTCCGGATCGAGTGGCACCACCGGGTCCAGGCCCGATCCCTGTCCTCAGGGTGAGCCACCGTGTTCCAGCCCTCGTTGTCGATCGAACCAGGAGCTGCCCCGGTGAAGTCATAGTAGCGTCTGTTGCGGTACTCGTGACGCCCGTCCGGCCCGGCGATCCAGGCCATCTGGGGGAGAGCGTCGATGATCGTGGCAAGCCCCGTCTCATGTTCCGCCAGGACCATGTTGTCGCGTCTGAGCGTCAGCTCCCGCAGGACAGTCCGGGCGAGGGCCCGCAGCGCTTTCGCCTGGCGTTGCGTGGCTCCTTGCGGGCGCGGCCGAGTATCTGCGACGCAAAGCGTGCCAAGCGGCAGCCCCTCCTCCGTCGCGAGCACCACACCGGCATAGAAGCGGAGTCCTGGCTCAGGCGTAACCGGGCCAATGTCGTAGAAGCGGGGATCCCTGTGTGTGTCCGGGACCACGAAGAGGTCCGGGTAGTGGATAGCGTGGGCACAGATCGATGCGTCGAGAGCTGTTTGCCGGATGTCTGAGCCGACGATGGCCTTTGACCACTGCCGATCCCCGTCAATGAAGTTCACCGCTGCGATGGGAGTATCGCAGATCTCGGCCGCGAGGGCGGCAACGTCGTCGAAGACGGTCTCCGGTCCGGTGTCCAGGATTCCAAAGCTCCGGAGAGCGGCGAGACGGTCGGCCTCCCTCCAGACGGGCAGGCTCCTGTCGTCAATGCACGCGGACATAGGCAAACCGCCCCTGAGATCGATCTCTTGCTCTTGCTTCCGGGAGAGCTAATCGATCCAGATAAATAAAACGGTAACTCCGTGCGGGCGTCATCTCCTCCAGGTCTGCCCGCGATAAAACCTCCGGCAACTGGCGCGACTGAGAGATCCAACCGCCTTCTCGCGATGGCTCTACGTGAGGCCATTTAAGGTCTCGGCTACGATGGCCTGCAGGTCGTCCACTCGGAACGGCTTGCGTAGGATGGACGCATTGTGCCCAGCAACACTCTCGATTGCCGCCGTATCAGCATATCCGCTCGCAAACACAATCGGCAGCTCCGGCAACCGTTCGCGTGCCGCCCTGGCGACCTCAGCCCCGTTCATGCCGGGCATGGCAAAATCGACCACCATCAGGTCGGGGGAGCCGGCGGCCAGCTCCGCCAGCCCGGCTGGGCCATCGGCAGCCTCCAGAACCCGGTAGCCAAAAGTTTCGAGTGAAGCGACAAGCACGTGCCCTATGTCAGGATCATCGTCGATAACCAGGATGGTGGCTGCAAGGCCTGATGCGGCGCCGCTAGCTGCATCAGGCTCGACACCGAGCCCGATCTGAGCCTCCGTCTTCGGCAGATAGAGGCGCACAGTGGTCCCTCTGCCCGGCTGGCTCTCGATCCGAGCTGTTCCACCAGCCTGCTGTGCGATGCCATACACCTGACTGAGACCGAGGCCTGTGCCCTTGCCGACGCCTATGGTTGTGAAGAACGGGTCGAAGGCCCGCGCCGCTACCTTCGGCGACATGCCCGCGCCAGTATGGGAGTTCCCATCTCCAGGTCTGGATATGATCGTCAAGGCAGGGTTGTTTCAGCGTCGGTCGCTTTGGGGTTATGTTGATACGTGGGGCAGCCGAGAGGATGCTAGGCGCCTCCATATGCCTGGATGCGCTTAGCCTAGAACAGTGGAGTGAGCTTGATCAACTCCATCCAGCAGTTCTGATTCGTGGGTGCGCATTCGCGCACTGATGGTCCTGCTCTGCGCCGGACGTCATCGGGTTGCTGCCGAGGTCGCCGCCATGATACGTCAACAGAAGAAGACGGTACGCTTCGGGTTCACGCGTTATGAGGCGGAAGGCTTGCATGATGCCCTGCGCAGGCACGCCCCCACGGTCGCGCCCACCTGCCGGGGCAAACAATGAAGTTACTGGGCGGTCTCTCAGCGGTTCTCGGAGCAGTGTCGAAGTGATCCTTGTTCATGAAGGTCACATCGACACTCTCCGCCGCAAGCACAAAACCCGGCAGGTTCGCACCACAGCGTAATGTTTTGCCCTCATTCGGATGAGCTAAAACCAGAAGGTTCTGTCTCAGCCAATTGGCGGATGTTTGCTCAAGGATCAGAGCGCCACTTCCATTCGGCCGGCTGAAGAGCCTCACCGGCGTTTTCCGAGAACAGCAAAGTGGTTTGACGTCCGTTAAGAACGGTTTTCGTCCAACCTAGGGTTCAAAGCGGTTTCAATCCGGCTTCGATCTGTGGGCGCCGGCCCTCCAGGAACGGCGGCAGGGACAATGTCTCGCCGAGCGTGTCCATGGGCTCGTCGGTGGCAAAGCCCGGCCCATCGGTGGCGATCTCGAACAGGATGCCATTCGGCTCGCGGAAGTAGAGACTCTGGAACCAGAAGCGGTCGACGGGACCGCTCGACGGCATGCGCACGTGATTGAGGCGCTCCGCCCAGGCCTTGTAGTCGGCGTCGGGGATGCGGAAGGCCACATGATGCACACCCCCTGCCCCGGGCTGGGCGATCGGCAGGTTGGGCTCCACGGACACGTGCAGCTCGGCCGCCGCTCCGCCCGGCCCCATCTGGTAGACGTAGGTGCGGGTTTCCTCGTTGCCGGGCGTAGCGTAATCCCGCACACGGGCCATGCCCATGATCTTGGTGACCACGAGATCGGTATAGTTCAGATCGGGCACGCTCATGGTGATCGGCCCGAGGCCGCGGATCTGGTGCTCCGCCGGCACGGGGCTGCGCTCCCACGGATGGGCGTCCTCGCCCTGCCCGCCGTCATCGATAAGGCTCAGGCGCTGGCCCTCGAAATCCTCAAAGTCGAGCGTCAGCCGCCCATCGCGCTCCACGACATCCGAATGCGTGACGCCCAGGTCCTGGAAGCGCTGCTTCCACCAGGCGAGCGTGTCGGCACCGGAGACCCGCATGGCGGTGCGGGTGATGCTGTGGGTGCCGCGCTGCTCGCGCTCCACGGGCCAGTCGAAGAAGGTGATGTCGGTGCCAGGCGAACCGCGCCCGTCGGCGTAGAACAAGTGGTAAGCGCTGACGTCGTCCTGATTGACAGTCTTCTTCACCAGCCGCAGGCCAAGGGTCTTTGTGTAGAAGGCATGATTGGCCGGGGCGTTGCCGGTGACGGCGGTGAGATGGTGGATGCCGGTGAGTTGCATGTGAGTTGTCCTTGTGGGGCAGAGCGGGTTCGATGACACGCTCGCCGGAATCATCAGAGCTGATCGAGCCAAGCCGTCGTGAGACCGACGTCGGTCTTGGAAAGGGCGTGGCCTGTCGGCAGCATGTTGTGCTGAACCTTGGCCCCTGCCTTGTTCAGGATTGCAACCAGCTTTTTGGCGTTGTCCGCCGGCACGATCGGATCCGACGCGCCGGACAGGATCAGCACCGGTTTCTCGGTGAGATCCACAGCCGGTGGGTTCTGCAGCGGCACCATCGCCCGCAGCAGGGCTGCTCCAGCCAGGGCCTCCGGCCGGAGCTGCAGCATCGCCGCGGCGATGTTGGCGCCATTGGAGAAGCCGATGGCCACCGGCGCTGCCAAGCCATAGGCCTCGCGAGCCTCAGCGATGAAGTCGGCCAGCTCGTTGGCGCGGCGGCGCACATCCTCTTCATCGAACACGCCCTCGGCGAGGCGGCGGAAAAAGCGGGGCATGCCGCCCTCCAGCACCTTGCCGCGGGGCGACAGAAGAGCTGATCCCGGCGAGATCATGTTGCCGAACGGGATCAGGTCGTCCTCATTCCCGCCGGTGCCGTGCAGGAGCAGAAGTGGTGGCTGGTTCGGTTCAGAGGCAGGCTTGATGCGGTGGATGAAAGAGAGTTCTCGTGTCGACGCTGTGGCGGTCATGGCGGTTCTCGTGGCGGGAGAAAAAGCCCCCGCCCCGGCTGCAAAGCCTGCGGGCGGAGGTGGAGGAAGCGGTTCAGACCACCTTCGGCAGGACAGCCTCGATGCGCTCGCGATTCGGCTCCAGGAAACGGGGCAGCTTCAAGGCTTGACCGAGTGACTCCGCCGGTTCGTCGACAGCGAAACCGGGATCGTCGGTGGCGATCTCGAACAGGATCCCGTTCGGCTCACGGAAGTACACCGCCCGGAAGTAGTCCCGGTTCTTCTGCTCAGTGGCGCGGATGCCGTGGTTCTGCACGAGCCTCTTGACCATCTCGGCCTGCACCGCGTCGCTGGCCGCCCGGAAGGCAATGTGATGGACCGTGCCGGCACCTGACCGTCCACGCTGGAGACCACCGGGTGCGTTCAGATCAATGATGCCGCCGAGCGCCGTGTCACCGGCCTTGTACCGGATGCGCGATCCCTCTCGGCTGATCTCGGTGAAGCCGAAGATGTCGGTCAGGATGGCACCGGTGGGAATGGCATTCGCCACCAGAAGGCTAGCGCTATGGAAGCCACGGATTGCATGCTCGAGCGGAATTTCGGCGTTGCTCCACGCCGGCTCGCTCTCGATGCCGGGCACAGCCACGAGTGCCAAGCGCATGCCGTCTGGGTCCTTGAACACCAGGACAGTCTCGCCGAAACGCTCCGTCGGAGCCTCATGCGACACGCCCTTCGCGGCAAGCCGCTGTGTCCAGTAGCCGATGGAGCCCTCGGGCACCCGAAACACCGTCTCCTGTGTCTCGCCGACGCCGAGCCGGCCTGGAGCGGCATGGGCCCACGGGAAGAACGTCAGGACCGTGCCGGGCTGGCCGGCCTCGTCCCCGTAGTAGAGGTGATAGGTGCCTGGATCGTCGAAATTGACGGTTTTCTTGACCAGCCGCAGCCCAAGCACGCGGGTGTAGAAGTCAAGATTGCGCTGGGCCGGGCCTGCAATGGCGGTGATGTGGTGGATGCCGTTCTGGACCATGATGGTGTCCTCTCATGGGGCAACTAAGCCCCGGGTTGAGTAAGACATACGCTTGATTAGGTCGAACGCCATTGCGTCAATGCAATATCAAGGCTGCACAACAGCCATTTGCCTTGCATGAATGGAAGCATCATGTTTGCCGCCACACGGACCACTCCTGGTCCTGGAGACAGACCCATGATCGACAACCGCCTCGCGCCTTACGGCGCATTCGCCTTGCGTGCAGCCCTCGGCATCATGTTCATCGCCCACGCCTACCTGAAGCTCGCCGTGTTCACGGTGCCGGGCTTTGCCGGCTTCCTCGGCCAGATGGGCTACCCGACCTTCCTCGCGTGGCCGATCATCCTGGCTGAACTGATCGGTGGCTTTGCCATTCTCGCAGGCTTCTATGCCCGGATCGTCTCGGTCGCGCTGCTGCCGGTCCTGCTGGGCGCCGCCCTGATCCATGCGCCGAACGGCTGGGTCTTCAACGCCCCGAACGGCGGCTGGGAGTATCCTGCCTTCCTGGCAGCAGCAGCCGTGGCCCATATCCTGATCGGCGATGGCGCCCTCGCGATCAAGCCCGTCACGTTGGCGAGCTCTCCCGCGACTACACTCCGGACCCGCGCCGGCTGAAGCGTTGACCTTCTAATCAGGCGGCCGGCGCACCTCCTGCGCGGCCGTCTACGTCTACGGGAGGCTTGTGATGGCGGAACAGTTCAAGAACCTAGCCTGGGATGACCTGCGCCTGATCAAGAGCATCGCAGAGGCCCGCAGCCTGCCGGCTGCGGCCGAGCAGCTCGGGGTCAACCACTCGACGGTGTTTCGCCGCCTCGGGCAACTCGAGGAGGCGATGGGCACCAAGCTCTTCGAACGCCATCGCGTCGGCTATACCCTAACTCCTGTCGGCGAGGAGATGGTCGGGCTCGCGCAGAAGGTGGACGAGGACATCACCGCCTTCATGCGGAAACTGGCCGGACGGGAGATCATACCGGCTGGAGAGTTGCGGGTCACCACGAATGATTCCCTGCTGATCCATCTGCTCACACCCTTGTTCGCCGGCTTCCACCGGCAGTGCCGCGATGTCCGGCTGGATGTCGTCCTCGCCAACCAGGAACTGAATTTATCTAAGCGTGATGCCGACGTGGCGATCCGGGCAACAGACAGTCCGCCCGAGAACCTGGTTGGGCGCCGGGCTGCGACCATCGCCTGGGCGCTGTACGGCAGCGCAGCGGCTTTCGCGGATCCCGAGGTGATCGCCCCGGAGCGCCTATACGAGCAGGACTGGGTGTCGCTTGGGGACAACTTCGCGACGTTCAAGGCCGTGAAGTTCATCCATGAGCATGTCGCGCCAGAACGCGTGGCCTATAAGGTTAACACGGTGCTCGGAATGGCTGAGGCGATTGAGCAGGGCCTCGGCATCGGCCACCTCCCCTGCTTCATTGGCGATATACGGCCCGGTCTCGTCCGACTCAGCCTGCCCAATCCGGAATTCGCCACCGGGCTCTGGCTGTTGACGCACCCCGATCTGCGTCATTCCCCACGCGTCCGGGTGTTCCTCGACTTCCTTGCCGCCGAAATCGGCAAGCAACGCAAGCTGATTGAAGGGGCAACGGTGGATCCAGAATCCACAACGCCCCAGCAATGAGGCCTCATTGTTCTCACGCAATTCAAGGATTGCGTGAGAACAATCGAACTCACCTCCCGTCCATTCTAAGGCAATTCACCGGCGCTCTGGTTTCGATCGAGCCTACATCATGGAGATAAATGAATGGCTAAAGTACTCGTGCTCTACTACTCATCCTACGGCCACATGGAGCAGATGGCCATCGCCGCCGCAGAGGGCGTGCGCCAGGCGGGCGGCGAGGCGGTCGTCAAGCGGGTGCCGGAACTCGTGCCCGAGGAGATCGCGCGGAGCGCGCACTTCAAGCTCGATCAGCCGGCGCCGGTCGCCACGGTTGGCGAACTGCCGGACTACGACGCCGTCATCCTCGGCGTGCCGACGCGCTACGGCCGCATGGCCTCGCAGATGGCGAACTTCTGGGATCAGGCCGGCGGCGTCTGGGCGCAGGGCCAGCTCAACGGCAAGGTCGGCAGCGTGATGGCTTCGACCGCCACCCAGCACGGCGGCCAGGAGACGACCCTATTCTCCGGCATCACCAATCTCATGCACTTCGGCATGGTCATCGTTGGCCTGCCCTACTCGTACCAGGGCCAGATGTCGGTGGACGAGATCGTGGGCGGCTCGCCCTACGGCGCCACCACCGTCACGGGTGGGCAGGGCCAGCGCCAGCCGTCGCAGAACGAGCTTGATGCCGCCCGCTTCCAGGGCAGGCTCGTGGCCGAGACGGCAGCGAAGCTGACGGGCAACGCCTAAGGCTACGGAATACGGCCGGCCGCTCAATGGAGCAGCGGTCGGCCGGACCATCCTCACGTCCAGACCGCAGGACCACTCGTTGGTCTTGGCCGATCACTCCTGGAGAAGGGCCTGCGCTAGCCTAGTTCGCCATCCAAGACGTCGAGGCGATTCCCCCGAACGGTGCTTGCGAGATCTGCACGCTATCCGAGATCGAAGCCGCCATCCGGTTCCTGGCCAACATCAAAGCGCCCTAACCAATGATGCCACGGCATTCATGATGGGATGCCGTCCAATCCCCGCACGAAGGTTTACCTGCCATGTCGTCCCGTTTCACGCGTCTCATCCTGGTGCTTGCCCTATGCTCCGTTGCCGCCAGCTGTCACAGAACCTCGCTCGGCAGGTCGATTGGCTATCCGGCGCCGCCGCCAAAGAGCGATCTCTGGTCCGACCAGGCCCCACGGTAGATAACGGCTCACAGGTCGAGTCCCGCTCGACATCCTCATCAACAACGCTGGCATTATGGCCAATCCACTTTCCCGCGACGCGCGGGGGTATGAATCGCAGTTTGCCACCAACCATCTCGGTCACTTTCAGCTCACTGTTCGCCTGTGGCCCGCCCTGCTTCGTGCTAAAGGTGCCCGGGTGGTGTCACTCTCGTCACGTGCCCACTGGTATTCCGCGGTCGATTTCGACGATCCGAATTACGAGCGACGCGCCTACGACAAGTGGCTGGCCTATGGTCAATCGAAGACGGCTAACGCCCTGTTCACGGTGGGTCTCGACGCCCGCGGCAAAGCCCATGGTGTGAGCGCCTTCTCGGTTCATCCGGGGGCGATCTTTACTGACTTGGTGAAGTACCTGTCTCACGAAGAGATCGCCGCGTTCGATGTCTACGATGGGAATGGCCGTATTCGCATCGACCCAGACCGTGATCTCAAGACCATCGCCCAGGGTGCGGCTACGACCGCCTGGTGTGCGACAAGTCCTCAGCTCAAGGACAGAGGCGGCCTCTTCTGCGAGAACTGCTATGTCGCCATCGCACTTGGTGCCGAGGAGCAGAATCCGGTGGGGGTGCGCCCGTGGGCGACAGACCAGGATGCGGCCAATCGCCTGTGGCGGCTGAGCGAGCAACTCACAGGCGCCCGGCTTTAATCTCGACAGCCCCGGACGAAGACTGGCCAGCCAGGCTAATGATCCGGTGGGCGCAATGATGGCTTGGGTGCAAAGCCGTCATTGCACCCGTCGTGTTGGTTGCAAACCGCCCGATCCCCATATGCAGACCAACACATACTGATCGGATGGACTGATGAGACTGAATGAGGCTTTGGCCTTTGCAGGCCGCTGCGCTATCGATAGCGCCACCTTGCTTGAGCTGAAGGAAGCCATCCAGGAGCTACGTGCTCACTCGCGGAACAGCGTCCTGGCTGACCTTAGTGAGGATAGGATCACCGATATCGAGCTCCTCAGGAAGGAGTTGGCCTTGGAGCCCTGCGCCGGCTAGAGCTCGCCAAGGCATCGCGAACCCGTGACATGAACTGACCATCTGGAGAGCCCGATGTCCCTATCAATGTACCAAGCTTCGATCCCCGTGTTCGTGTACGGGCTGGCAAACCTGTCCGCAATCCTCGACAAAGCGGCCGCTCAAGCCCCCGAGCACCAGATTGATCCCGCTGCCTTGTTGGACAGCCGTCTTGCTCCCGACATGTTCCCGCTCGTAGGGCAAGTGCAGCTTGCAACCGATCACGCCAAGGGGGCTTCGGCTCGCTTGGCTGGCATTGAGGTGCCGAAGTTCGCCGATATCGAGACGAGCTTCGACGAACTGCAGCAGCGGCTTGCCCGGGTGAGCGAGTTCGTCAGGGGCATTGATCCCGATCGGATCGGCGGCTCCGAGGAACGGGAGATCGTGCTCACGATCGGCGGTCAGCCCAAGACTTTCAACGGCCAGACGTATTTGTTCAGCTTCGCGCTGCCGAACTTCTACTTCCATCTGACCACGGCCTATGCAATTTTGCGGCACAACGGGATCATGATTGGCAAACGCGACTTCCTTGGCCCGATCCTGTGATCTGGCTCACCGTCTCTTGTGAGGGACGGTGGACCCACGATCACGCTTGTGGTGGGTCACCATTCCACGCCCTGGTCAGCAGACTCCGCAGGGCTGCCTCCTCAAGCGGGCGCGGATTCCAGTAAGGAGCCGCCAGCGTCGCCTTGACGGCTTGCTCGATGCTGTCCTCCGGCATGCCGATGTCGCGCAGAGCCTGTTTGGCTCCAAGACGTCCAGCCAGCTCGAACAAGCCTTGAGCGGCGTCTGCAGCTCTCAAGGCCCGTGCGATGCGTTCCATAGCCTCAGGGGCCGCCGGTGCATTGTAGGCAACTGCGTGCGGCAGGACGATCGTATGGGTTTCCGCATGCGGCAGGTTGAAGGTGCCGCCGAGGACGTGACAGAGCTTGTGATGCAGGGCCATGCCCACTGCGCCGAGACAGGTGCCGCACAACCACGCTCCGTACAGGGCGTCGCTGCGAGCCGTGGGATCGTGCGGGTCTTCCGGGATCCGCGGCAGGGCACCGGCAAGGCTGCGGATGCCCTCCTCGGCCATGAGCGAGATCACCGGATTGCGATCTCTGGCGTACAGAGCCTCGACCGCGTGGGCCATCGCGTTCATGCCAGACGTCGTGGCAATGGACGCAGGCAGGCCCATTGTGAGATCGACATCGTAGATGACGACCTCCGGCAGAACCTTCAATGTCCGCTGGGTGATCTTCACGCCTCCCTTGGTCTCGCCGAAAATTGGCGTCATCTCCGAGCCGGCATAGGTCGTGGGAATCACGATCTGCGGCAAGTCGGTGCGTAACGCGATGGCCTTACCCAGACCTATCGTTGATCCGCCGCCGATGGCCACGACGGCGCCTGCCCTGAGTTCCTTGACCACCTGCAAGGCTTGTTCTGTTGCCTCCACAGGCGTGTGCATGACCGCCCCAGCATGGATGCCCACGCTCAGGTCACCCAGCTGTGCGGCGACTTCATAGGCTTGTTCCTCGCCTCTGCCTGGGGTGGAAAGAACAAGCGCCCGGCACACGCCCAGGCGCTCGGCCTCGGCCTTGAGCTGGGCGAGCGTCCCCGAGCCGAACACCACGCGGGCCGGAAGGGCGTCATAGACGAAGGGTTGCATGGTCATACCTCCTGTGAGGGATCAGGCGGTGTCTGCATCGGCCTGAACCCGTTCCAGCGGCAGATTCTTGCCCCAACAACGGCTCTTGCCGAGGGACTTCGATAAACGATAGCGATCTCTGGACCGACTAGGCTCCGGAATAAGGGGCTAACGGACCATAGAGGGCGCCAGGAGGATATCTATTTCCTTGACGGCCTCGCGTACCGGGAGCAGCATCGGGCTTTCCCATGGGAGGCACCCATGTTCGACCAGGCCGTCCAATTCAGTGAGGCGTTTCGCCAAGGTGCAGGCCAGATGCAGGGATTGCTGATCCCAGCCCTGAAAGGCTGCCCGCATTGCCGCACGGTACAGATGATCTCGGCGCCGGTACTGGGCAGGTGCGACGATTGCGGAGACGAACTGGCAGTGTTGGACCCCAAAGACGTCTGACCGTCCGCACAAGACCCAACAAGGTATGCCGCCAATCATGCCGCAGCATCGGGTGCTGTGATACATCTTTCCTGTCAGCATCAAGGGTCAGCCCTGCCCAATCCAGCTGATCAGGAGCCGATGATGTCTCTGTCAGAGGTGAGGCTGATCCCGATCACACGACTCATTACGTCTGGATCCTCTGTCCTTCGTCCCTGCCAGGTTTAACAACCGACCCGAAGGACTGCGGTCTCTTTGAGGGGATGGCAGCGCGGCGCGAGGCCGATGAGGGCTGCCATCTTATCGATGCCGGCTCCTTCCACCGCGCCAGCGCCTGCCAGACGTCCGGGTTGGAGGCAGGTGGACTTGCCATCGGGCCGTCCATTCCCTTAGAGCAGTTTGGGGTTGAACGGAATCGACGTGTCTGATTCCGTAGTGAGTGGGGCGTGAGCAGCGAGGCTCACCATGACCACGCCGCTATCACAGGATCTGCGCCGGCGCATTGCCCGGGCTGTT
>JAESGY010000450.1_pt1 | contig 17006 bp, 19 predicted proteins | sample 9269841 | NCBI WGS metagenome assembly JAESGY01 (sample SAMN17022865, study PRJNA683097) | algae metagenome | isolation source: Spirirestis rafaelensis WJT71-NPBG6 and co-occurring heterotrophs from... | place: USA: Pinto Wells, Joshua Tree National Park, Colorado Desert, CA | collected 2006-08-15
GGTGGGCGGGCCATCGCCGGCGGCCTCGCCGGGCTCCAGCCCGTCCTTGGGGGCGGTCACGCTTCGTCCCGACGGCCGCTGCGCAGGGCGCGGATCTCGGCCTCCAGCACGGCCGGGTCAGGGGAGGGAAGCCAGCTCGCCTGTGCCATCACCGCCTGGGCCAGGCGGCGCTTGTACTCGGCGCGGGGGATCTCATGCGCGCCGAATTGCGACAGATGCTCGGTCAGGAACTGGCTGTCGAGCAGGGTGAAGCCGCCGAGGCGCAGCCGCGCCACGAGGTGGACGAGGGCGACCTTGGAGGCGTCGCGGGCGCGGCTGAACATGCTCTCCCCGAAGAAGGCACTGCCGACCACGACGCCATAGAGCCCCCCAACCAGGGCATCGCCCTGCCAGACCTCGACCGAATGGGCATGGCCCTGGCGATGGAGGGAGAGAAAGAGGAACTCGATCTCCGGGTTGATCCAGGTGTCCTCCCGCCCTGGTGCCGGGGCGGCGCAGCCGGCGATGGCGCCGGCGAAATCGGCATCGGCGGTGACGCGGAAGGGGCCGGAGAGGACGGTGCGCAGCAGCCGCTTCGGCAGGTGGAAGCGCCGGTCGAGGGGAATGACCCCCCGGCGTTCGGGATCAAGCCAGTAGAGCCGGTCGCCCCGCCGGCTCTCGGCCATGGGAAAGAGCCCGGCGCGATAGGCGCGGAGCATGAGATCCGGGGTGATGTCGATCTGCCGGCGGCTCATGCGGCAGTGACCAGAGGAGAGAGGGCGCCGAAGATGGGACCGGGACGGGCCGCGGTGGCGGGATGGCGGGCGTGAGGAGCACTGCAAGCGGCCGCAGGCCCGCCAGTCCGGGCGCAAGGCTGTACGGGATCGTCCGGCGGCATGGTCACCCGCCCTGCGGCCGCGCCGCGCCATCGGCCGGAGCGATCGGGCGCCAAGGCCGCATCAGTCCCCGGCAGGGCATGCATCCGGTGCTTCCCTGCGATCGCGGCCGTGCACTTGGACCCGGCGGGATCGCTGGCCGGGCAGGCTGCTTCCACCCTGCCGACCAACGCCCCGGCCGCGCCGCACGGCAGAAGAACACCCTTGTCGGAATGGGCGATCAATCCCATGCCCGGTCGCGCATGCGGCGGACCCGTTCTCACGCATCAGGCGCGCCTGGCGGGAGACACCCCGCCCAGTTCCGCCCCAGCTCATCGACGCGACCGACCAGCCCCCGCCGCGTCGTGGAAGCGGGCTGTTCCGCAGCCCTGGCGACCGGCCGCAATTGCGTCACCGGCTCACCCCGAAGGGCGAGTTCGGCCGGTTCCGGCAAGCGCTCCTTCGCCTCAAGGATGCGGTGGCTCGACATTCGACGACTATAGCCAGCCCCTGGCCGCACCGCCACGCGCTTGCCGGCCACTCCCGCCTAACGTCGGGGGGAGCCTGCTCAGCCCGCCGCCATCCGCTTCGCCACGAAGCGCTCCAGCCAATGGATGGTGTAGTCCCCGGCCTGGAATTCCGGGTCCTCCATGATGGCGCGGTGCAGCGGCAGGGTGGTGCTGATGCCGTCCACCACCATCTCGGCCAGCGACCGGCGCAGCCGCGCGATCGCCTCGGCCCGAGTCACGCCATGCACCACCAGCTTGGCGACCAGGCTGTCGTAATGCGGCGGCACGCTGTAGCCGGAGTAGAGCGCACTATCCACGCGCACGCCGAGCCCGCCCGGCGCGTGGTAGGTGGTCACCCGGCCGGGGGACGGCGTGAAGCTGTCGGGGTCCTCGGCGGTGATCCGGCACTCGATGGCATGGCCATGGAAGCGGATCTCCGACTGGTCGTAGCCGAGCGGCTCGCCGGCCGCGACACGGAGCTGCTCCTTCACCAGGTCGATGCCGCAGACCATCTCCGTCACCGGATGCTCCACCTGCAGCCGGGTGTTCATCTCGATGAAGGCGAACTGCCCATCCTGCCAGAGGAATTCCAGCGTGCCGGCATTGCGGTAGCCAAGCTCCCGCAGCGCCCGCGTCACCTGGGCGCCGAGCGCGTCGCGCTCCGCAGCGTTCAGCACGGGCGAGCCCGCCTCCTCCACCAGCTTCTGGTGGCGGCGCTGGAGCGAGCAGTCCCGCTCGCCGAAATGCACGACATTGCCGCGGGTATCGGCCAGCACCTGCAACTCGATATGCCGGGGCCGGTCGAGATACTTCTCCAGATACACCGCATCGTCGCCGAAGGCGGCCTTGGCCTCGGTCCGGGCGACGCGCCAGGCCTCCTCCAGCTCCTCCTCGGAGCGCGCGACCTTCATGCCGCGCCCGCCACCGCCGGCCGCCGCCTTGATCAGCACGGGATACTTCACCTCGGCGGCGACGGCCCGTGCCTCCTCGACCGAGGCCAGCGCGCCGCGGCTGCCGGGCACCAGCGGCACGCCGAGCCGGCGCATCGCGTCCTTGGCCGCGATCTTGTCGCCCATCATGCGGATGTGCTCGGGGCGCGGGCCGATGAAGGCGAGGCCGTGCGCCTCCACCATCTCGGCGAAATTGGCGTTCTCCGACAGGAAGCCATAGCCCGGATGCACCGCATCCGCCCCGGTGATGGCGGCGGCGGAGAGGATGGCGGCGACGTTCAGGTAGCTGTCCCGCGCCGGGGGCGGGCCGATGCAGACGCTCTCATCCGCCAGGCGCACATGCATGGCGGCGGCATCCGCGGTGGAGTGCACCGCGACGGTGCGGATGCCCATCTCCTGGCAGGCGCGGTGGATGCGCAGCGCGATCTCGCCACGATTGGCGATCAGCACCTTCCCTATGCGCACGCGCGCTTACTCCACCACCATCAGCGGCTCGCCATATTCGACGGGCGTGCCGGTCTCGATCAGGATGCGGGTGACGGTGCCGGCCTTCGGCGCCTTGATCTGGTTGAAGGTCTTCATCGCCTCGATCAGCAGCAGGGTCTGGCCCTGCGCCACCTTGGCGCCCAGGGTGACGAAGGGCGGCTGCCCCGGCTCCGGCGAGAGATAGGCGACGCCGACCATGGGGGAGGCGACGAGGCCCGGATGCTTGGAGAGGTCGGCCGTCTCCTCCGCCGCGGCCTGTGCCGCCGCGGGCGCGACGGGCACAGGCGCCTGGGCCGGCCCGGGCTGGCCCATCATCGGTGCCGGCCAGGCCATCTGCACGGAGGGGGCGGCCGCCGGGGCCGGCAGGGTGCGGGCCACGCGGATGCGGCTGTCCTTCTCGACCAGCTCGATTTCGGTGAGGTCGGTGTCCTTCAGGATCTGCGCCAGGGCGCGGATCGCCTCGGGGTCGAACTGGATGCCGTTGCTCATTCTTCGTCGTCCGGGTCGCCGGCGCCGACCAGCCCCGCCATCGCCTGCAGCGCGAGCGCATAGCCCTGCACGCCCAGGCCGGCGATGACGCCGGTCGCGGCCTTCGACACATAGCTGTGGTGCCGGAATTCCTCCCGGCGATGGATATTGGTGATGTGCACCTCGATCACCGGCAGGCCGACGGCCAGCAGCGCGTCGAGGAGCGCGATGGAGGTGGTGGTGTAGCCGGCCGGGTTGATCACGATGCCGGCCGCCCGCCCGCGGCATTCCTGCACCCAGGTCACCAGCTCGCCCTCGCCATTGGTCTGGCGGAAATCGATCGCCAGCCCCAGCTCCTCCGCCGTCTCGGCGCAGAGCGCCTCGACATCGTCGAGGGTGGCGTGGCCGTATTTCTCCGGCTCGCGCGTGCCGAGCATGTTCAGATTCGGACCGTTCAGGACGGCAATGAGCGGCGGGGTCACGGCAGGGTGTCCTGTCGGGTGGGGGCGAACGGGCTAGCACGGGCGGATTTCGTGCCGCAAGCGTTGGGGTGCGCCGGCGCCGCCCGGCCATGCGTCCGCTGCCGGGCCGGGTGCCTTGCCGCGGGGCGCCCGCTTCGCCATGTTCCGCCGCATGGAGGATACGATTTCCATCACGGTGAACGGCGAGCCGCGGCAACTCCGCGTGCCCGCCACGGTGGCCGACCTGCTGGCGCAGATCGGCCTCGACATGCGCAAGGTCGCGGTCGAGCGCAACCTGGAGATCGTGCCCCGCTCCACCTATGCCGCGACGGCCCTGGCGGCCGGCGACCAGCTGGAGATCGTGCATTTCATCGGCGGAGGCTGAGCCATGGACACCATCCCGACCCAGGCGGCCCAGGATGACGGCTGGGAGGTCGCCGGCCTGCGCTTCCGCTCCCGCCTGATCGTCGGCACCGGCCGCTACAAGGACCTGGAAGAGACCGGCCGGGCGATCGAGGCCTCGGGCGCCGAGATCGTCACCGTGGCGGTGCGGCGGGTCAATCTCGGCGACCCCTCGGCGCCGATGCTGCAGGATTATGTGGACCCGAAGCGCTACACCTACCTGCCGAACACGGCCGGCTGCTTCACCGCCCAGGATGCGGTGCGCACCCTCCGGCTGGCGCGGGAGGCCGGGGGCTGGAACCTGGTGAAGCTCGAGGTCCTCGGGCCGCCGCCCTTCCTCTACCCCGATATGCGCGCGACCTTCGAGGCGCTGGAGGCGCTGCTGAAGGACGGCTTCCAGGTCATGGTCTACTGCTCGGACGACCCGATCGCGGCCAAGCGGCTGGAGGAGATGGGGGCGGTCGCGGTCATGCCGCTCGGCGCCCCGATCGGCAGTGGCCTCGGCATCCAGAACCCGGTGATGATCCGGGCGATCATCGAGAACGCCAAGGTCCCGGTGCTGGTCGATGCCGGCGTCGGCACGGCGAGCGATGCGGCGATCGCCATGGAACTCGGCTGCGATGCGGTGCTGATGAACAGCGCCATCGCCCATGCCCGGGACCCCGTCCGCATGGCCCGCGCCATGAGGGCGGCGGTGGAGGCGGGGCGGCTGGCCTATCTGGCGGGCCGGATGCCGCGGCAATATGCCGCCGACCCGTCGAGCCCGCTGCATGCCGGGGTGATTGGGCGGAACTGAGCGCCCCGACTTCGCCGGCACATTCCTGGTTTCCAAGGGCCTTTCGGCCCTTGTGGCGGGTGGTCCCGGAGGGCAGGGGCGACCCCGTCGCACCAAACGCGATGCGGTGTCCCGCGCCCCTTGCGCCGCCCCCTGGACCGCTGCAGATGCGGGGCCGCATTCGGGGGCGGGCATGGAGAGGGCAGGTGGGTCGCGCCGCGCGGCCTGGATCGCGGCATCGCTGCTGGCGGCGGGCACGGTCTGGCTGGCGGCCGGGCAGGGCTGGCGCCTCGGCGCCCTCTGGCTGGTTGGCGCGGCGCTCGGCCTCTCGCTCTACCACGCCACCTTCGGCTTCGCCGGTGCCTTCCGGGTATTGCTGGAGTAAGGGCGCGGCGCCGGGCTGCGCGCCCAGATGCTCATGCTGGCCGTGGCCGTGCTGCTGTTCCAGCCGGTGCTGGCGGAGGGCATGCTGCTCGGCCAGCCGGTGCGTGGCTTCGTCTTCCCGGCCGGCGCCGCGCTCGTCCTGGGTGCCTTCCTCTTCGGCATCGGGATGCAGATCGGCGGCGGCTGCGCCTCCGGCACGCTCTATGCCGCCGGCGGCGCGGGCGTCCGCAACCTGCTGACGCTGTTCTTCTTCGTGGCCGGCGCGACGCTCGCCGCCTGGCAGGCGGCGCTCTGGCAGGACTGGCCGGCGCTGCCCGCCCTCTCCCTGCCGGCGAGCCTCGGCCTGTGGCCTGCCATCCTCCTCGCCCTCATCGTCTTTGCCCTGGTCGCCTGGGGCTCGGCCAGGCTGGAGCGGCGCCGGCATGGCCGGGTGGAACCGATCCTCGGCCGCGGCAACTTCCTGACCGGCCCCTGGCCGCTCGCCTGGGGCGCGCTGGCGCTGGCCCTGTTGAATTTCGCCACCCTGGCGCTGGCCGGCCGGCCCTGGGCGATCACCTCGGCCTTCCCGCTCTGGGGCTCGCTCGCGGTCGGGGGGCTCGGCTTGGACGAGCCGGTCTTCTGGACCTATTGGGAGGAGCCGACCCGGGCCGAGGCGCTGCTGCGGCCGCTCTCGACCGAACGCACCACCGTCATGAATCTCGGCCTGATCCTCGGCGCGGCGCTGGCGGCGGGGCTGGCCGGGCGCTTCCGGTGGAACTCGCGCATCCCGGCGGGGCAACTGGCGGGCTCGGTCTTCGGCGGCCTGCTGCTCGGCATCGGCGCGGTGCTCGCCTTCGGCTGCAATGTCAGCGCCTATGTCTCCGGCATCGCCTCCGGCAGCCTGCATGGCTGGGCCTGGATCCTTCCCGGGCTGCTCGGCAATTGGGTGGGGCTGCGGCTGAGGCCGCTCTTCGGCCTCGGCCTGCCGCGCCGCGCGGCGCCACAATATGCGTGAAATTGGCGTGGAATTTCCCATATTGCATTGAGCATCTGCGGAACATATCTGCCCGGCGAGACAGGATGCGGTGCGCTGCCGTACCGCCCTGGTGGAGAGCGCAGACCCATGCATCTGTCCCGTCCGCTCGGCGCCGCGCTGCTGGCAACCGGCCTGTATGCCGCAGGCGACGCGGTGGCTGCCGGTCCGGCACTGCTGGCCGCGCAGGGTTGCCTCGGCTGCCATGGCCCGAACGGTGCCGGCATCGGCTCCGGCGCGCGGCTCGCGGGCCGGGAGGCATCGGAGCTGGACTCCATCATGCGCGCCTATGGCGCGAATGAGCGGCAGGGCACGATCATGAACCGCATTGCCCGGGGCTATACCGAGCAGGAAATCGCCGCCATCGCGGCCTGGTTCGCCGCGATCCGCTGAGGGGAGGAGAGGCATCGTGATCCATGCCCCGACCCGCCGCGCCGCCCTCGGCGCCACGCTCGGCCTGATCGCATCCCCCCTGGCCGCCCCTGCCCTGTCGCGCGCCCAGGGGCAGGCGCGGCTGCTGGTCATCGGCGGCGGCTTCGGCGGTGCCTCCGCCGCCCGCTTCGCCCGCACCAGCTATCCGGAGTTGCAGGTCACGCTGGTCGAGCCGCTGACCCGCTTCGTCACCTGTCCCTATGGCAACCTGCTGCTGGGGGGATACAGGCAGATCGGCGACATCACCCATTCCTATGACGGGCTGCGCGCCGCTGGCATCCGCATCCTCCACGACTGGGCGGAGGGCATCGATGCCGGCGCGAAGCGGGTCCGGCTGCGCGCCGGCGAGACGCTGTCCTATGACAAGCTGATCCTCTCCCCTGGCATCGCCATCCGCTTCGGCGCCCTGCCAGGCTATGACGAGGCGGCGGCGCAGGTCTTCCCGCATGCCTGGGTGCCCGGGGATGGCAGCCAGACCCTGCTGCTGCGCCGGCAGCTGGAGGCGATGCCGGATGGCGGCGTGGTCGGGTTCAGCATCCCGCCCAACCCCTTCCGCTGCCCGCCCGGTCCCTATGAGCGGATCAGCATGGTCGCGGCCTATCTCAAGCGCCACAAGCCGCGCTCCAAGATCCTCGCGCTGGATGCCAAGGACGCCTTCAGCAAGCAGGGTCTGTTCCAGGACGGCTGGAAGGCGCTCTATGGCGACATGGTCGAATGGGTGCCGGCCAGCTGGGACGGCAAGGTGGCGCGCGTCGACCCGGCGGCGAAGGTGTTCGAGACCGAGTTCGGCGAGCGCCACAGGCTGGATGTGGGCAATGTCATCCCGCCGCAATCGGCGGCGCGGATCGTGCTCGAGAGCGGCCTCGCCGCCCAGACCGGCTGGGCGGAGGTGGATCCGCGGAGCTTCGCCTCGAAGGCGGCGCCCGATATCCATATCGTGGGCGATGCGATGAACGGGGCGCCCATGCCGAAATCCGGCTACATCGCCAACAACACCGCGAAGCAGGCGGTCGCCAGCGCGGTCGCGGCCCTGCGCGGGGAAGCGCCGCCAGAGGCGGTGTACTTCAACACCTGCTACAGCCATGTCGGGGAAGACTACGGCATCAGCATCGTCGGCATCTTCCGCCCCGGCGCGGGCGGCTTCGTCGAGGTGCCCAATTCGGGCGGCGTCTCCCCCCGCGGCGACCTGCCGGAGCAGCGCCGGCTGGAGGCGATCCATGCCGATACCTGGTATGCCAGCATCACCCGGGACATGTTCGGATGAGGATCGCCCGCCGGCCCCTGCTGCTGACGCTCGCCGCGCAGCCCTTCGGCGCGCGGGCGGCGCCCTCGCTGGAGGCGGCGATGCGCGAACTGATCGGCGAGGCGCAGCCGGAGGAGGGGGGCATTGCGCTGCGCCTGCCCGCCACGGCCGAGAATGGCGGCCAGGTGCCGCTGACGGTCGCGGTGGAGAGCCCGATGACGCCGGCCGACCATGTGGTGCGCATCCACCTGCTGGCGACCCGCAACCCGACCCCCGGCATCGCCAGCTTCCATCTGACGCCGGCGCTGGCGCGGGCGGAGGTGCAGACCCGCATCCGCCTGGCGGAGGACCAGCAGGTGGTGGCGCTGGCCGTCCTGTCCGACGGCAGGGTGCGGCGCGCCGCCGCCGAGACCCGCGTCGTCACCGGCGGCTGCATCGGGTGAGGCCATGAGCGCGCTCCAGCAACCCCGCATCCGCATCCCCCGCTCCGCCCGTCCCGGCGAGGCGATCGAGATCCGCACCCTGATCGAGCACCCGATGGAGAGCGGCATCCGCGGCCGCACCGAGGGTGCGGTGCCGCGCGACATGCTAAACCGGCTGGTGGTACGGCTGAACGGGGAGACGGTCTTCGCCGCCGATCTCGGCAACGGCACCTCGGCGAACCCGTACCACGTCTTCCATGTGCGGATGGAGCGGACGGGGGAGTTCGAATTCCTCTGGACCGATGATCGGGGCCGCAGCGCCCGCGCCACGGCACGGGTCACGGTGGGCTGATGCCTGGCTGATGACGTCCCGGCCCGCGCCGTGAGGCCAAGACCGGGAGGGCCGCCGGCGTTTGGGGCGTGACATGCGGCCGCATGTCATGAGCCAGCTATAATACCAGCCCGCATAAACCTTGACCTGTTCCAGCCCGGTGCTTGCAGAGGGCAGGAATGGGTCAACCAAAATGCGGGTCGGTATAAGGCCCGCGGCCGGCGGGCTTGCGGGCGCGATTCCGGAGATGACCGGCCAGCCGCGGCCGAAGGATCGGGTGGCGGCCGTTGGATTCCCGGCCGATTCGCGCCCCGGCGCGGTATTCACCCTGAGTCCGGTAAGGGTTCCCAAGGAGTTTCCGGTCGCCGGCCCGGCTTGCTGGAAAAAAATCCGGCCAGGGCCGATTTTCCACTTTGCAGGGGCAGGGGCGGGGCCTATACGCGCGCCCAGACGCAGTACGCACGTGCCTCTGGCCCCAGGCCCACGGAATTCCGGCGCCCCTCCACAACGGCGCCAGCGTAGGGATCACCGCGGCGCAAGGTTTACGCAACGACGTCAAGCGTTCTGGCAACCCCGCCCGGCCCGCCCCGCAAGGGAGGTGATCCGGGCGGCTCACTTGGTCGCTGGTTCGTTCGACCGTTTCGTCAACTTGGGGCCGCCGTTCCCGGGAGAGGGGCGGTCCTCGATATTTGGAGAGGGTGTGGCATGACCCCGAAGGTCGCCCGCTATCTGCGCGATGTCGCGCCGGCTACCCCGTGCCTCGTCCTCGATGTCGATCGCGTGGAGGAGAATTACCGCCGCCTGATCGCGGCGATGCCGCTGGCGCGCATCTACTACGCCGTGAAGGCGAACCCTGCCGCCCCGATCCTGGAGCGCCTGACCGGCCTCGGCTCCTCCTTCGATGCCGCGAGCCTCGAGGAGGTCGAGGCCTGCCTCGCCGCCGGCGCGCGGGCGGAGGCGATCTCCTTCGGCAACACGGTGAAGAAGGAGAGCGCCATCCGCACGGCCTATGCGGCCGGCGTGCGCATGTATGCCTTCGATTCCGAGGCGGAGCTGAGGAAACTGGCCCGCAGCGCCCCGGGCGCGCGCGTCTATTGCCGCATCCTGGTCGGCAATGACGGCGCGGAATGGCCGCTGTCGCGCAAGTTCGGCTGCGAGATCGAGATGGCGAAGGAGCTGATGGTGCAGGCGGGCGAGCTCGGCCTCGACCCCTATGGCATCTCCTTCCATGTCGGCAGCCAGCAGACCAAGACCGCCGCCTATGAGGCCGCGATCGGCCGCGTCGCCATGTTGTTCACCGACCTCAAGGAGGCCGGGGTGAACCTGCGCATGGTCAATCTCGGCGGCGGCTACCCCGTGCGCTACCGGCAGGAGGTGCCGGAGATCAACGATTTCGGCGCCGCCATCATGGGCGCCATGGCGGAGCATTTCGGCAATGCCCTGCCGGAGATCGTCATCGAGCCGGGCCGCTTCATCGTCGGCGATGCCGGCGTGGTCAGCTCGGAGGTCGTGCTCGTCTCCCGCAAGGCGAAGGATGATCCGGTGCGCTGGGTCTATCTCGATATCGGGCGCTTCGGCGGCCTGGCGGAGACCGAGGGCGAGGCGATCAAATACGCCTTCCGCACGCCGCATGACGGCACCACGGATGGGCCGGTGACCATCGCAGGCCCGACCTGCGACAGCACGGACACGCTCTACGAAAAGTCCAACTACCGCCTGCCGCTGGCGCTGGACTGCGGCGACCGGGTCGAGCTGCTCTCGACCGGCGCCTATGTGACGAGCTATGCGAGCCAGTCCTTCAACGGCTTCCGCCCGCTGGCCGAGCATTACGTCTGATGCCAGCCCGCCTACGGCCGACCGACGCCTGACCTGCAGCCGCCTCAGGCGGCTGAGGCCGCAGAGATACGGCAGCATGTCTGCGGGACAGCGTGACAACCGGCGCGGCGCGTGTCGCCGCGCCGCACAAAAATCCTTCCGTTCACAAGCCGGGCGCGGGCGCATAAGCTCCCGCCATGGATGAGATCGACCGGAACCTGACCGTCGCCCTGCAGCTCGACGGCAGCGCGGGGCTTGCCGAGCTGGCCAAGGTCGCGGGCCTCTCCGTCTCCGCCACCGCCGAGCGGGTGAAGCGCCTGGAGGAGCGGGGCGTGATCCGCGGCTGGCGCGCGGATCTCGACCCCACGCAGGCCGGCTGCCCGCTGCTTGCGCATGTGCTGGCCGCGGTCGCGCCCGGGCGGGAGGATGTCGCCTTCCGCAAGGCCATGCGCCGGCACGAGGCGGTGCTGGAATGCCACGCCGTGACCGGCGCCTGGACCTATCTGCTGAAGCTCCGCCTGGCCGATCTCGGCGCGCTCGACACCTTCCTGAACGAGGAGTTGCGCACCCTGCCCGGCGTGCAGCGGATCGAGACGCTGCTGGCGATCGCCACGGTGAAGGAGACCTCGATCCTGCCCGTGGCGCCGGCCGATCCGGAGGAGTAGGGCAGATCGCGGGAGGCCCAGTACGACCGGACGCGCGACTCTGCTCGAAATGCGCATGGGTACAGCGGATCGGCCTTCGGTGTTGAACACCAATCCGCCGTGGCCGGGCCGCCAGCCGGGACGGGGGAGGGGCGGCCGGGCAGCCGCCTCCCGCGCCCGTCAGTTCGCCGGCCGCGTCGCCATCGCCGTCGTGCGCTCGTCCATCCGCGCCTCGTAGCGCAGGCCGCGCTTCAGGCCCCAGCTATTGACCAGCTGGAACAGCGGAATGATGGCGACCTCGTCCATGGCGAGCTTCACCGCCTCGCGCAGCAGCCTCTCGCGCGCCGCGTCGTTGATCGTCGCCGCCGCGCGCTCGGTCAGCGCATCGAGGTCGGGGTTCGAATAGCGGCCGCTGTTGCTCGCGCCCGTCCGCTTCTCCCGGTCGAAGGTGCCGAGAATATTGACCAGCGCATAGCTCGCCTCCCCGGTCACGCTGCCCCAGCCGGACAGGCGGATGGCATAGTCCTGCCGGTTGGAGCGCTGCGAGAAGCTGGCCCAGGGCACCGCCTCGACCTCCGTCCGGATGCCGATGCGGCTGAACATCTGTGCCACCGCCTGCGCTGCCTTGCTGTCGTTCGGATAGCGGTCGTTCGGGCTGTGCAGGGTCATGCGGAAGCCCTGCGGGAAGCCGGCCTCGGCGAGCAGCTTCCTCGCGCCCTCCGGCTCATGGGCGGGCGGCCTGACATCGGGGTTGTAACCGAGGGTCCCCTCCGGCAGCCATTGCCCCGTCGGCTGGGCGGTGCCCTCCATCACCCGCTCCGCCAGGGCCTGGCGGTTGATGGCCATGGAAAGGGCGCGGCGCACGCGCAGGTCGAGGAAGGGATTGCTCGCCAGCGGCTTGCCGTCATTGTCGCTGACGAAGGGCACCTCGCCCCGCCGCGAATGGTCCATCACCAGATAGATCAGCCTGAGGCCCTGCACCTCGGAGACCGTGACCTTGCTGTCGCGCTTCAGCCGGGCGAGGTCGGTCGAGGGGACCTGGTCGATCACATCGACATCGCCGGCCAGCAGCGCGGCGGTGCGGGCGCCGTCATTGCCGATGAAGCGGTAGTTCACCCGCGCCCAGGGCTCGGCGCCGCGGAAATAGCCCTCGTTGCGCGCAAGCTCCGTCCGGTCGCCGGGGCGGTAGGCGGTGAAGCGGTAGGGGCCGGTGCCGATGGCGGCCTTGCCGCTGTTGTAGTCCTCGGTCGAGGCACCCTCGGCGGCGTGCCGGGCGATGATGGCGACGGAGGCGAACTCGGTCGGCAGCAGGGGGTGCGGCTTGGCGGTGTGGAAGCGCACCGTCAGCGGATCCACCACCTCCACGCGCTCGATGGCGCGGAGGAAGCCGCCGAAGCCGCCCGGGCTGCCGGGGACATTGGGCGCGCGTCGGATGGTGAAGGCGACATCCTCGGCGGTGAAGTCCCGGCCGTCATGCCATTTGATGCCGGGGCGCAGCCTGAACTCCCAGACCGTGTTGGAGACCACGCGCCAGCTCTCGGCCAGGCCCGGATAGGGCTGCGCCATGGCGTCCCGCTCCACCAGCCGGTCGAAGATGTGCATCGAGAGGCTGTTGTTGGGCGAGGCATTGTAGAAATGCGGGTCGACCGAGGTGACCGAGCCGCCGATGCCGATGTTCAGCACCTCCGTCCCGCGCTGGGCGGCGGCGGGGCCGGCCAGGGCCAGGGCGGCGAGAATGGTGCTGGGCAGGACGGTTCGTCGCATCGGCATCAGTGGTCTCCTTCACGCGACTCAAGCTAGCCGCGGCGTGGCGGCGCGCCAAATGCGCCCCTCGCGCAGCCTTGGCTGCCATCCGGCCGGGGGCTGGCGCAGACTTCACCAGGAAGGGGTGCGGCAGGATGATGCCGTCCCGTTCCGAAGGCGGCCGGGCGGCTGGTCGCCCCATGGGCTGGCTGCTAAACGGGGGGAAACCGGGGCTTCTGGAGACAGCAATGGGCTGGGGTATTCGTGCGGCGCAGTGCGCCGCGGTGTTGGCATGTTCGGTGACCGCGGGCGCGGAAGGCCGCGCCCAGACCCTGACGATGGGTGTCGGCGCGCCGGTTACCTCGATCGACCCGCATTACCATCAGCTCTCGCCCAATATCGCCGTCGGCCACATGATCTTCGACGGGCTGACGAGCACGGACGGCAATGCCCGCGTGATCCCGGACCTGGCCGAGAGCTGGCAGGCGATCGACGAGACGACCTGGGAATTCAAGCTGCGCCGCGGCGTGCGCTTCCACAACGGCAGCGAGTTCACCGCCGAGGATGTCGCCTTCACCTTCCAGCGCGTCCCCAACGTCCCGAACTCGCCGTCCTCCTATGGCATCTACACCCGCCCGATCCGGCAGGTGGAGATCGTGGACAGCCACACCCTGCGGCTGAAGACCGCCACGCCCTACCCGCTGATGCCGACGGATCTGGCCAACATCATGATCCTCGACCGGGAGACGCATGCGAATGCGACGACCGAAGGCTTCAATGCCGGGCCCATGGCGGTCGGCACCGGGCCCTTCCGCATGGTCAGCCACCGCAATGGCGACCGGATCGAGTTCGAGCGGAACGACGCCTATTGGGGCCAGAAGCCGCACTGGCAGCGCGTGAACTACCGCATGATCACCAACGACGCGGCGCGCACCGCGGCGCTGCTGGCGGGGGATGTGGACTTCATCGACCAGGTGCCGACCAGCGACCTGGCCAAGCTGCGCAACGATCAGCGCCTGATGCTGTCCGAGATCACCGGCCTGCGGCTGATCTACCTGTCCTTCGACCATTCGCGGGCCGAGGCCTCGCCCTTCGTCACCGACAATGACGGCAAGCCCATTCCGCAGAACCCGCTGAAGGATGCGCGGGTGCGGCGCGCCCTGTCGCTCGCCATCGACCGCGGGGCCATCGTGGAGCGCATCATGGAAGGCGCGGCCATTCCAGCCGGGCAGTTCCTGCCGGAAGGCGCCTTCGGCTCCGTGCCGGGCCTTGCCGCGCCGCGCGCGGATGCGGAGGCCGCGCGGAAGCTGCTCACCGAGGCCGGATTCCCCCAGGGCTTCCGCATCACCCTGCACGGGCCGAACGACCGCTACCCGAACGATTCCCGGATCATCCAGGCGGTCGGCCAGATGTGGACGCGCATCGGCGTCCGCACGCAGGTGGAGGCGCAGCCCTGGACCACCTTCGTGGCGCGGGCCGGGCGGCAGGAACTCTCCTCCTTCCTGATCGGCTGGGGCACCTCCTCGGGCGAGGCCTCCAACCCGCTGCGCAACCTCACCGCCAGCTTCGACCGGGACAAGGGCTATGGCGCCTCCAACCGCGGCCGCTACTCCAACCCGGAGGTGGACCGCGTGCTGGATGCGGCGATGCGGGAGCTGGACGATGCGAAGCGGGAGGCGCTGCTGCAGCAGGCGACCCGCATCGTCTTCGAGGATGTCGGCATCCTCCCGCTACACATCCAGAAGAACACCTGGGCGATGCGCCGCGGCTTCGCGCATGACGCCCGCGCCGATGAGCTGACCCGGGCGCAGGATGTGCGCCCGGCCGGCGGCAGCGCGACGCGATGACCGTCTTCCTCCTCCGCCGTCTGATCCAGGCGGCGGCCGTGGTGCTGGCCATGTCGCTGCTGGTCTTCCTGGGCGTCTACGCGATCGGCGACCCTGTCGAGATCCTGATCAGCCCCGAGGCCGACCAGATCGAGCGCGAGCGCGCCATCCAGGCCCTCGGCCTCGACCTGCCGCTCTGGCGGCAATACCTGGTCTTCCTCGGCAATGCGTTGCAGGGCGACCTGGGCCGGAGCTTCGTCTTCAACGAGCCGGCGCTGCAACTCATTCTGCAGCGCATGCCGGCGACGCTGGAACTGGCCATCGGCGCGACCGTCGCCGCGCTGATCATCGGCCTGCCCCTCGGCCTCTATGCCGGGCTGCGGCCGAACTCGACCCTCTCGAAGGGCATCATGGCGGCCAGCATCCTCGGCTTCTCGCTGCCGACCTTCTGGGTCGGGCTGATGCTCATCATGGTCTTCGCCGTTCAGCTCGGCTGGCTGCCGAGTACGGGCCGGGGCGAGACGGTGGAGGTGCTCGGCATGCGCTGGAGCTTCCTGACCGCCGACGGCCTGGCGCATATGGTCATGCCGGCGATCAACCTCTCCCTCTTCAAGATTAGCCTCGTCATCCGGCTGACCCGCGCCGGCGTGCGCGAGACGATGCTGATGGACTACGTGAAATTCGCCCGCGCCAAGGGGCTGAGCCCCACGCGGATCACCATGGTGCATGTCTTCAAGAACATCCTGATCCCTGTGGTGACCGTGGTCGGGCTGGAATTCGGCGGCACCATCGCCTTCTCGGTCGTCACCGAGAGCGTCTTCGCCTGGCCGGGCATGGGCAAGCTGATCATCGACAGCATCAACGTGCTCGATAGGCCGGTGATGGTCGCCTATTTGATGATCATCGTGCTGATGTTCATCACCATCAACTTGATCGTGGACATCACCTATTCCCTGCTCGATCCCCGCGTCCGGCTGGAGGGCAAGGCATGAGCAGCACCACGGCCAGCGCCCCACCCACCGCGGCGCCGCGGGTGGAGACGCCCTTCCGGCGCTTCGTCTCGGAATTCGCCGAATCCCGCCTCGCGCTGTTCGGGCTGGTGGTCTTTGCGATCATCGCGCTGGTGGCCATCCTCGCGCCCTGGATCGCGCCGCAGAACCCCTACGACCTCGCCCAGCTCGACATCATGGACGGGCGGCTGGAGCCGGGGAGCGTTGGCGGCTCGGGCATCACCCACTGGCTCGGCACGGATGACCAGGGGCGGGACATGCTTTCGGGCATCATGTACGGGTTGCGCATCTCGCTTACCGTCGGCGCCGGCTCGGCGATCCTCGCCTGCCTCGTCGGCGCCTCGCTGGGGATGCTGGCGGCCTATGCCGGGGGGCGGACCGACAGCCTCATCATGCGGCTGGTCGATCTGCAGCTTTCCTTCCCGGCGATCCTCGCGGCGCTCATGATCCTCGCCTTCCTCGGCAAGGGCATCCTGAATGTCGTCATCGCGCTGGTGGTGGTCGAATGGGCCTATTACGCCCGCACCGTGCGCGGCACCGCGCTGGTCGAGCGCCGGCGGGAATATATCGAGGCGGCGCAGTGCCTGGCCCTGCCGACGCACCGCATCATCTTCCGCCACCTGCTGCCGAACTGCCTGCCGCCGCTGATCGTCGTCGGCACCATGCAGATCGCCCGCGCCATCGCGCTGGAGGCAACGCTCTCCTTCCTCGGCCTCGGCGTGCCGATCACCGAGCCCTCGCTCGGCCTGCTGATCGCCAATGGCTATGAGTACATGCTGAGCGGGAAGTACTGGATCAGCTTCTATCCCGGCATCGCCCTGCTCGTCACCATCGTCTCCATCAACCTGGTCGGCGACCAGTTGCGGGATGTGCTGAACCCGAGGCTGAAGAAGTGACCCCCCCCACCCTGCAGGTGAAGAACCTGCGCACCCATTTCTTCACCCGCGCCGGTGTCGTGAAGGCGGTGGACGATGTCTCCTTCACCGTCGACAGCGGCAAGGTGCTGGGCTTGGTCGGCGAGAGCGGCTCGGGCAAGTCGGTCACCGGCTTCTCGATCCTCGGCCTGGTCGATCCGCCCGGCCGCATCGCCGGCGGGCAGATCCTGTTCAAGGGCCAGGACCTGGCGGGCCTGTCGGAGGAGGCGATGCGCCAGCTCCGCGGCAACCGCATCGCCATGATCTTCCAGGACCCGATGATGACGCTGAACCCTGTTCTGCGCATCGACACCCAGATGATCGA
>JAESGY010000451.1_pt1 | contig 16912 bp, 8 predicted proteins | sample 9269841 | NCBI WGS metagenome assembly JAESGY01 (sample SAMN17022865, study PRJNA683097) | algae metagenome | isolation source: Spirirestis rafaelensis WJT71-NPBG6 and co-occurring heterotrophs from... | place: USA: Pinto Wells, Joshua Tree National Park, Colorado Desert, CA | collected 2006-08-15
TCTGGCGCGACCTCGGACCCGACCACTTCCATCGACGCTCACCAGAGCAGCAGGCCCAACATCTCGTTCAGCAAATCACCAAACTCGGCTTCACCTGCTCCCTGGCCCCAGCTCATGGGCAAGTTTCGTTCGTTCACGCCCTTCCGCAAAGCGTCAGGCCACGCACCCGTTCCCGCTGCGATTGAACCCCTGCACCGTCCCGTCCCGCGTCTCGAACACCACGGAACAGGCCCGTGGCGGTGATGCGCCGCCCAGGCCGAAGCCCAGCCCGGTGCCGATACCCACCCCGCTGCCGCCACCACGGCCGAAGCCGAAGCTGCCGAAGCCGAGCCCGAGGCTGGGATAGACCGCCGGTGCCGAGTTTGGCTGCAGGAAATCCCATTGCAGCAACCGGCGCCCATCGGCCTCGTAGGTCCGGCTCGGCACGCCGAGGCTGGCGACCAGTGCCGCCTCCGACTGGCCGACATAGCCCGCCATGCGCTGGTCGAAGGCCTGAGTGGTCTGGGGGGTGCCGCAGGCGCCGAGCAGCGCCAGCGCGCCCAGGATGGGGATGGAACGGAAGCGCAGCATGTCGCTCTCAATGCCGCGCCGGGCCGAGGGTTCCGCCCGGGCGGACGGCCCGGATGCGTGACCGCATCCGGGGCCATCCGACCCCTCCTTCAGCCCCGCGGCGGGGCCGCGTCGAAGCCGTTCTCCAGCACGCCGCGGGGCTGGACCATGGCATAGGGCCCGCGCGGCAGGAACCGCCCCGTCCCCGGTTCCGCCTGCACCACGCCGTCGCGCATCACTACCTCCCCGCGGCGGACCGTCGCCACCGGCCAGCCCGTCACCTCCAGCCCCTCATAGGGCGTGTAGTCGATGGCGTGCTGCATGAGGGCGTTAGTGATGGTGACCTTCTTCGCCGGGTCCCAGAGCGCCAGGTCGGCATACGCCCCGACCGCGATCATGCCCTTGCGCGGCGCCAGGCCCATCAGCCGCGCGGGGTTGGTCGCGGTCAGCCGGACGAAGTCGTCGAGCGTGATGCGCCCCTTCGAGACGCCTTCGGAGAACAGGATCGGCAGCCGCGCGGCGAGGCCGGGGATGCCGTTCGGGATGGCGTCGAAGCCCGCATCCCGGCCATTCACCGCCTTGCCCTTGTCGCCACCCATCGAGAAGCCGCAATGGTCGGAGGAGACGACGTCGAGCGTGCCGCGCCGGATCATCTCCCAGACCCGCCCCTGCTCCTCGGGGCTGCGGGGGCTGGGGCTGCACATGAAGGCGGCGCCAGCAAAGCCCCCATGCTCCTTGCTGGTCCGGTCCATGTCGCTCGCGGTCAGCGTCAGGTATTGCGGGCAGGTCTCGCCCCAGACCTTGAGGCCGCGCGCCTGGGCACGGGCGATTTCCTCCGCCGCCTCGGCGCAGCTCACATGGAAGACCTGGATCGGCTGGTCCACCAGCTCCGCCAGCGCGATGGCGCGGTGCGTCGCCTCCCGCTCGACGACCGGCGGGCGGGACCAGGCATGGTATTTCGGCGCGGTCAGGCCGGCGGCCAGCAGCGCCTCGGTCCGCCACTTGATGGCGGCGTAGTTCTCGCAGTGGACGGTGACCAGGCAGCCGTTCTTCCGCGCCGTCACCAGGACCTTGAGGTAGTCCTCGTCACTCAGATGCAGCGGCTCGTAGGTGAGGAACACCTTCAGGCTGCGGATGCCACGGGCGACGATCTCGGGCACCTCCCGCTCCAGCACCGCCTCCGTCGGGTCGGTGATGATCTGGTGGAAGCTGTAGTCCAGCATGCCTCTGGCGGCGCGCCGCTCGTAATCCGCGAGACGCGGCAGGATGCCCTCGCCCTTCCATTGCGGGACGAAGCAGACGACCGAGGTCGTGCCGCCGGCGAAGGCGGAGGTGCTGGCAGTGAGGAAGCTCTCCTCGCTGACCGTCACCACCGGCTCGCCGGCGGTGCTGACAGCGCCGCCGCGCGCCGGCTCCTCGATATGGCAGTGGCTGTCCACGCCGCCCGGCAGCACCAGCAGCCCGCCGGCATCGAGCGTCGCGGCGGCGTCGGTGAGGCGCTCCGCCGGCGCCCCGATGCGCCCGCCGCGGATGCCGATGTCGCAGCGCGCCGTGCCGAAGCCTGTCGCCACCTCGCCGCCGCGCACCACCAGATCGTATTCCGCCACCGCAGGCTCTCCCTTGCCGTTCCGCTCACCGGGTCGGACCTGCAAGAAGGATGCCGCGGGCTATGGCATGGCGCAAACCGGCACCGATGATCCGGGCCGGGCGGACCCCGCCGGCCGGCCCGTGGTCAGGCGGTGCCGGCCATCGGCATCCGGTCCAGCGCCTCCGGCGCCAGGGCATGCAGGAAATTCTCCCCCCAGCCCTCGGGCGAGGCAGCGGCGATCGCGGCCCAGGCGTCCTGCCAGCGTGCCCGGCGCTCGGCCAGCGGCATGTCGAGCGCGGCGCAGATCGCCTCCGCCATGCCTTCCGCGTCATGCGGGTTGACCAGCAGGGCGGAGGCGAGCTGGGCGGCGGCGCCGGCGAAGCGGGAGAGGACGAGCACCCCCGGATCGGCCGGGTCCTGCGCGGCGATGTACTCCTTCGCCACCAGGTTCATGCCGTCCCTGATCGGCGTCACCAGCCCGACCCGGGCCAGCCGCATGAAGCCCGCCACCGTGTCGCGGTTCTGCGGCCGGGCCAGCAGGCGCAGCGGCAGCCAGTCGGGCTCCCCGAATTCGCTGTTGATGGCGCCGGCGGCCAGGTCGATCTCCTGCCGCAGGCGCTTGTAGGCCGCGACATCCTCGCGCGAGGGGGCGGCGATCTGCAGCATGGTCAGGCTGCGCGCCGGCCGGCGGGCGACGACGCGGCGGAAGGCCTCCAGCCGCTCCGGCAGGCCCTTGGTCGGGTCCAGCCGGTCGATGCCGAGCAGCATCGCCTGGCCGCGGAGCGATCTGGCCAGCAGGCGGCTCGGCTCGGCCTCCATCTGTGCCGCGGCGGTCGCGGCGAATTCGGGGGCGGCGATCTCCGCCGGGAAGACGCCGAGCCGGACGGGCCGGCCGCCGAGTTCCAGCATGGTATCGCCAGTGCGCACCGCGCCGGCGAAGCCGACCGCGGTCGCGGCGAAATTGTCGCGGTCCGTCGCGGTCTGGAAGCCGAGCAGGTCGCAGGCCAGTACATCCTGCACCAGGCTGCGGATGCCGGGGGCGACCGCCGCAGCTTCCGGGGCCGGGAAGGGGACATGCAGGTAGAAGCCGGTCGGCCCGAAGACGCCGCGCTGGCGCAGCGCGCCGGGCAGCGACAGCAGGTGGTAGTCATGCACCCAGATGCGGTCGTCCCGCCGCAGCAGCGGCACCAGCGCATCGGCGAAGCGCCGGTTGACCTTGCGGTAGATGTCGAGGTCCTGGCGGCGGAAGCTCATCAGATGCGGCAGGCCGTGCAGCATGGGCCAGAGCACGCCATTGCTGTAGCCGGTGTAGTAGCCGCGATGCTCCGCCTCGGTCAGGTCGATGGTGGCGTAGCCGACCCCGCCGCGCTGGGTGAGGTTGGGCGGGGCATTGCCTTCGGCGACCGCGCCGCTCCAGCCAAACCAGAGACCGCCCCGGCGCTGCATGAGGCCGAGGAGCGCGACCGCCAGACCCCCCGCCTGCCCGGCATTGCCCTGCGGCACCGGCACGCGGTTGGAGACGACGACGATGCGGCTCATGGCACTGCCCGATGCGATGGGCCGGGTGCTGTCGGCCTGCTATCCCCGGGCACCGGGTGCCGCCCTTCCAGGCCTGGCTCGCCACGCCGTGCCGCGCCGCGCGCCTTCCGGCGCGACCGGCGGGCTCCATTCGTGCCCTCGGCTCTTCTTGCGGGCCGCAGGTCACGCATCCTGGCCTTGCGCGTCATCCCACCTCCAGCAGCGCCACCGGAAGCCGGGCGAGCACCTGCCCGACGGGCAGGCGGTCGCCTTGGGGGCGCAGACCCTCCCCGGTCAGCGCCTCCCGCCAGTGCCGTGCCTCCCATGAAGCCGGGAGGCGGAGATCGGTTCCGCCCCATTCCGCCGGCGACAGCAGCGGGAGCGGCGAATCGCCCAATGGCGCGTCCGGCAGGCGGGTGACGACGGTCAGCACGGCCTCCCCCCGCCGGGTGCGGAGGAAGGCGAGGACGTGCTGGGCCATGGGACCCTCCACCGTCACCGGCTGGTAGTCGCCTTCCGCGAAGAGGGCGGGGCGTGCGGCGCGCAGGGCCAGGGCGCGGGCAATGATCGCCTGCTTCACCCGTCCGTCCTGCCAATGGGCGAGGAACTCGGCCGGCGCGCCCGCGGCCTCCAGCGCCGTGCGGCGCGCCTCCCAGTCCACCGGACGCCGGTTGTCCGGATCCACGAGGGAGAAATCCCAGAACTCCGTGCCCTGGTAGAGATCCGGCACACCCGGCGCGGTGCAGCGGAGCAGCGCCTGGGCAAGGCCGTTCACCGCGCCCGCCGGGGCGATGCGGGCGGCGAAGCCGGCGATCTCCTCCCGCAGATGGCTGGCGCGGTCCGGTGCCATGATGGCGAAGAGGAAGTCGCGGCAGGCCGCCTCGTACTCGGCATTGGGCACCGCCCATTCGGTGCGGCGTTTGGCCTCGCGCAGCGCCTTCTCCTGCCAGGCGGCCACCCGTTCCAGGAAGGCCGTGACGCCCGCCTCATCCCCCGGCGGAAGGCCGAGGGGCCAGGCGCCGACCAGGGTCTGGTAGAGCATGAGCTGCGCGCTCATCCCCGGCGCGGCGCCGTCCGGCAGGTCCTTCCTGAGCGGCGCGTTGAGGCGCGACCAGCGGCGGATGGCGGCGCCCCATTCCTCATGCAACTCGGACAGGACGGCGAGGCGGGCGCGCACATCCTCGCCGCGCTTGTGGTCATGGGTCGCCGTCGCCAGCAGGGCGCGGGGGAAGCTCTTCACCCGGCCGCGCGCCGAGGCATGGAAGCCTGCCGGCGTGACGGCGAAACGGGCGGGGTCGGAGCCGACCTCGTTGCGGGAGATCAGCCGCCCGTAGCGGTAGAAGGCGGTGTCCTCCACACTCTTCGCCGCGACGGGGGCCGAGAGCTGCTGGAAGCGGACCGCCGCCGAGAGCCTCTCCCGCCGCTGCACGGGCGGCAGGCTGCGCGGCGGCTCCCCGCCCAGCCAGCTGTCCAGCAGGTCGATCAGCGGCCGGTCGGTGGCGCGCACCGTCCGCCGCGCCCCGGCCAGCGCCCAGTCGAGGATGCGCTTGTCTTCCGCGTTGCGCCCACCCTGGGTGATGTAGAGGCGGTAGACCGGGAAATGCACCAGCACCTCGGTCAGCGCCCGGCGCAGGCCGGTCAGGGTGAAGTCCCGCGTCACCAGGTCGCGCAGCGCCACGCGCTTCAGCGCCGCGGCGGTGCCGTTCAGCTCGGAGGCAAGGTTGTCCCGCAGGATCTGTCGCCGCGCCTGCCGCGCCTCCTCCTCGAAGGAAGGGCTGCGGTGGGTGTGCTCGGTCCAGAGCGCGGTCAGCGGCGTCTCGCCCGCCGGGTCGTGCAGAACGCCGCTGGCCTCGTCCATGAAGTCGTAGCCGGTGGTGCCATCCACCATCCAGTCGGTCCGCAGCGTCTCGAAGGGGGCGAGGATCTTCTCCACCCAGATCATCGGCTGCCGGCCCGGCCGCACGGCCTGCATGCGCCGGTGCAGCTTGCGGCAATAGCCGCGCGGATCGGCCAGGCCGTCCACATGGTCGATGCGGACGCCGTCCACCGCGCCCTCGGCATACAGGCGCAGGATCAGGTCATGCGTGGCGTCGAAGACCTCCGGCAGCTCGACCCTGAGGCCGGCCAGCGAGGTGATGTCGAAGAAGCGGCGCCAGTTGATCTCATCCGCCGCGGCGCGCCACCAGGCGAGGCGGTAGTGCTGCCGTTCCAGCAGCCGGTGCAGGGCCTGGCGCCCCTCCTCGGTCGTCGCGTCGAAGGCGGCGAGCGCGGTCTGGACCGCGGCGCCGCCTTCCGGCGTCTCCGCCTGTGCGCGCAGCGCGGCGCGCCAGCCCGCGGCCTGTTCCCGCGCCACGGCGCGGTCGCGCTGGTGCAGGCCGACCCGGCCGAATTCCTGCGCCAGCCTCGCCAGGGCCGGGTCCTTCGCCGCCTGCAGGATGTGGTGGTAGTGCTGCGGCGCGATGGGGAAGCGGTGTTCCCAGTACTGCGCGTGGAAGCGGCCATCCGCCGGATCGAAATGCAGCTTCAGGTCGCCGGAGGCCAGCACCTCCCCATAGGGCGCGCCCAGGAAGGGCGCGAGCAGGCGGTTGGAGAGCGAGCGGTCCGGCGGCTCCCAGTCGATGTCGAAATAGGGGGCGTAGGGGCTCTGCCGGCCCCATTCCAGCACGTCCAGCCACCAGGCGTTGTCGGAACCGCCGACGCCCATGTGGTTCGGCACGATATCGATGATGAGGCCGAGCCCGGCCTCCCGCAGCGCCGCCGACAGCCGGCGGAAGGCCGGCTCGCCGCCCAGCTCCGGGTTGATCTGGTTGTGGTCCACGATGTCGTAGCCATGCGTGGAGCCAGGCCGTGCCTTCAGGATGGGCGAGGCGTAGAGATGGCTGATGCCCAGTTGCGCGAGATAGGGCACCAGCGGCACCGCATCATCCAGCGTGAAGCCGGCATGGAATTGCAGGCGCGCGGTGGCCCGCAGGCCCGCCGGGCCTGTCTCGCGCGGCGGGTTCGCCATGGGTCAGTCTCCATTGGCTGCAGGGCAGGTCGCCGGCGGGCGGGAATGCCCGGCGGCGCGAGGCTGCCCTGACAGGAAGCGAAAAAAGCGAATGCAGCCGGTGCGGTCAGGTTCCATTCGCCCTGGGCCGGGCGCGGGCGAAGAGGTCGAGCCGCCGCGCGACCGCCGGGTCGTCCAGCAGCGCGCCGGCCTCGCCGGGCAGGCGGCGGCGCCAGTTCGGGTGCTCCTCCACCGTGCCGGGCAGGTTCGGCTGCTCCGGCATGGCGAGCGCATCCTCCAGCGGCAGGATGGCGAGCGCGCAGGCCGCGCTGCCGACATGGGCGAGGGCGGCATCCACCACCGCCGCGCCGTCCGCCGCCGGCGGCTGGTCGCCGGTGGCCGCGCCGCTTTCCAGGAAGGCGGTCCAGAGCGCGGCGCGGTCCGTCTCGCGCCGGTCCTCCTCCCGCCTCGCCGTCTCCGCATCGGGGAACAGGCCAAGCTGCTCGCGCCAGGCGATGTCGCGGCCCTGCCACCAGCCGACCACCGTCGGCAGGTCGTGCGTGGTGGTCATCGCCGTCGCGTTGCGCGGCCAGCGGCGCGGGGCGCGGAAGCGGCCGTCCTGCTCCTGCTCGAACCACAGGACCTTCATGCCCAGGATGCCGGCCGTTTCCATGCGCGCATAGAAGCCCTCCGGCAGGGTGCCGAGATCCTCGCCGATGACGATGGCGCGGTGGCGGTGGGATTCGAGGGCCAGCAGGCGGACCAGGTCGTCGATGGGGTAGCGGAGATAGGCGCCCTCCGCCGGGCCGGCGCCGCGCGGCACGACCCAGAGCCGCTGCAGGCCCATCGCGTGGTCCACACGCACGCCGCCGGAGTGGCGGAAGGCGGCGCGCGCCAGTTCCAGGAAGGCGGCGAAGCCGCCGGCCTTCATCTCCAGCGGCGAGAAAGCGGTGAGGCCCCAGTCCTGGCCGAGCGGGGAGAAGACATCCGGCGGCGCGCCCACCGAGAGGTTCGGCAGGATGGCGCGCTGGTGCGACCAGGCATGGCTGCCGCCGCCATCCGTGCCCACGGCCAGGTCGGCAATCAGGCCGACCGGCATGCCCGCATCCCGCGCCGCCTGCTGCGCCGCGCCGCGGGAGGCATCGGCCAGCCACTGGCAGAAGGCGTGGAAGGCGACCTCGGCCGGGTTGTCGCGGGCGAATTGCATGACGCCCGGGCTGTCGGGCGTCTGGAATTCGCGGGGCCAGTCCTGCCAGTGCCAGAGGCCGGGATCGCGCGCGAACAGATGGGCGTGCAGCGCCTCAAACCGCGCATGGGCTTCCAGCGCCGCGCCGGCCTCGTTGCGGTAATCGACGAAGCCGGGGTGGTCGGCCGCGGCCTCATACAGCCCGCGCAGGCGGTCGAGCTTGCGGCGCGCGGCCGCGGGCCAGTCGACGAGCTCGTCCTTCGGGCCGGGATCCTCCGGCACCTGGCCCAGCGCCGCGGCCGGATCGGCATGCAGGACGTTCAGGAAGATGCGGGAGGAGGGCGAGTAGGGCCCATATTTGTTCACATCCGCCGAGAAAAGCGCATGCGCGGGGCTGACCGCGATGGCCGCGCAGCCACGCCGCCCGGCGGCCTGGGCCAGCGCCGCGACGCCGCCGAAATCGCCGATGCCCATGTCGCGCGGCGAGCGCAGGGCATAGATTTGTGCGGCCAGCGCCCAGGGCAGGGCGCCACCATGCGCTTCCGCCCCCAGATCGGCCAGCGTCACGCAGCGCGCCGGCGCGGCGGCGACGATGCAATGCGCATCATCCATGTGCAGCCGGTGATAGCCGGGTGTCGAGATCGCCGGCAGCCGCGCCTCGCCGCCCCAGCCGCGCTCCAGATGCCCCTCGATCCGGTCACCGCCCTCGATATCCAGCCGGAAACGCTGGCCGGCCACGGCGCCCGGGACGTGCACGCCATCCGGGCCAATGGTCATGGTGATGAGTGGCGGCAGCCGGTCCGCGAGGGTGGCGAGCGTCGCCCGTGCCTCCCCGTTATCCGTGGGCAGCCCCTGTGCGGCCATCACGGCGCGCAGCGTATCCGGCGCGACATGCTTCTCCGCCCCATGCACGTCGCGCCAAGTGGCGGCGATCCCCGCCGCCTCCGCCATTGTCCGCAGGTCGTCGTCCGTGGTCATGCCGGCCCCTTCGTCACGCCCCATCATCCTGCCGTGGCGGGTCCATCAGGGCGACGGTGCAACGCGGCGGCAGCGTGCCGGTGCCAAGCGTGCCGGCGGCACCTGCCATGCTCTCGAACAGGGGGGTGCCGGGCGCGCCGCAGGGCACGGTGTCACCGCCCAGATTCGTGGCGATCGTCAGCAGGCTGCCATCGCCGAGTTGCCAGTGGGCGAGCACCGCCTTCTCCCCGACTGCCTGGGCGCCGAGGGCCTTCGTGCCCGACAGGCGGGGGATGATGTGCTCCCGCCGCAGGGCCAGCAGGTGCTTGTGCAGGGCCAGCACGGCGTCATGCGGCGGCCGCGCCGCCTCCACTGGATCGGGGATCGAGGCGCGGAAGGTGCCCTCGGCATTCGGGTCCGGGATGCGCTCCCGCTTCGCCGGGTCCTGGAAGGCGGCGAATTTGGCGAATTCCTTGCGCCGGCCGGCGGTGACCAGCGGCGCCAGCTCCTCATTGTGGTCGGTGAAGAAGAGGAAGGGGGCGGTCGCGCCCCATTCCTCCCCCATGAAGAGCATGGGGATCTGCGGCGAGAGCAGCAGCAGTGCCGTCGCGGCCGCCAGCAATGTGGGGTCGGCCAGCGCCGTCAGCCGCTCGCCGAAGGCGCGGTTGCCCACCTGGTCGTGGTTCTGGAGGAACAGCACGAAGGCGGTCGGCGGCAGATGCGCGGAGGGCTCGCCGCGCGCATGGCCGAGATGCCCGCTCTCCTGTCCCTGGAACAGGAAGCCTTCGGAGAGGACCTTCGCCAGCTTCTCCGCGCCGTTCTCGAAGAAGTCCTCGTAATAGCCCTCGCGCTCGCCGGTCAGCAGCGGGTGCAGGATGTTGTGGCCGTCATCGTTCCATTGCGCGTCGAAATCGCCGGCCGGCTTCAGGTGACGGGCACCGTTGCGCTCGTTCTCCAGCACCAGGTGGACGTGGCGATCGGGGATCTCCCGGCGGATCCGGGCGGCCAGCACATCCAGCCAGTCGGTCTCGGCAATGGCATGCACGGCATCGAAGCGCAGCCCGTCCAAACGATACTCGTTCAGCCAGAAAAGGGCATTGTCCTCGAAATAGTCCCGCACCGCGGGCTCCCGGAAATCGATGGCGGCGCCCCAGGGAGTGTGGATGCCCTCGTCGAAGAAGCGCTTCGCATAGGCATGCAGATAGGCGCCGTCCGGGCCGAAATGGTTGTAGACCACATCGAGGAAGACCATCAGGCCCATACCGTGCGCGGCATCGACCAGGGCCTTCAGCTCCTCCGGCGTGCCGAGCGAGGTGTCCGGCGCGTAGGGCAGCACGCCGTCATAGCCCCAGTTCCGCTGGCCGGGAAAATCGCCGATCGGCATCAGCTCAATGGCGGTGACGCCCAGTTCCTTCAGGCGCGGCAGGGCGGCCTGCACGCCGGCGAAGCCGCCCATGGCGCCGGCATGCAACTCGTAGAGCACCACCTCATGCCAGGGCCGGCCCGGCCAGTCCGCGTGCTGCCAGCGGAAGGCGCGGGGGTCCACCACCACCGAAGCGTCGTGCACATCGCCCGCCTGCAGGCGGGAGGCCGGGTCGGGCACCGCCAGGTCCGGCGAGACGCGGAAGCGGTAGCATGCCCCGGCGCCGACCGGCGCCACCACCTCATGCCAGCCATCGCCGAGGGCGTTCATCTCCTGCGGCGCATGCCGCTCCACCTCCAGCATCACGCGCGGCGCATCCGGCGCCCAGAGGCGGAAATGCGTGCGGTCCGGCGCCAGCAGCGTCGCACCCCAGCTGGTTTCCTGCGCGAAGCCGGTCATGGCAGGCGCGCCGCCAGCAGCACGGCGCTGCGCGGGCCAACCGGCACGGCCTCATCCAGCACCGGCCGCTCCGCCGTCTCCGGGTGGTAGCTGTCCAGCACCAGGGTCCAGTCCAGCCGCGGCTTCGGCAGGGCGAAGGCGTGGCCGGCGGCATCGGCGTTCAGCAGCAGCAGCGTGATATCCACTCCGTCATCCTCGGCCGCGCTGGCCCGGCGCAATGCCAGGGTGCGTGCCTCCGCCTCGTTCCAGGCTTCCGGGGTCATCGGCTTTCCATGCTGGTCGAACCAGGCAATGTCGTTCAGGCCGGGCCGGAGTTCCGTCACACCATGCAGGAAGATGGCCGGGCGCAGCGGCGGCAGGCGCTGGCGCAGGGCGATCAGCCGGGCGGTGAAGCGCTGCAACGCCTGCGCCTCGGCCGTCGCCGCGCGCTCCCAGTCCACCCAACTCGTATCGTTGTCCTGGTTGTAGGCGTTGTTGTTGCCGCGCTGGGTCCGCAGCATCTCGTCGCCGGCCAGCAGCATTGGCGTGCCGGCCGAGGCGAGGACGGTCGTCAGCATGGCGCGCAGCACGGCCTGGCGGGTGGCGAGGATGTCCGGGTCGTCCGTTTCCCCCTCCTCGCCCCAGTTGCTGCTGTAATTCTCGCCATGGCCGTCGCGGTTGTCCTCGCCATTCGCCTCGTTGTGCCGTTCCTCATAGGAAACGACGTCGTGCAGGGTGAAGCCGTCATGCGAGGCGACGAAATTCACGCTGGACCAGGGGCGGCGGCGTCGCCGGTCGAACAACTCGGCCGAGCCGGTCAGGCGCGCGGCGAGTTCCGCCCGCATGCGCGCATCGCCGCGCCAGAACCGGCGCACGCCATCGCGGAAGCGGTCGTTCCATTCGGCGAAGCCGGGGGGATGGTTGCCCACTTGGTAGCCGCCCGGGCCGATATCCCAGGGCTCCGAGATCAGCTTCACCCGTGACAGCACCGGGTCCTGCCGCACCGCGTCGAAGAAGCCGCTGCCGGGATCGAAGCCCGTGCCTTCGCGGCCGAGGATGGTGCCGAGATCGAAGCGGAAGCCGTCGATGCGGTATTCGGTCACCCAGTAGCGCAGGCTGTCCATGACCATCTGCAGCACGCGCGGATGGCTGAGATTCACCGTGTTGCCGGTGCCGGTATCATTGATGTGGTAGCGCTCCTCGCCGGGGATGAGCCGGTAGTAGGAGGCATTGTCGAGCCCGCGCCAGGAGAGGGTCGGGCCCAGCTCGCTGCCCTCGCAGGTGTGGTTGTAGACCACGTCCAGGATGACCTCGATGCCCGCGCCGTGCAGGCGCCGGACCGCCACCTTCAGCTCGTTCCGCATCCACTGCTCGATCAGGTAGCGCGGCTCCGGCGCGAAGAAGGCGAGCGTGGAATAGCCCCAGTAGTTGCGGAGCCCCTTGGAGACGAGGAAGCGGTCCTGCAGGAAGGCGTGGATCGGCAGCAGCTCGATGGCGGTGACGCCGAGGCGATGCAGATGCTCGATGACGCGGGGATCGGCGAGGGCCCGGAAGGTGCCACGCTCGCGCGGCTCGATATCCTCCCGCCGCATGGTCAGGCCGCGGACATGCGCCTCGTAGATCACCGTGCGGTCCCAGGGGACACAGGGGGTGCGGTCATCGCCCCAGGCGAAGCTGTCATCCACCACCACGCCCTTCGGCATGGCAAGGGCGCTGTCGCGCCGATCGAAGGAGAGATCGGCCCGGCCGGCCCCGAGGCGGTAGCCGAACAACACGTCGGACCAGCGCACCTCGCCATGCAGCTGCTTGGCATAGGGATCGAGCAGCAGCTTGTGCGGATTGAAGCGGTGGCCGCGCCGCGGCTCGTAAGGCCCATAGGCGCGGTAGCCGTAGAGCTGGCCCGGCCGCGCCTCCGGCAGGTAGCCATGCCAGACCTCGTCCGTGCATTCCGGCAGCGGCAGGCGCGCGATCTCCCGCCGTCCCGAGGGATCGAAAAGGCAGAGATCGATCCGCTCCGCATTCGCGGAGAAGACGGCGAAGTTGACCCCCAGCCCGTCCCAGCTTGCCCCCAGCGGATCAGGTCGGCCGGGCAGCAGTCGGGACGGGATCGGCGGCATATTATCCTTCTGGAACCAGAATCAGCGCGGCGAGCGGCGGCAGGAAGAGGGTCAGGCTGCCGGCGAAGCCATGCGTCGATACCGGCTCCGCGGTGATCCAACCACCGTTACCGCTGTTGGTCCCGCCATAGGCGACGCCATCGGTGTTCAACACCTCGTGCCAGGTGCCGCTGCGCGGCACGCCGATACGGTAGTCGTGCCGCGGCACCGGGGTGAGATTGCAGACGATCAGCGCGGGCGGATCGCCCCCCGTGCCGAGGCGCAGCCAGGCAAAGACGCTCTGCGCACGGTCATCGCCCACCACCCAGCGGAAGCCTTCCGGTGAGTCGTCACGCCGGTGCAGCGCGGGGATGTTGCGATAAGCCGCGTTCAGGTCGTGCAGCAGGCGTTGGATGCCGCGATGCCGTGCATCGTCCAGCAGCGGCCAGTCCACGGTCGCATCGTGGTTCCATTCCGAGGGCTGGGCGATCTCGCCACCCATGAAGAGAAGCTTCTTGCCCGGATGCGTCCACATGAAGGCAAGATAGGCGCGCAGATTGGCGAATTTCTGCCAACTGTCGCCCGGCATCTTCCCGAGCAGCGAGCCCTTGCCATAGACCACCTCGTCATGGCTGAGCGGCAGGATGAACTTCTCGCTCCAGGCATAGACCAGGCCGAAGGTCAGGCTGTCATGGTGGTACTGGCGGTGGAGCGGATCCTCCTCGATATAGTGGAGGGTGTCGTGCATCCAGCCCATGTTCCACTTGTAATTGAAGCCCAGGCCGTTCTCATGGGTCGGGCGGGTCACCCCGGGCCAGGCCGTGCTTTCCTCCGCGATCATCACCGCGCCCGGGCAGCGCTCGGCGACCACCGCGTTCAGCTCCTGCACGAAGGCGACCGCTTCCAGATTCTCCCGCCCGCCATGGCGGTTCGGAATCCATTCACCCTGTGGCCGGGAGTAGTCGCGGTAGAGCATGGACGCCACGGCATCCACGCGGAGCCCGTCCACATGGTAGTGCTCCAGCCAGTGCAGCGCGCTGGCCAGCAGGAAGCCGCGCACCTCATTGCGGCCGAAATTATAGATCGCCGTGTTCCAGTCGCGGTGGAATCCCTCGCGCGGGTCGGAATGCTCGTACAGCGCGGTGCCGTCGAAGCGGTAGAGGCCATGCGCATCGGTCGGGAAATGCGCCGGCACCCAATCGAGGATCACGCCGATACCGGCGGCATGCGCGCGGTCCACGAAATGCGCGAAGCCCGAGGGCGGGCCGAAGCGCGCGGAGGGCGCGAACATCGACAGCGGCTGGTAGCCCCAGGAGCCGCCGAAGGGATGCTCCATCACCGGCAGGAATTCGATATGGGTGAAGCCCATGCCCTGCACATAGGGGATGAGGCGATCCGCCAGCCGGTCCCAGTCCGGCGACTGGCCTTCCGCGTCGCGCCACCAGGATCCCGCATGCACCTCATAGATCGAGATGGGCGCATCCGGCGCCTGCAGGGCGCCGCGGCGCGCCATCCAGTTGGCATCGGTCCAGGCGAAGGGGGCCGGATCCATGACGCGGGAGGCGGTGGCGGGCGGATGCTCGGTCGCCGTCGCCAGCGGGTCCGCCTTCAGCGGCAGCAGCATGCCATCCGCGCCGACCAGCTCGTATTTATAGGTGGCGCCAGGTTGCAGGCGGGGGATGAACAGCTCCCAAACGCCGGCCTCGGCGCGCCGGCGCATCGGATGGCGGCGGCCGTCCCAGCCATTGAAGTCGCCAACGACCGAGACGCGCCGCGCATTCGGCGCCCAAAGGGCGAAGCGCACGCCGGGGATGCCGTCCACCGTCATCGCCTGCGCGCCGAAGACCTTCGCCAGCTCGAAATGCCGTCCCTCGGCAAAGAGGTACATGTCCCAGTCGCCGAGCAGCAGGCCGAAGCTGTAGGGGTCCTCTGTCTCCTGCGGCAGGCCGGGCCATTCCACCCGCAGCCGGTAGGGCACCTGGCGGGAGACGCGGCCCGCGAAGATGCCCGCGGGATGCACGCGTTCCAGCCGGCCCAGCTCCTCGCCGCCCTCGCGTGCCAGCACCACCACGCCGCGCGCGCCGGGCTGGAAGCTGCGCACCTCCTCGCCATGGGGCCCGAGCACCGCGAAGGGATCGCCGTGATGCCCGGTGGCCAGCGCCTCGTAAGCCTCCATCATGCCGTGATCCGCTCCGCCAGCGCCGCCAGACCCCGGAGCGGGACTCCGATCCAGGCGGGTCGATTCGCCGCTTCATAGCGGATTTCGTAGGCCGCTTTCTCGATCAGGAAGAGGTCGAGCAGCGCCGCCGCCGCCTCCCCCGGCACCCAGGGATTCTCGGCCGAGGCCTCGACCTCCCGATAAGCGTCGAGGAAGGCGCGCTCCGCCTCCTGCTGCCAGCGGGCGATCAGCGCCGCGCGGCGCTCGGAGGGGGCCGCGGTGGCGGCGCCGGAGGCCTCGGTCGCGGTTGCCATATGCGCCGCATAGTCGAAGCTGCGCAGCAGCCCCGCCACGTCGCGCAGCGGGCTGCCCTTGGCGCGCCGCTCCTCCAGCGGCCGGGCCGGCTCGCCCTCGAAATCCACGATCACCGCATCGCCCTGCGCCACCAGCACCTGGCCGAGGTGGAAATCGCCATGCACCCGGGTTTTCAGCGCGCCGACGGCGGATTGCGCCAGGCGCCACGTCGCCTCGCGCAGCGCATCGGCCTTGGCCAGCACGCGCTCCGCAAAGGGGGCCGCATCCGCCGGCAATGCGCGGCCCGAAAGCAGATCGAGCGCCGGGTCGAGCTGCGCGAGCGCGCCAGCGGCCCAGGCCGCGCGGTCATTCTCGCTCGCCGCCTCCGGCGCGAAGTCCGGGTTCTCCGTCGGCCGCGCCAGCGCCGCATGCAACTCGCCCAGCCGCTGGCCGAGCGCGGTGGCGAAGGCAAGGTAGCCCGCGAAGGGATCCTCCGGTGGCGAATCGGTCAGCGCCGCCTCGTCCACCGCGCGCTGCAGCCAGTCCTGCGTCCAGCCCCAGCCATCACCCTGGTTCCGGACGAAGCCCTGCGCCAGCATCAGGGTGTTGGGCGTGCCGTCCGGGGCGATGCGCACCACCTCGCCCAGCAGCGGCGCGGTGTTGGTGAAGCCCAGCTCGGTCAGGTAGCGCGTCACCTCGGCTTCCGGGTGGATGCCCGGGGTGATGCGGCGGATGATCTTCAGCACCACCTGCTCGCCATAGATGAGCGAGGAGTTGGACTGCTCGGCCGAGAGCCGGCGGATCTCGGCATCCGCCGGCGGGGCGATATCCGCGAGGCGCGAGGTGGCGCGGAAGCGGATCTCACCTTCCTCCGTCGGCAGCACCGTCCCTTCGCGCAGCGCGGTCACAACCGCATGCGGCATGCGGTTATCGGCGAAGGCATCGGTCAGGAAGCCGACGCGCCTGCCCTGCCGCAGGCGGGAGAGGGCGAGCTGCGCCGGCAGCGGGCCGATCCCCTCCACATCCTCGGTGCCGGCCAGCGGCAGGGCATAGCGCTCCGTCCGTCCGGGCAGCTGCGCCTCCACCTCCGCCATCACCACCGCGCCCTTGGCCTCGGGCAGGGCGGCGATGGCGGTGATCCGCATGCGCTCCAGCTGCTCGCCCTTGGCGGCGAACCAGCGGCGTTTCGGCAGGTATTCCGGCAGGACATTCTGTTCGAGATCGCTGCGCACGTCGGCGCCGAGAAGTTCCTTCACGTCAGCCCTCAGGACCAGGGTGCGGAGGTCCGGCAGCGGCTCGGGGCTCGGCGTGTGCCAGGGCGGCAGCGCCTTCTCCGTTGCCAGCACGAACCAGTAGAAGCCATACGGCGGCAGGGTCAGCAGGTAGGGGAGCTGGCCGATCGGTGGAAAGCTGGTGCCGCCCAGCATCTCCACCGGCACCCGGCCGGCGCAGGAGGACAGGTCGAGTTCCACCGCCTGGGCCGAGCGGGAGAGGTTGAAGACGCAGAGGATGGTGTCCTCCTCATGCGCCCGGATATAGGCCAGCACCTTGCGGTTGGCCGGATACAGCAGGCGCATGGAGCCGCGGCCGAAGGCCTTGGAGCGCTTGCGCACCGCCAGCATGCGGCGCATCCAGTTGAGCAGGGAATGCGGGTCGCGCGCCTGCGCCTCGACATTCACGGCCTGGTATCCGTAGATCGGGTCCTGCAGCGGCGGCAGCACCAGCGCGGCGGGGTCGGCCTTCGAGAAGCCGCCATTCCGGTCCGGCGACCACTGCATC
>JAESGY010000452.1_pt1 | contig 16839 bp, 17 predicted proteins | sample 9269841 | NCBI WGS metagenome assembly JAESGY01 (sample SAMN17022865, study PRJNA683097) | algae metagenome | isolation source: Spirirestis rafaelensis WJT71-NPBG6 and co-occurring heterotrophs from... | place: USA: Pinto Wells, Joshua Tree National Park, Colorado Desert, CA | collected 2006-08-15
GCCGTCCTGGCACATCTCGAGGTGTGCCGCTCAGGGCGCGCGGGCACCCCTGCGAAGGGCGCCCACACTCGCCCCTCAGCACCGGCGGGTCCATCGGCTGACACCTCCACTCCGACGGGCTGCTAGGTCACGGGTGCTCGGTGTAGAGCGGCACGTGCAGGACCGCCCGCATCCCTGGTCGGCTGTCCTCGAGGACGAGCTCTCCCTTGAGTTGAGCGAGCAGCATTCGCACCAGACGTGCCCCAAAGCGGTCCGGGATCTCCCCAGCTCTTGCTCCCGCCCCGCAGTCCTGCACGGTGATGCGGAGCGCCCGCCCGCCCTCATCCGCGACCATCACCTCAATCGGGTCGGGCTCGCCACCATAGGCGTGCTTGACTGCATTGGTGAGCAGCTCCGTCACCACCAGGGCCATGATCACCGCGCGCTTGGTCGGCAGCGTGACAGGTACTGCATGCATACGGATGTGCTGGTCCCATGCGGCGCCCCACCCCTCGACGAGCCCGGCCCGCAGCTCTTCGAGGTAGGTGCCGAAGCCGACGCTCCCGACCTGGTCCGACCACCGCAGGCGCTGGTGGACCAGCGCCACTGCAGTTAGGCGCCGGCCGGCCTCGGCGAGGTGAGTGCGCACGGCCGGATCCGCTGCCTCGCGCTCCTGCAGACGCAGCATGGAGCTGACGAGCTGCAGCCCGTTCTGGACCCGGTGGTGGACCTCCCGCACCAGCAGGTCCTTCTGGACAAGCAACTCGTCCTTCTCGGAGAGGGCCAGCCGGAGCTGCCGGTTCAGTTCCGACAGCCGCTGCCGCCGCAGTAGGTCGGCGACTCGATCGCGGAACCGGCGCGCTGCCTCTATCTCGGCACCGGTCCAGGGGCGCGAGCGCCCGCGGACGGTCTCCCGCCACAGCTCAAAGGAGCGGCGCGGGTTGAGCGTGCCGGCATCCGATCCGAGCTCGGCCGGCCTGTGCGGATTGCCCGCCCACTCGACCTCCTCGGTCTGCTCGGCGCGGAACCACAGCAGTACGAGCGGGTCCTCTTCGCGCGAAACCACCGAGGCTAGGAGCCCACTCGCTCGCGCGCGGAAGGCGGAGGCCGGCGTGTGGTGCTCGCCCAGGCGATCGGTGACGAACGGATTGGCCATCCCATCGCGCAGGAGCCAGTCCGCGAGCACTCGAATCCTACTGTCCGACGGGCGGTGCCCGGCGCCAGCGACACGCTTCCGATGCCAGACCGCGATTCCGTCCGACGGCACGACATGTCGGAGGTCCGAGACACGCTCGACCAGTGCAACCTCGACCTCCTCCGACCGGGCGAACGCGGAGAGGATCTCATCGCGTGCCGCGGCGAGCTGCCGCGCCTGGAGGTAGGCCTCGGCTTCTTCCCGAGCCACGATCCGCTGCGCCAATGCCTGCCCGAGATGCTGGCAGGCCTGCCGCAGCTCGTAGGACACCCGCTTCGGCGCCCGGTGGTGACAGGCGATCAGCCCCCAGAGCGCGCCGTCGCACACGACCGACACCGACATCGACGCCGCCACGCCCATGTTCTTAAGGTATTGGACGTGGACCGGTGACACGCTCCGCAGGGCGCAGTTGCTCATGTCCAACGGTCGACCCGTGATTGGGCAAAGCGTGGGCAGGAGCGGGGCAGGGGTGTAGTTCACGTCCGGGATGAGGCGGATCGGGTTGCGCAGGTAGAGCTCGCGCGCCTGCCGCGGGATGTCGGAGGCAGGGTAGCGATGGTTGAGGAAGGGCGGCAGGCCGGCAGCGCGGTGCTCTGCGACCACGCTGCCGGAGCCGTCCTCGAGGAAGCGGTAGACCATCACCCGGTCGAAGCCGGTCAGGCGCCGGACCTCGCGCGCCGCGACCTCGCAGGTACGGAGTAGGTCAGGCGCTGCCTCCAGGGCGGCGACGGCAGCCCCGATCCCGGCGAGCATCCGAGCAGCCGAAGGCCGGTCCGGAGCGGCACGCTCTAGCTCCAGAACGGCAAGACCCTCCCGTATGTGAGCGAGCACGTCGATGTCCAAGCCATTCAGAGGCCTTACAACACCGAGGAAATGCGGCTCACGTCCCAGCTGGATGCTGGCCGAGCGGAGCATCACCTCCAGGGGGATGCCGAGGAGCTCGCCTACTGACGAGGCAAGCGGGCGGCACCTCGTGGCCAGCATTCCCAGCACGTCGCCCGCGAACTGTAGGACAACTTCGGAAACTGGATCAACGACGAGCAGGAGGCCATAAGGCTGGATCGAGCCGGGAATGTGGATGGGCTCGCGGTCGCAGCTCGTGAGGTCGACAGGCTCCATGGCCCGCTCACCGGAATGCGGTTGGGGCGATCATACGGGAACCGTAGCACCACGGCAGTCACAGACCGTCGCACCCCTGCGGAGGACCACTCCTCCGACTGCGCTAGAACTGTGCTAACGCACCAGACACTCACCGCCCTATGGCGCTGATGCAGAAGGGCATGCGACAGGGCTGTGCTAGCGTTGTGCTAGGCATTCCCGACCGCGGCAGCGCAGCGTGCCTGCTTGTAAGCTCTTGACCTATTTGGAAGAAATGGTGCCCAGGGGCGGAATCGAACCAGCGACACTGCGATTTTCAGTTGGGAGATCCAGAGCGTAAGTTGTTGGGCGGAAAGGGTCGTGCTGCTTCTGTGCTAAAATTGCGCTAGACGGTGTCAGCCAGCAACGCGCGGCCTACCATCGGGGTTAGCACGGTCATCGGGCAGCATGGCGAGCGGCGCTGTCAGGACCACCCGGGTCCCCGGTCTGTTTTCCTGCAACACGATCTGGCCCCTGATTTGGGCCATGAGCGAGCGCGTCAGCCGCGACCCGAAGCCCCCTGGTCGCTCTTCCCGCGTCGTGCCTGTTCCCTGGTCCGCAACTGCGATCTGGATGGCCCCGTTCAGCCCGCCGCCAACGGTCACATCGATCGGCCCCGGCACGCCGCCGTAGGCGTGCTTGACGGCATTGGTGAGAAGCTCCGTTACCACCAGCGCCAGCACGACGGCCGTGTCGGTCGGCACGAGCACGGGTGTCGCGCGGATCCGGATGAGATCGTCCCACCCGCTCCCCCACTCCTCGACCAGGCCGTCGCGCAACTCGCATAGGTAAGTGTCGAAGCCGATGCTCTGTATCTGGTCCGATCGCCAGAGCCGGCGGTGCACCGCCGAGACGGCAAGGATCCGGCGCCTTGCTTCTGCGAAGCGCGCAGCCAAACGGGGATCGCCAGCTCCCGCTCCTGCAACCCCAGCATTGAGTTGACGAGTTGCAGGCTGTTCTGGACCCGGTGGTGGACCTCGCGTATCAGCAGGTCCTTTTGGGCGAGCAGTTCCTCCTTGTCCGACAGGGTCTGTCGGAGCCGGCGGTTCAGCTTCTCCAGCCGCTGCCGCTGCCGCAGGTCGAAGACCCGGTCGCGGAAGCGCCGCGCCGCGTCGATCTCTGCCGCCGTCCAGGGACGCGAACGCCCGTGCACTGTCTCGCGCCAGAGATCGAACGAGGCGCGGGGATTCAGGACGCCGGGATCGGTCCCCGGCTTGTGGGGGTTGCCGGCCCAGTTGACCACTTCGACCCGCTCCGCGCGGAACCATAGCAGCACCAGTGGCTCCTCGCGCGAGACCGCCGCAGCGAGGAGCCCACTCGCTCGCGCGCGGTAAGCCGTGGCCGGAGCGTGCCTCTCGGATAGGCAGTCGGTCGCATACGGCTCTGGAGCGTCGTCGCGGAGCAGCCATCGGGCCAGCTCATCGACCTCCGCGTCGGACGGGCGTTGCTCGACGCCGGCGACCGTCCGGCCGTTCTGCCAGACGGCCACACCGTCGCAGGGCACGATTACTCGCAGCTCGGCGGCGTGCGCCGCCAACGCGTCGTCGAGGGACCCGCTCGCGCGCGCCAAGACCAGCAGAACCTCGTCCCGGGCCTCTGCGAGGCGCCTGCCCTGGGCGTGGGCCTCGGCCTCCTCCCGCGCAGGGACCTGCTGCGACAGGACCTGGCCGACATGCTTGCATGCCTCCCTCAGCTCGTAGGAGACCGTCTTGGGTGCCCTGTGATGGCAGGAGATGAGCCCCCAAAGGGCGCCGTCCCGCAGGATGGAGATCGACATCGACGCTGCCACGCCCATGTTTTTCAGGTACTGGACGTGGATCGGCGACACGCTGCGCAGGGCACATTCACTCATGTCCAGCGAGCGGCCCGTGGCGGGGCGGAGCTCCGGGATGAGCGGCGCGGGCGCGTAGCCCGCATCGGGGATGACCCGGATGGGATTGCGGATGTTGAGCTCGCGCGCCTGCCGCGGGATGTCGGATGCCGGGTAGTGGTGGTTCAGGAGCGAAGATATATCCGCGACCTTGTCCTCCGCGAAGACATACCCAGAGCCGTCCTCCAGGAAGCGATAGATCATGACCCGCTCGAAGCCGGTCAGCCGGCGGAGCTCGCGCGCCGCGACCTGGCAGGTGCGGAGCAGGTCGGGCGCCGCCTCCAGGGTGGCGGTGACCGCCCACACCGAGGCGAGGATCCGAGCGGCCGAAGGGCGGGCCGCCGGGACGGGCTCAAGCTCGAGGAGGAAGACGCCGTCCCGCTCGTGGGCGATGACGTCGATTTCGCCGCCGTGCGCGAGCGGCCCGACCGATCCGAGGTAGACCGGCTCGCCCCGCACGCCGACGCCCGCCGATCGCGCTAGATCCTCGAGGGAGAGGCCGAGGAGTTCGGTGACCCGTCGGCCGAGCGCCGGCCGCCCATCCCCCAGCATGCCCTTTATGTCGCCGGCCGCCTGCAGGATCTCCTCCGAGATCGGCCTTGCAACGAGCAGCACGCCGTGCGGCTGGATGGTGCCCGGGATGTGGATCGGTTCTCGTTCGCAGTTCGTGAGGTCGGTCGGCTGCACCAGGTCAGCTCAGCACGACCACCTAGTCATCTGTCAATCAGTTCTGGGTCTGGATAGGCAGGGCGGCCTGCGTGGGGCAGCCCGAGGCGGAGTGAGCGCGACCAGCGTTGTCCAGCGGCAGCAGCTTGCTGCCGTAGCGCACCATGAAATGCACCGTGCCGGCGGTATCCTCGAACCAATCCCGCCGCACGTGCATGGGCTGCATCACTCGCACCCGCTGGCCGGCATCATTGGTCCGGTAGACCGGTCGCGTCGCCTCAAATGCCTTGCCTTCCATGGGCGCTCCCAGCGGCTGCTTTTGCTGCTCGATGTGCGCAATCACCCTGCCGCGGGCGCGGTCCTTGGCGTCGGCAGGCGGATGCGGCCCGCGAGGCGCTAGCGCAGTAGTGAGCAGGGTGTCAACGCGGCGCGTACCACCTCCTCGAAGTCAGCGCCCTCTCTGACGGCGGCCATCAGCATGTCATGCGCGCGAGTGAGCTCCATGAGCCCGGCCGTGAAATCCCGTCCAAACCGCCCTGGAACGCCACCGCACTAACGGTAGATCAGCGTTGGTAGCCACATCACCATGCCCTCCCAATAGGTGACAAGCGCGAGGCAGACGAAGAGCGGGACGAGGAAGGGCGCTACCGCTCGCGTCGTCTGCTCGAAGGTGAGGCCCGACACACGGCTGAGGATGTAGAGCACCATCCCCACCGGCGGGGTCAGCAGGCCGATCATCAGGTTCAACACCATGATCATGCCGAAGTGCACCGGGTCGACCCCGATCTGGGCCATCAGCGGCAGCAGCACAGGCACCAGGATGGTGATCGCCGCGACGGTCTCCAGGAAGCAACCCACGACCAGCAAGAAGACGTTTACTATTAGCAACACCGCCCACTTCTCGGAGGTGATGCCGAGCACGAAGCCAGCCACCTCATCGGTGATGCGTGTAGTGGTAATGAGCCAGCCGAAGATCGAGGCGCCGGCGACGATCAGCAGCACCACCGCCGTGGTCTCGATCGTCTCCGCAGTCACGCGCAGGAAGCTGCGCCAGGTCAGCGTGCGATAGACGACGGCGCCGAGAAAAAGCGCGTAAAATGTGGCGGCAATTGCGGCCTCAGTGGGCGTGAAGGCGCCGGTGGTCATGCCGCCCACCAGCAGCACCGGCGTCATCATCGGCAGGAAGGCGCGCTTAGCTGTGTGGCCGAGCCGCGCCCACCGGAATTGTGCGTCGCGGTCGAAGCCGCGGCGGTGCGCTGTGATGGCGACCGCACCCATCAGCGTCGCCGCCATCGCCAGGCCCGGGATCAGCCCCGCAGCGAAGAGTTGGCCGATCGAGGCGTTCGCCATCACGCCGTAGATTACGAGCGGCAGCGAAGGCGGGATGATCGGCCCGATCGTCGCTGAGGCGCCCGTGAGGCCCACCGCGAAAGGCAGGGGATAGCCGTGGTCGCGCATCGCCTTGATCTCAATCGTGCCGAGGCCGCCGGCATCCGCCACCGCGGTGCCGGACATGCCGGCGAAGATCACGCTACCCACCACATTCACGTGGCCGAGCCCGCCCTTCAGCCAGCCGACGAGGGAGGTGGCGAAGGAATAGATGCGCTCCGTGATGCCGGCACTGTTCATTAGCGAGCCGGCCATGACGAAGAAGGGCACTGCGAGGAGGGGGAAGCTGTCCACGCCCGAGGCCATGCGATGCAACACAACCAGCGGCGGCAGCGCCCCCTCGGCCCACACATAAAGCAGCGAGGACCCGCCGAGCGCGACCGCGACCGGCACGGCCAGCAGCAGCAGGCCGATGAAGGAGAGGAAAAGCAGCGCGGTCACAGCTTCACCCCGTGCAGCGAGGGATCGGGCGCCACCTCCGGCTCGCCGGCGCGCCAGCGCCCCACGCCGTGCAGGGCGGCGCGGATGGTGGTGAGGACGAGCCCTGCGAGGATTCCAAAGTAGACGACCGAGAGCGGCCACTCCAAGGAGACCATTGGCTGGAAGTGCATCGCCTGCGCCACCTGCCAGCAGAGGACCGTGGCGGCGGCGAAAAAGGCGACGGTCACAGCCGAGACGACGGCGTAGGCGATGCGGCGTGGGCGGGCTGGCATCTTGTCGAGCAGGAACTCCACTGCGATGTGCGTGCCGCGCCTGGCGGCCATGGCGCTGCCGGTGAAGGTGATGACCATCAGCAGGTACTGCGCGATCTCCTCAGTCCAGGAGAGACTACTGTTCAGGACATAACGGGTGAAGAACTGCAGGAAGACGATTAGCGCCATGCTCCAGAACAGGGTGACGGTGATCCAGTCCTCCGGCGCAATGTCTGGTGGGGCCTCCGGGTGGGCGGCCTCCTCCTCTCGGGCCAATTCTGCAAAAATGTTGTCGTCGGTTGCATTCTCGTCGCGCACGCGCTGTGTCCTCCCGACTTGAGCTGCTCTCGATCGATGCGACTGGCCTTTGGGCAACCGGCGGCGCACCCCGCCTCATCCCTCCCCCGGTCAAAGGGGGAGGTCAACACCGCACCGTGAAGTCAAGTTCGTGCGCCAAGCGCCTGGAAGCGATCGTAATGCTCACGTGTCCAGCCGGCACCGGCGCCTGAGTCGGTGTGCAGGGGGGCTGCGGCAGCGCGGAAGGCGGCGCGGTCGGGATGGATGATGGTCTTGCTCTGCCGCTGGAACCAGTCGGGGAGCGTTGCCTCCACGTCGCGGATTTCGCGTGTGGCGCGGGCGGCAGTCTCGCGCAACACTTCCTGGAAGATCTGCTTGTCGGTATCGTTCAGGCGCCGCCAGGTAGCGCCGGATACGATCGTCAGCAGCGTGTCGGTGATGTGGGCGGTCAGATTGATGTGCGACTGGACCTCGTAAAACTTCTTGGCTTGAATAGTCGGTAGAGGGTTCTCCTGCCCATCCACGGTGCCTTGCTGGAGCGCAAGGTAGACTTCGGCAAAGGCGATCGGCGTAGCGTTGGCGCCAACGCTACGGGCGAACATCAGGAACATTGGCGCCTGCGGGACCCTCAGCTTCATGCCCCGCATGTCCTCCGGCCGGTAAATCGCCTTATTCGCGGTGACATGGCGCTCGCCGTAATAGGTGAGGGCCATGGCTCGGTTGCCGGTCTGGCGGTCGTAGCCGGCCATCAGCTCGCGCAACAGATCGCTATCGCGGTAGGCGAGGAAGTGGTCGAAATCGCGGTACACATACGGCGCGTTGGAAATGGAGATTGGCTTGAAGGTCGCGCCTGCGAAGGCCGTGCCGGTGTAGATCATGTCCACAGTGCCGAGCGCGAGGCCTTGGTTGATCGTCGGCTCGTTGCCCAGCGCGGAGGCGGGGAAGACCTCAATCGCCCAACGGTTGTTGGTCCGGTTCTTGATCTGCTCGGCGGCCCAGAGGGCCTGGGTGTGGTAAGGCTCGTTCGTTTCGTAAACGTGCGCCCAGCGGAGGCGCGCCTGCGCCTCGGCAGCGCGGCCAAACGCGAGGGCGGGCGCGGCGAGCGCGGCGGCGCGGATCAGCGTCCTGCGATGCATCCTTTTTGATCCTCCCCATTAATGCGACGAAAAAATGGGCGGTCGATTCGAGTTGGGCAAGCGCCCTATGGTTCCGAATCTCGCAGGCCAGTGAATAATCGGGCGCCGCCGATTTGGAGAACCTTCGTACTTGAGGTGCAGGTGATTCCGGAAGTCGGTCGCTTGATCACCAATCCTGCAACCATTCCAGCGTACACCGGGAGGGCAACGAGATGATGAAGATCCTGGACTGGAAGATCGGTCGGCGGGCGGCCCTAACTGCCGCGGCGGCATGCGGTATCGCGAGGCTCGCCGTCGCACAGAGCCGCTTTCCGAGCCGCGCCGTGAGCATCGTAGTGCCGATTCCGGCGGGCGGAGGGACCGACTACGCCGCCCGGCTGATCTCGGCGCCCATGGGAACTCTGCTGGGCCAACCCGTAGTGGTTGGGAACCGCCCCGGCGGCAACGACGTCATCGGTCTGATGCATGTGGCCCGGTCCCAACCTGACGGGCACCCTCCTGATGGGTTACTGCGGGACGATGGCCGGGCGTGCGGCGATCGGCGGCACCGGCAGCGTGAGCACGGTCGACGATTTCGTGCCCGTCGGGCAGGTCTCTGACACGCCGCAGCTCTTCGTGGTCCACCCCTCAATTCCGGTTAGCAACCTGCAGGAGCTGATCGCCTACACCAAGGCGAACCCTGGCAAGATCAGCTACGCCTCGGCGGGCAACGGCTCCATGCATCACCTGGGGACCGAGCTGCTGAAGTCGCGGACCGGGATGGACATGCTGCACGTCCCCTACCGGGGGACAGAAGAGACCATCGGGGACCTTATCGCGGGGCGCGTCCAGTTCTACATGAACTCGCCCCCACCCCTGGTCAGCCTGCTGCGGGACGGCAAGGTCAGGGCGCTGTGCGTCAGCTCCAACGAGCGGCATCCAGGACTGCCGGAAGTGCCCTCGCTGGCCGAGAGCGGGCTGCGCGACCTGCCGCTCAACGTCTGGTTCGCGCTTTTCGCGCCGAAGCGGGTCTCCGCTGATGTGAGCCAGAAACTCTCCGAGGCGCTGGAGCGGTCCCTGGCCGACGAGGATCTTAAAAGGAGGGCGTTCGAGGCTGGGTCGCTGGTGAAGTACGCCGGGCCGGAGGACGTAGCCCGCAGGCTTCGTTCCGAAATTGCGGGTTGGAGGGACACGGCACAAGCCGCCAATATTCGCGCTGATTGAGTGATCGCATGTCGAGAGCCGGGGGTATTTTGACCGGCGGCGCTTGAGCGACCAAGAGTATAGTCAGAAGCTAAATGCCTTCTGCGCTGGCTCTGGCGTCTCGGTCAGCCGGACTCCTTCGAGTTCGAGCATGCGCGCCTTGAAGGCTGCGCCGCCCGGTGCGGAAAAGCCTCCGATTTTTCCTCTAGCGGCGAGAACGCGGTGGCAGGGAATGATGAGCGGGACCGGATTATGGGCCATTGCCTGCCCCACATCACGCGCTGCCTCCGGCCCGACACCGAGCGCCTTCGCTAGCGCTCCGTAGGTGGTCGTCTCACCCCACCGAAGCCCCCTCACGGCCGCGTAGATCCGGTCGAGCAGGTCGCTCTGTTCACCGAGATCAAGTCGGAAGCGCGAAAAATCGACTTCCTGGCCCTCGAAGTAAGTTTGCGCACCCGAGATTGCCTCGACCACCTCTGCCGCTGGCGCACCGGGCTCCGCATCCGGAACCCGGCGCCGCAAGAGACGCTCCGCTGCATCGGGAATATTCACCGGAAGGCGAAAGGCGGTGACGCCAGCATCGCTCCAGGCGATGCCGCAGAAGCCGCGTGCGGTTTCGAAGACTCGAAAATGCTGCTTCGGTGCAAGCATCGCACACACACACACACACACACAGGTCTGGGACTGTTTCTACTTGGGGCGGAACGGGCCACGGTCAAAGCGGCACGTTGTCAGCAGTTACGGCTCGTGCCAGCTCATGGCCAAGATCTCCGTCAGGAAGCTCCGCCCCGGGCCGCCGCTTCCAGCGCAGCGATGTCGAGCTTGACCATGCCGAGCATTGCCTCCGTCACGCGCCGGGCCTTCTGCCGATCCGGGTCGCGGATTAGGTCGCCGAGGCGCCGCGGCGTGATCTGCCAACAGAGCCCCCACCGGTCGCGCAGCCAGCCGCACCGCTCGGGCGCGCCTCCCTCGAGCAGGGCATCCCAGAGCCGGTCGACCTCGGCCTGGCTGTCGCATTCGACCGCGATGGAGAAGCTGTGGTTGAACGGGTCCAATGGGCCGGCTTCGATTGCCTTGTAGCGTTGGTCGCCGAGAGTGAAGGCGGCGACGCGCACGCTGCCCGCGGGCCCGCTCGGCGTATCCGCGGGGATCGCCGAGATCCAGGAGACCTCGGAGCCCGGGATGAGCGAGGTGTAGAAGCGGATGGCCGCCTCCATGTCCCGCTCGAACCAGAGATGCTGGGTGACCATCATCTTCGCGCTTTCCTTCAACTCCCGCGCGGGCCGACCAGGCCGAACATCGCGCCCTGCGAATCGCTGCCGACGATGATGAAAACGCCGCCAGGCACCTCGGCCGGACCGTGATGGATCTTGCCCCCGGCACCTGAGACGGCTGCTGCCGCTGCGTCAATATCCGCGACCCCGAAATAGAAGGTCCACACAGGCGGCGGCCCGCCGGGCATCCGCCGCATCACCGCGCCGAGGGGGCCGCCGTGGTGGGTGATGAAGCGGTATTCCCCCATCTCGCCCATTGGCATCGCATCGCCGCGCTGCCAGCCGAAATGGCGCGTGTAGAAGGCGAGCGCCGCCTCCTGGTCGGTCGTCGCCAGCTCGTTCCAGTAGCAATGGCCCGTCCTGCCCGGTGCGAAGGAGGTGCTGGTGCCCTCCATCGTGCCCCGCATCACGTAGAAGGGGACGCCTTGCGGGTCCGCCATCAGGGCGAAGCGGCCAACGCCCGGAATGTCGGTCGGCGGCACGTGCTGCCGACCGCCATCGGCGAGGATAGCTGTGGCCATCGCGTCAACACTGTCGACCCCGATATAGCCGAGCCATCCCGGGCGCATGCCTGCCGAGGCGGCGTCCGGCGGAATGGCCATCAGGCCGCCGACATCCGCCTCACCCGTGCCGAAGATCCGATACTGAACGGGCGAGCCCTCGGCGCGCCGTGTCCGCCAGCCGAGGACCGCGGCGTAGAACCGCTCCGCAGCACCCGTATCGGAGGTGAGGAACTCATACCAGATGAAGTCGCCATGCCGGTTGGCCACGCCTCGTCTCCCACTCAGACGTCGAGGATCGGCGCAAAGCCGCCGAAGATCATGCGGTTGCCGTCGAAGGGCATGGTCTCGCCCATCGCCTTTATCCGCGGGTCTGACATGATCCGCTCATTCGCGGCATCCCGCGCCTCCTTCGAGGGGTATTCGATCCAACTGAAGACGACGACCTCGTCGTCCTTCGCCTGCACAGCGCGCCGGAAGTCGGTGAGCTTGCCGCCGGGGACATCATCACCCCAGCACTCCACCATGCGGGTGGCGCCGAACTCCTTGAACAGGGGCGCAGCCTCGGCGGCGTGCCGGCGATAGGCCTCCTTATTCGCAGCGGGCACAGCCGCCACGAAGCCTTCCACATAGCTCATGCTTGTCGCCTTCCTTCCCGTCTTGGTCTTCGTCGCGGCCCGTTGCCAAGCCGCAGCTACCATCGCTGATGGGCTGCCTTGAACTTTCCGTTGATATCAACATATCTGGTTCATGTCAACGACGTTTTCGCCATTTGTTCCCTTTGAGACCACACTTGAGGTCCGCGATACCTGCCTCTGCCTGCATGTCCAACGTGCTGCCCGGGCGCTCGCCCGGCGCTTCGACGAGGCGCTGCGGCCGGTGGGGCTGACCAACGGGCAGTTCTCGCTGCTGATGGCGCTGAACCGGCCAGAGCCGGCGGCGATGGGACCGGTCGCGCGGCTTCTGGCGATGGACCGCACGACCCTCACCGCGGCGCTGAAGCCGCTCGAGCGCCTCGGCTTGGCCGTGATCGGCACCGATCCTTCGGATCGCCGTAGTCGGCTGCTCAGCCTGACCGAGAAGGGCAGGGAAGTGCTGGCAGCCGCCGTCCCAATCTGGCGCACCGTGCATGCCGAGATTGAGGCCGGACTGCCAGACCCCGGACCGGATGTCCTTCGTGGCGCTCTGACGGCACTCTGCTAATCGGTAACAGCAGCCGGAAGTGCCGATACAGCAGTGGGCTGAGGAAGCGGGCAAACGGCTAGGCGCAGGTCTTCATCGCCCAGGACGGACACGCGGTGCCGACCTGCAGGCGCCGCCGTGCTAAACTCCGAACCAAACTCCTGCCCGAGTAAGCGGCAGCCGCACAGTTGCGGTTGAGTGTGGCGGAAGAAGCGCAGAAGCCATGGCGTCCGGGCCCCGTAGATGCTCTTCGCTGCCATGTGCCTGATCTGGGGTACGACCTGGGTTGCCATGAAGGCGGGCGTCGAGGCTGTCCCGCTGATCCTCTTCGCGGGCACGCGCTTCGTGGCAGCGGGCATTCTGCTGTTCGGTGGTATGCCGATTTCCTGCGGGCCGTCGCCGAGGCGGTGCTGCAGCCGCTGATTGAGGCCGACGTGGACGCCAGATCGGAGCCGCCAAGCAGCGACATCAGGCGGCCAAAAAACACTTTACCTCTTCTAACGAGATCGGACCCTGCATGCGAAAAAAGGAAACACTTCAGGCCTTCTTGTCGCCAGAACGCCTATATGAATTAGCCGGCCCCAAGGTTTATGCGCGCGGTGAAAAATACGTTTCCAGCGGCCTTGTCCAACTGATTGAGCATACGCGCGATGAAGCAATTGCCGAAGTGATGGGGTCGCATCCCTACCGCGCTGAACTGAAATTAGATTCGAAGGGGTTGACCGCCAACTGCACCTGCCCCGCCATGTCAGACTACGGATTCTGTAAACATGCGGTTGCCCTTGGTCTCCACCTGATCAAGGCGCCGCCACCAACAGCCAAAAAGACCGCCAAAGCGCAGAACGCCACGACTGATAACTTTGCGGAAAAGTATCCCAATATCACAGGCTGGATCAGAGATGGGTGGATCGAAATCGGACGGAATGGCTACAGCACATCCATCATACGGGTGCTGGATGAAGGCGGTTTGGTGTGGGAGGGGGGCACAAGACACAGGTCCATGGATAAAATTCTGCAAGAGGCCGAAGATGCCATCGCTGATTGGACAAGGGAAGATCAGATAGAACTCGGAGAGAAATAGCTATTCCAACTTTCCCATTCTCGCCATGGCGCGCTTTTTCTCGGTCGAGCGCCGCGGCGGTGGCTCACGGCTAACCGCCTATGCCGTTCGACCCCACTTCTGAAGCGTTCAATTCGGTTCAGTTCCACCGTGTCTCATTTATCCTTCCGCACGGCACGAAATGCAGATCTGTCACCGTCGAATAGCCCAATGGTGCCGCAGAGCTCTCCTTCTTGGATTTCGCAGTGAATGTCTCCGTGGGCAGGGTCCATCTCGTCATTACCCTCCCAAAGAGCATCTACGCGACCGTTCTTCACTGACCAGCTAAACGAGCCGTACACATAGCCAAATTGGAACTCTCCAAGGCCCTTATCACCTAGCGTGACATGCCCCGGGACCTCCTCGTCAACGAAATCCTGATCCCACATTTCCATCCAAACTATCTTCCAGCGCCCCTTGAAGGAATTGGCTGTCAGCTTCATGAGATCTCCCCTTTACATTCGCTGATGCGCCAGATTGGATCTTAATGCAGATCTTCATTCGTCGGAGCCTTGTGGTCAGCTAAGGGCGAAATCAAATTATGGATGAAGCTAGAGCTGGGCTGGAATACAGCCCTTAGCAGCGCGTTGACAAAATCGGCTGCCGCGCTCGATGCCACAGGATGTTGGGCCGCAAAACTCCTTTATGGGGCGACATACTGTGTCCCCCATGACGCGGCGGCATTTTGTCAACGGGCTGTTAGCACGAGCGCGTCCCTTGACATCGGCGGGCGCTGCAATGGGCGTCGCCTGAAGCTGTCCTGACTGGGACTGCGCGGCGGTCCTACTGCATCTCAATGCCTGCGGCCTTGATAGCCGCGGCGTTGCGCTCGATATCGGCCGCGATGCGCTCGCGGAAGCGCACGGGGTCCAGCACGAAGATGTCGCCTTGAGCTAGCAATGGCGGGCGCGCCGTCGGCGACTCCGCCGCTGCCTGTATCATGGCGTATAGGCGCTGCACCAGTTCGGCTGGTGTGTCGGCCGGCGCGACCAACCCGTTCCAGAAGACAGCGGTGAAGTCCGGGTAGCCGGCTTCCTTAACCGTCGGCACCTCCGGCAACTCGCGCCAGCGGGTTTCACCAGTGGTGGCCAACGCCGCCAATGTGCCGGCCTGGATCAGCGGTCCGCCCGTGGTGGGGGTATCCAGTAGTACGTCCACCTCACCGGCCACCATCGCGTTGGTCGCCACGGAGGAGCCACGGTAGGGCACGTGCAGCATCTGTACACCGGCAACCGCCAGGAGCTGCTCCATATGCAGGTGCTGCAGGTTCCCCACGCCGGCCGACCCATAGGTGATTCGTCCCGGCTGCCGCTGCGCCAGCGCGATCAGATCTTGCAGCGAGCGGACTCCCTGGGTACGCGGATTGTGCGGGTTGATCACCAGGATGAAGGGGCTGATGGTGATCGTGGCGATGGGCAGCAGATCGCGCAGTGGGTGGTAGCGTGTGTCGCGGTAGAGCAGGTGGTTCACGGTCATGGTGCTGGTGTTGCTGACCAGCAGGGTGTGGCCGTCCGTAGCCGAGGCGACGTATGCAGCGCCGAGGGAGCCGTTGGCGCCGGTGCGGTTCTCCACCACCACGGGTTGGGGCAGGCGGGTGCGGAAGTCCTCGGCAAGGATGCGGGCACAGATGTCGGTGGAGCCGCCGGCAGGATAGCCAACGATCAGCCGCACCGGGCGGCTTGGCCAGGGAGCCGCGTTGGTCTGCGCCAGCCCGGGCCTCGCGAGCGCAGCAAATACTGCGGCGCCTAGAGGGCGTCGGCCGATGAGTGCCTGCATGGACAACTCTTTCCTCCCGTGCCGCTCCCACAGGGGCGGCGCAAGCGGCGATCAGACCAGCTTCGCCGCCGGCCGTCGAGACAAGTGTCGCCAGAGCTCTGTGCAATGCTCCGGCTCCGCGGATAGCCCCCGTCCGGGGCGGTCAACCTGGTCTATGGGGCGGGCGCCTCCTGCCGCGCCTGCTATCCCCGTCGGTGCGCCTGGATCACTACGCAACAGCATGCTGCGTGCAGCGTCATACCCGCTCGACGGCGTCTCTGCAGAGATGACCCGGAGCGAGAACGGAGGCCGCTACATTTAGCTCGCCCTATCTCCGCGCCGCTTTGTGGGTACCAACGTTCTCATGCCAGACAACGGGGATGCCGTCCCACTCCGCTAGTTGCTTACCCGGCCATTTCCGCCGAACATAGACGTGGTACTCACCCGATTCGGCTTCGACATATTCGGATTTGCCGTCGTTCAGCCTGAGGTGTTGGGCTAGTTGTTCAGCTTGGTCCCGCATGTACTCGTCGGGCTCGCTTATTCCTAACCTCCCACGGTTACGATGACATATGCCCAACTGCGAAGGATAGTTGCGTAGCACAGCATCATCCAAGGTCAGCTGCCCGTCCGCACCGCGGCCTCGACTACGATGGCGGCTCGCCCGACTGAAGCACGTATGGGGCACAGCTGACGCTGGGCAGGCTACAGCCCCCATATGACCGGCATAGGGGCAGGGAGGGGCATGCTGCGCTTGCTCAGCCGAGCATCGGACGATGCGAGGGCAAGGCGAACCTGAATGGACCCTTGAAGCGTCGAGCCATCGTTTTTCAGTTGGGAGATCCCGGACGTAAGCTGCTGAGGTAGAAGGAATGTGCCAGCACTGCGCTAGGATTGTGCTAGGCGGGCCCAAGCTCAGGCCCAAGCCGCCGATGTCGTGCTCGCGGTGTTCAAACGTGGTTTTCACAACCCCACAGATTGGGCTCACCTGAGCGCCCCTTGATTCACATCGAGACAGCCGTGTTGGGCGGAAAGCCACAGTAGGAGGCGAGCCAAGCGGATGTCCGCTCCGCCCTCAAGCGGACAGAGAAGCTGCCTGCCTGGGTTCGCACTCTACGGCGAGGTCCGGCCGGAAACAGACAGGCGGCTTTCGGGGATCAAACAGGAAGAAGCAGACCTTCGCTCCTCGTCCGTCGCGCCGCCGGGTGCGACCCGAAGCCGTCCTCACCAATCGTTGGGGACAGAGGCGGGCGGCGGCTAGCAGCCCGTCGGACTTAGAGTTTGTACGCAAATAAACCCTTTGTCGCATCAGAGCTTTAGCGATGGGCCGCCGCAAGACCGTTCCGGTATGAAATGCGTGCGGCGAAGCAGCAGCGCTCAAGATGTCAGCGCAGGACATCGGCCCGACATGGGGAGACTGATCTGACGCTGCTTTGTGTCTCGATCCCAACACGAATACCTCGGTTATTTCGCGTACAGACTCTTA
>JAESGY010000453.1_pt1 | contig 16834 bp, 20 predicted proteins | sample 9269841 | NCBI WGS metagenome assembly JAESGY01 (sample SAMN17022865, study PRJNA683097) | algae metagenome | isolation source: Spirirestis rafaelensis WJT71-NPBG6 and co-occurring heterotrophs from... | place: USA: Pinto Wells, Joshua Tree National Park, Colorado Desert, CA | collected 2006-08-15
TCGGATGAGCAAACAGCGACTTGAGGTCGGCTTTGACCTGACGCAACTCCACACACCAGAGCTCGAGCATCTGCTCGACGGCCACACCCGTCATGGCAGCCTCCTGTGGCAGATCAGAAGATTATGAGCTCATGAGAAGCACCTGCAACTGTAATGCTAGGCAGTCGTTACTCTGAGTTGTAAATTCCCTGCCGGAGCGTAATCCTACATATATGTAGGGGAAAATACTTGTGTGATACGTTAGAACATTTAAGATTGGCTCCACCGTTACGGGGGCTGAATGTTGGGGAATGACCGGTCACTGATCAGTGACATCTACGAGGCAGCTGTAACGCCGGAGGGGTGGTACAAGGTTCTTGAGCAGATTTCAGCCTTTGCAGGAATCGAGGGCGGCTCCATGGTCGCCGTGTCGGGAACCGGCGCAAGATCCTGGGTTGCCACAGAGCGCTTCGGCCCGATCCTGCAAGATTTCTATGCCGGGGAATGGCATCTGCGGAATGACTGGTCTGACAGGGCCAGCCAGCGGCAACATCTCCGCTTCTTCGACGAGACCGAGATCTTCGCGCCGGGCGAGCTCGACTCCGTCCCCCTGTACAGGGACTTCATCCGACCGCGCGGAGCCGGATGGTCCGCCGGTGCCATCATGCAGATCCCTGGAGGCGGCAACATCACCATGCGGTTCGAGCGCCCGCTCGACCATGGGCCGATGGACGACAAGCTGAGGGCAAGGCTCGACAGGCTCAGGCCACATCTTGCCCGCGCGTCGCTTCTGTTCAGCCGCCTCGGGCTGCGGCAGGCCCGCTCCGTCGTATCCGCCCTGCAGTTCATGGAGGTTCCGGCGGCCGTCCTTACCCGGAGCGGCCGTCTGCTTGCCTGCAACAGCTTCATAGAAGACCGGTTGTCTCAGATCGATATCAGGGCCGGCGACCGGATTGCCTTCACGGATGATGGCGCGCAATGCATTTTGAGCGAGAGCCTGATGCAGATCACGGCCGGTCTCTTCGGCCAGCTGCGTGGCCCTATTCCGATCCCGGCAACGGAGGAGCACGGGCCTGCGGTCGCCTATCTGATCCCGATGTGCGGGGCTGCCCAGGATCTGTTCGGCTGTGAGACCACGCTCCTCATGATCCGCCCGGCTGTTTCGGAGAACAGGCTCATGGATCTGGTGCGGACCCGGTTTGCGATCGATGCCGGCGAGGCTCAGCACTGGGTGCGGCACATCGCGGCTGCATCTCCACAGATGGCGGCCGCCCTGATGGCCACAACGGAGAACGTTCAAGCGCTCCTTGACCGCACCCTCGGGAGGACCCAAAGCCGTCTGGAGGCCCATGTGGCAAGCTTCCTGTGCCAGCTCCGTCATGATCCGGAGTGCCGGCCCGCCACCGGGGGAGCGGTGCTGCACTAGCCTCGGGGGCTCTTCCCGAACAGATCCTTCCAAGCCGGCTGGGCCCCCGGGTAAGGCAGGGCCGCGGCCTCGTAGACGCCGCGGGCGATGGCCCGGGTCAGGCAATCGGCGGCCAGGGCGGTAATTTCCGTGAACTCCGCCGCCTCGTTCTGAAGCGGCCTGCGGCCAGTGGCGGCGGCGAAGATCGTGTCGCCGTCGAACAGGGCGTGGGAGAAGCGCAGGCCCCGGGCGAGGCCGGCATGGGACGCGATGGCAAGGCGCTTGGCCTGAGCCTTGGTCAGCACCGCATCGGTGGCGACCAGCGCAATGGTGGTGGCCGGCTGGGGGCCTCCCTTCCAGACAAGGGAGCGCATCCGGGAGCTGACCTTGGAGGGAAGCCCCAGCCCCCCGAACTCGTCGCCCTCTTCACAGGCCCCGGCCCAGAAATGCGGGCCGTCGCCGATGACCGCCGAGGCGACGGCATTGACAACCACCAGCGCGCCGACCGCATGCCCGGCCGAGGTGACGGTACTTGCCGAGCCGAGCCCGCCCTTCAGGTTGGCCGTGGTGGCGCCATAGCCGCCGCCTGCGGTGCCGAGAGCGAAGTCCCGCCCGGCCTGTTCCGCGGCCTGCAATCCCAGCTCGCGATAGGGCGGATACCGGCCCCAATCCTTGTTGCCGCCGTTGATGAGATCGAAGCTGGAGGCCTGGCAGACGATGGGGACCAGGGCCTCCCGGACCGCGAATCCAATTCCTTGTTCCCTGAGATAGGCCTGAACCCCGCTCGCCGCATCGAGGCCGAAGGCCGACCCGCCGGAGAGAACGATCCCGTGGATGCTGGGCACCATCTTGTCGGGATCGAGCAGATCGGTCTCGCGGGTCGCGGGCGCCCCGCCCATGGCGAAGCAGGAGGCGACGGCGGGCTCGTCGAAGAGCGCCACGGTGACGCCGGAGCCGAGGGCCGCGTCGTGGGCATTGCCGATGCGAAGGCCTGCCACGTCGGTGATGAGATTGCGGGTCTGGGTCATGGCTTCAGCAAACCGGAAACCGGGTCTCTTCACAAGCTGGCGAAGCGGCGTTTCATCGGCTTTCTAAGACAGGGACGACAGGATAGAAGGCTTGCCATGCTCAGCGTTTCCTTCCCGGCCGCGGCCCTTGGGGGCCTCATCAGTTTCTTGAGTCCCTGCGTGCTGCCGCTGGTGCCGCCTTATCTGTCGTTTCTCGCCGGCACCACGTTCGACCAGTTGAGCGCGGGCGACGACCGCGCCGTGCGGAGGAGGGCGGTTCTGGCGGCGCTCCTGTTCGTGGCGGGCTTCTCCACCGTGTTCGTGCTGCTCGGCGCCACCGCCTCTGCACTCGGTCAGGTGATCCGGCAGTACCTCGATGTCCTGAGCACCGTGGCGGGCATCGCCATCATCGTCATGGGCCTGCATTTCCTCGGGCTGTTCCGGATCGGCCTGTTCTACCGCGAGGCGCGGCTTAGCGTGAACAGGCCCGTCGGGCTCTGGGGCGCCTATCTCATGGGATTGGCCTTCGCCTTCGGCTGGACGCCCTGCATCGGTCCCGTGCTGGCGGCGATCCTCACGGTTGCGGGCTCGGAGGACAGTGTGTCCCAGGGCGCCCTGCTGCTGGCCGCCTATTCGGCGGGCTTAGGCATTCCGTTCCTGCTCGCGGCTTTCGCCATGAAGCCTTTCGTGGCGCTTCTCAAGCGCGTGCGCTCCCGCTTCGTGCTGATCGAGAAGACCATGGGCGTCCTCCTCGTCCTGACCGGCATCGCGTTTCTCACCGGCTGGATCACCAACATATCGTTCTGGCTGCTGGAGACGTTCCCGGCGCTCGGGCGTCTTGGATAAGGTTGCACAGGAATCGGGTCGCTCGCCTCAAGCAGGCCCGCCATTCTGGGGATCCCTCACAGGAGATCACCCATGACGTTCCACATCCGCGGCCTCGAGGCCGAACCGTTCGCTAAGCTCTTCCAGCTCGATGAAGCCGCCCTCAGGGCTCTCGGGGCCAAGCGGGTCGTCGCCGATGCCTCCGACATGTATCCCTGCCGGATCGCCCTGAAGCGGGTCGAGGAGGGCGAGGAGCTTCTGCTGCTCAACCACGCCCACCAGACGAACCCCGGCTCTCCCTACCGCTCCGCCGGGCCAATCTTCGTCAGCCGCTCCGCCAGGACCGGCAGCTACCGCGGCGAGCTGCCGCCGATGCTGCGGGACCGGCTTCTGTCCCTGCGCGCCTACGATGCCAATGCCTTCATCGTCGATGCCGAGGTGGGCGAGGGCGGGGAGGTGGTGAGCCTGATCGAGCGCTTCCTCGCAAACCCGGAGGTTGCGCATGTGGACGCCCACTTTGCCCGCCGCGGGTGCTTCGCGGCGAGGATCGAACGGGCCTGACGTCAGGGGTCGATCCGGTGCCCTGCAGCCCGCAGGGCCGCCATCGCGCGGTCCGCGTCCTGCTCCTTCACCAGCACGTAATCGGTGCTAAAGGTCGAGGTGGCGAAGATGCCGATGCCGGCTCTGGCCAGGGGTTCGAGCACGGAGGCGAGGATCCCCGGCACGCTGAAGTCAAAGGTCTGCATGATCCGAAAGCACCGCCAGCCCGCCTCGGTTTCTGCCTCGGGCGGCGCCTGGTGGAGAGGGCAGACGAGCGTCGCTTCCTCGGTGGCCTGCACCAGGAGCGCGAAGGCTCCCGGTTCGGGCGGGCTCACCGGCGTTCCGGCCGGAAAGCGACAGATGGCATAGGTGTCTGCGAGCAGGGAAAGGGTGAGGCTGGTCATGGTCACCATTCTTGATCCATCGATGGGAAACTCACTTCCCTCGTCATCACCGGCCTTGTGCCGGTGATCTCGATTCGAAAGGCGTTACGCTCCTCCAATCGACATGGCCGGGACGAGTCCGGCCATGACACCCACGTTATATCCATTGAAGATCGAGCAGACCTAGCCGTCTATTCTCAGCCACCCTTCGAGCAGGGACTTGCACAAGAAAACCCGCCCTGTTGCCAGGGCGGGTTTCCGATCATCGGGCTTTTAGGCCGGTCGATTACATGGCGAGTTCGTTGCCGGAGTAGTCGATCTTGCCGTCGGCGCCCTTCTTCCAGACGTACATGATGTAGTCAGGACGGGTGATGTCGCCCTTCTTGTCGAAGGAGATATCGCCGATGACGGTCTTGAAGGGCTTGCCCGACTTCATTGCGTCGGAAACCTTCTTGCCGTCCGTGCTGCCCGCCTGCTTCGCAGCCTCGGCCAGGATCTGGGCCGCGGCGTAGGAATACAGAGTGTAGGCTTCCGGCTCGTAGTTCTTGGCCTTGAACTTGGCCACCACGTCCTTCGCGTTCGGGTTCTTGCGTGGATCCGGCGAGAAGGTCATCAGGGTGCCTTCGGCGCCCGGACCGGCGATCGAGACGAACTCGGCCGACACGATGCCGTCACCCGACATGAGCGGGGCGTTGAGGCCCTGGTCGCGCATCTGGCGGATGATGAGGCCGGCTTCCGTGTGGAGGCCGCCGAAGTAGACCACGTCCACGCCAGCCTGCTTCAGCTTCGACACGAGCGCGGAGTAATCCTTCTCGCCCGGGTTCACGCCTTCATAGACGACTTCCTTCAGGCCCTTTGCATTCATGGCCTTCTGGGTCTCGTCGGCAAGGCCCTTTCCGTAGGGGGTCTTGTCGTGAATGACGGCAACCTTCTTGCCCTTGAACTTGTCGGCGAGGTAGCCGCCGGCAACGAGGCCCTGCTGGTCGTCGCGACCGCAGGTGCGGAAGGTGTTCCACATGCCGCGCTCGGTGTATTGCGGGTTCGTCGAGGCCGGGGTGACCTGGACAATGCCAGCTTCCTCGTAGACCTGCGAGGCCGGGATCGACACGCCGGAGTTGAAGTGGCCGACGACGAACTTCACGCCTTCAGCAGCGAACTTGTTCGCCACCGACACGCCCTGCTTGGGGTCGGAGACGTCGTCGCCGATGACGATCTGCAGCTTCTGGCCATTGATGCCGCCAGCTGCGTTGATGTCTTCAACAGCCTGCTCGACGCCATTCTTCAGCTGGGCGCCGAAGGCTGCGTTCGGGCCGGTGATGGGGCCAGCAACGCCGATCTTGATCTGGGCGCTGGCAGCGCTGGAGAAGGCGAGGCCAAGACCAAGCGCCACGCCGGTCAACAGCAATTTCTTCATGAGGTCACTCCTCTGGGTGGTTTTATAGGCCCCTCTTCCTCGTGGGGCCGGTTTGACGGGAGACCCGTCATCCGAGGGACATCATGCTTGTTTTTAAGCGGATGTCACCTGGGAATCTTTTTAGCTTAGCCCTTGGTAGCAGAAGCCTTTTCCCGCCAGGAAAACGGGCCGGTCCGCTCGTAGAGCCAGCGGTACTGCGTGGTCATCATGCGGGCCCGGCGGTACTGGAAGCCGAGCGCCCCGATGATCAGCAGGACGATCGTGTCGACCGCATAGTAATGGACGGACAGCAGGGTTCCGCCGAACAGGGCGAAGTGGATGAAGCGGACGGCCGCGCCCAGGATGAACAGGTAGAGGATCAGGGTCCAGAAGGGACGCCAGGTGAGCGCGATGGCCCGCCCGGTCATCCAGGCCGCCCATCCGCCCATGATCACGGTGATGAGAAGGAAGAGCCAGAACGACGGCTCTTCGTAAAGGATGCCCTGCATCAGTGATGCCCTCCTTCGAGATAGGCCGCTTTGACCTGCGGATCTTCGAGCAGCTCCCTGCCGGTGCCGCTCATGGTGATGTTGCCCGTCACCATCACATAGCCGCGATGGGCGAGTTTCAGGGCGTGATAGGCGTTCTGCTCCACGAGGAAGACCGTCATGCCGTCTTTCTCGTTGAGCTCTTTGATGATCTGGAAGATTTGCTTCACGATCAGAGGCGCCAGGCCCAGCGATGGCTCGTCCAGGAGGAGGAGCTTCGGGCGGCTCATGAGCGCCCTGGCGATGGCCAGCATCTGCTGCTCGCCGCCCGAGAGGGTGCCGCCGCGCTGCTGCAGGCGCTCCTTCAGGCGCGGGAAGAGGGTGCAGACCCGCTCGAGATCCTGGTCGAAATGGGCCAGTCCGTTCATGGACGCGCCCATCTGGAGGTTCTCGAAGACCGTCATGCGCGGGAAGATGCGCCGGCCCTCGGGGGACTGGGCAATCGACAGGCGGGCGATCTCGTGGGTGGGCAGCTTGGTGATGTCCCGCCCCGCATAGGTGATCGTGCCCTCGCGGGCCCGCGGGTTGCCGAAGATCGTCATCATCAGCGTCGACTTGCCGGCGCCGTTGGCGCCGATCAGCGTGACGATCTCGCCCTCGTTGACGTCCATATCCACGCCCTTGAGGGCGATGATGTTGCCGTAATAGGTCTTCACGCCGCGCACGCTGAGAAGCGGCTGGCGGGCGGTGGAAGCCTGGGGATTCTGCATCGCGATGTTTGCTCCAGCGGTGCTCATACGCCGATCTCCGCTTCGACCTTCTCGACCTCGTCATCGGCCACGCCGAGATAGGCGGCGATGACCTTCGGATCGTTCCTCACTTCGACGGGCAGGCCGTCCGAGATCTTGATGCCGTAATCCAGCACGACCACGTGATCGGAGATTTCCATCACCACCGACATGTCGTGCTCGATCAGGAGAATCGAGGTGCCCTGCTCGTCACGGATCGAGAGCAGGAGCTGGTTCAACTCCAGCGACTCGCGCGGGTTGAGGCCGGCCGCCGGCTCGTCCAGGCAGAGGAGGAGCGGGTCCGTGCACATGGCGCGGGCGATCTCCAGGCGGCGCTGGTCGCCGTAGGGCAGGTCGCCGGCCGGTTCGTCGGCCCGGTGGATCAGACGGGTCTTCTCCAGCCAGAACTTCGCCTTCTCGATGGCTTCCTTCTCGGCCTTCCGGTAGCCGCCGATGCCGAGGACGCCCATGAAGGTGAAGCCGGAGGCGATCATCAGCGGGTTGTGCTGGGCCACCAGCAGGTTCTCGAGCAGCGTCATGCCGGAGAACAGGCGGATGTTCTGGAAGGTGCGGGCAACCTTGCCCTTCCAGTTGATATCGTATCCCGGCAGCCGCTCCAGCAGGAGGTGCGAGCCGTCGGGCTTGCGCAGGGCGATCATGCCCTCGGTCGGCTTGTAGAAGCCAGTGATGCAGTTGAAGACCGTGGTCTTGCCGGCTCCGTTGGGGCCGATGAGCGCGGTGATCTCGCCGCGCCCGGCCTTGAACGAGAGGTCGTTGACAGCCACGAGGCCGCCGAAGCGCATCGTGAGATGCTGTACGTCGAGGATGGGATCCTGCAGCCAGCGCATTAGCCGTGTCCTTCCTTCACGAGCGAGCCCGAGATGGCTTTGCGCTCTTTCAAGATCACCGAGGGTTCACGTTCCGAGATCAGGCCGCGCGGACGCCAGACCATCATCGCCACCATGCCCATTCCGAAGAGCAGCAGGCGGTATTCGTTCGGGTCGAAACCCGCACCGAACACCGACTGGAGGAAAGTGAGATTACGCAGGATCTCGGGGCCGCCGACCAGCACGATGGCCGCGATGGCCACGCCGATCTGGGATCCCATGCCGCCCATGACCACGATGGCCAGGATGATCGCGGATTCGAGGAAGTTGAAGCTTTCCGGCGAGACGAAGCCCTGCCGGACCGCGAAGAACGAACCTGCGAAGCCGCCGAACATGGCCCCGATGGCAAAGGCCGTCAGCTTGGTGTTCGTGGTGTTGATGCCGAGCGACCGGCAGGCGATCTCGTCCTCGCGGAGCGCCTCCCAGGCGCGTCCCACGGGCAGCTTGCGCAGGCGCATGGTGACGAAGTTGGTCAGAAGAGCCAGCGCCAGGATGAGATAGTACAGGAAGATCATCCTGTGCATGCCGTTGAACTCGAGACCGAAGGTCGCCGCGAATCCGCCTTCGCCCGCCGTGAAGGGCAGGCCGAAGAAGGTCGCCCGCGGGATCGACGAGATGCCGGCGCCGCCGTTGGTCAGGTCCACCCAGTTGATGAGCACCAGGCGGATGATCTCGCCGAAGGCCAGCGTCACGATGGCGAGATAGTCGCCGCGCAGGCGCAGCACCGGGAAGCCGAGGATCATGCCCCAGAAGGCTGCCAAGATGCCGGCAAGCGGCAGGCAGATCCAGAAGGACAGGCCGAAGGTGGTCGAGAGCAGGGCGTAGGAATAGGCGCCGACCGCGTAGAAGGCGACGTAGCCCAGATCGAGCAGGCCCGCGAGGCCCACCACGATGTTCAGGCCCCAGCCGAGCATCACGTAGGTGAGGATCAGGATGCCCAGATCCACCCAGTAGCGCGACTCGTTGAGGCCGCCCTGGATCAGGTAGATCAGCACCGGAAAGGCAATGGCGATCCCGAGGAAGAACGGAATGGCGAACCTGGACACATGCTGGAATGCGCTCGGCATCGCATGGACCGGTTCCGTCGCCTGACGGGCAGTCGGGGTTGCCTTGGCATAGGACCGCGACGCCGTGAAGGCGTGCAGCACCAGGCGCAGGCCGAACACGATGGCACAGACGATCGCCACCAGGCCCCAGCGGGGCGTGAGGAAGAGATCGGCGCCGCTCTGGTCCGTCTTGTAGGCCAGGATCGGGATGGACAGGCCAAGGGTGATCAGGGCGGCCTTGAAGGCATCCTTGAAGGCCGCGGCCAGATCGAAGTGCCTCGATACGGCCTGGGTCTGGGCCGTTGTGGTGATGGAAGGAGCGTTCATGGCGTTTAAGCTCCTTAAACCTTCTCGACCTCAGGCCGTCCGAGAATGCCGGAGGGCATGAAGATGAGAACGATGGCGAGGATCGAGAACGCGGCCACGTCCTTGTACTCGATCGAGAAATAGGCCGACCAGAAGGTCTCGATGAGGCCGATGATCAGGCCGCCGAGCACCGCGCCGGGGAGCGAGCCGATGCCGCCCAGAACCGCGGCCGTGAAGGCCTTCACGCCGGGCACGAAGCCGTCGCTGAAGCTCACGACGCCATAATACAGAAGGTACATGGTGCCGGCGACCGAGGCGAGGGCCGCGCCGATCACGAAGGTGAGCGAGATCGTCCGGTCCACGTTGATGCCGAGAAGCGCCGCCATCTTGCGGTCCTGCTCGCAGGCGCGCTGGGCGCGCCCCAGCGACGTCTTCTGCACGACGTACCAGAAGATCGTCAGCAGCACCGCCGTGACCACCATGATGATAATCTGCTTGTAGGAGAGGGCCACATTGTAGCCGCTCGCGCCCTGGAACAGCACGATCACGTCCTGGACCATCGGAGGCGTCGGCTTGTTGCGGGCTCCCTGGGCCACCTGGACGAAGTTGGACAGGAAGATCGACACGCCGATGGCAGAGATCAGCGGCGCCAGGCGGAAGGAGCCGCGCAGGGGCCGGTAGGCGATGCGCTCGACGGTCCAGCCCCACAGGGAGGTGAGGACCATGGCGATGATCAGCACGAAAAACAGGGCCAGCACCACCGACGAGATCCCGAGCCATGCGGTCAGGATCAGGAAGAAGATGAGCGAGATGAAAGCGGAGAGCATGAAGACGTCGCCGTGGGCGAAGTTCACCATGCCGATGATGCCGAAGACCATCGTGTAGCCGATGGCGATGAGGCCGTAGATCGACCCGAGAGTCAGCCCGTTGATGAGCTGCTGCACAAAGATTTCCATGTCCTACCCTTGCCCCTCTGGAACGGGGTCATTCTTGGGAAACGATGCAGGAAAGCACGATGCGTGAACATCGCCAAGCCTGACGTAAGGTGCGGGTGTCTCTAGCAAAACGATTTTCATTCCACAACGTACTGTTAAGATTCCTATCACTCTAAATGATGGAAATCGTGCCAGCGGCTGACTGAATGTGCGGCACGGCGCCCGAACGCCGCCCGCTTCCCTTGCCGGGGCGGAGAGACCATATGGCTCTAACAGCCTTGTGCTCAGCTCAAAAGAGTGGAAGAGGCTTGCTTGGATCATGATCTTGAAGACACAAGCCTCTCCTCATTCCAGCTCCGGCTCGGACGCCCTGCTTTTCCGAGAGGGCATGAGCCGGGTCGCCGGTGCCGTCCATGTGGTCACGACGGACGGCACCTCCGGCCGCGGAGGCTTCACGGCCACGGCTGTGACACCCGTGACCGACAGTCCGGCCTCGCTCCTGGTCTGCGTCAACACGGGTTCTCGGTCGGCTCAGGCCCTGCTGTCGAACCGGGTCTTCTGCGTGAATACCCTCGCGGCTGCCGATGTGGAACTGGCGGACATCTTCGCCGGCCGTGCCGGCCTGCAGGGGCCCGAGCGTTTCAGCAGAGGGAGCTGGGAGGCCTTGGAGACGGGATCCCCCGCCCTGACGACGAGCCTCGTTTCCTTCGATTGCCGGATCAGCGATGCCCGGGTGGTCGCCACCCATCATGTGATCATCGGCGAGATCATCGGCATCAGGCTCGGCGAACAGAGGCCGCCTCTGGTCTATCAAGGGCGGCACTACCACGAGCTTTGAGCTCTGTGTGTACACAGGGAAGGCCTCCCCAGCCGCCGTTGCCGACAAATGAGGAGGCCTCCCGGTCCCGAAGGCTCACGGAGCCCTCATGGCTTCAATGAGCGGGCCAGGATGCGGTTTCAGCTTCACGGGAAATTTCGGTGAGAAACCATAGCGGCCAAAAAAGAGGGCCTGCCTGCCGGGATTAAGCGAGCGGCCCTTAGTTTTGAAGGGCTGTAGGTGAACAGTACCTCCATAGGATTAACCCTAAAGAGATGTGTGTGGTTCGCCGCTGCCTCAGAGAATCTGAAATTTCCCTAAGAGTAAGCCCCTCACGGGGGAGCGTGAAGGGCTTTGAGGGTCTCGAAGACCTGGGGGCACATGGCCTTCGTGGAGAGGCAATGCCCTTACGGAAGCTTGGTTCCGCTTGATTTTTCATCACCAGGCAGGCTGCTCGTCCGGCATTTTCATCCCTTGAACCCGAGCCCCTGGGGCTTATGTCCCAGTATCACATTGTAACCAAGTTCTGCAGGGTGTGAGCAAGGGATGTCGAGCGACTGGAACACATCCGATCTTGCTGTGGTCAAAACATCCTGCGGATTGGCGTAGGGAACGGTCTTTCCATGAGCGATGGCCTGTTGGAAGGAGCATCAACCCTGCGCGCCAAATCCGAAGACGTCAGGGCTCCAACAGTTCCCGGGGCCGCTCCTTGGCTGCCGGGCGGGAGCGAGATGGGGCAGCGCATCCAAGTCCATGATTGGGCGGGCACTTCGCTCGGTGCTGTGCCGTTATGGCCCCAGAGCCTTCGTACCATCGCTGATCTCATGATCGGCTCCCGGCAGCCGGTTCTTGTGGTCTGGGGGGGCGATCTCACGCTGCTCTACAACGACAGCTTTGCCCCGATCCTCGGCTCGAAGCATCCGGATGCGCTCGGCAGGCCCTTTCGTGAGGTGCTGCCAGAGACTTGGGACCGGCAGCGCACAATCATGGAATCCGCTTTGTCCGGCGAGGCACAGGATGTCGCCCAGCGTACTGCCTCATCGGGTCGGCGGCTGGATTGGTCGATTGGAGGCTTCACGTTTTCATGGGTGCCCGTAAGGGACGAAGCAGGCAAGGTCGCGGGATTCTACTGCACCGGAAACGACATAGCCGGCCACGCTCCCATGGAGGAGTGGCTCAGGCAGGTGCAGGAGGCGGCACGGATCGGCAGCTTCGAGTTCGACCGCGCAACCGGCAAAGCCTTCGCCTCACCGGAGTACCTGGAGTTATACGGGCTGCCGAGTGATCGTTCCGGCGGCTTCTCATATGAGCAATGGGTTGGCCTCGTGCATCCCGACGACCGATCATGGGTCGAAGCCGAAACGCGGAGAGCGGTCACTGATCCTACCCGTCACCAACTCGAATACGATTTTCGCATCATCCGCGCCGACACCGGTGAGATGCGATGGCTCACAGCGCGCACCAAGCTGATCCGGGACAAGGATGGACACTTCATCCGCTCCCTCGGGGCTCAATGGGATATCACCGCCGAGAAAGATGCCGAGGCGGCTCTGCGTGACAGCCAGGAACGCTACCGCTCATTCATCACGCACAGTTCCGAGGGCATCTGGCTTCTGGAGTTCGTTCCGCCGCTCGATACGAGTTTGCCGTGGAGGAGCAGGTCGAACTGGCCTACCGCCACGGCCGCTTCGTGGACTGCAATGATGCCATGGCGCGCACGTACGGGCTCGAGCGAGCCGAGGACCTGATCGGCAAAACCCTCGATTTCCCGCTGCCATCATCTGACCCTGACGCAGGAGCCTACCTCGCGGGGATCATTTCCTTAGGCTACAGCGTCACTGGCGTGGAGTCCGTCGAGCAGGATACCGCCGGCAACTTCAAATATTTCGACAACAGCATGATTGCCGTCATCGAGGACAGGCAGCTGAAGCGGCTCTGGGAGATCCAACGCGACATCACTGATCGCAAAAGGGCTGAGGAGCAGCGCACGCTCCTGATCAATGAGCTGAATCACCGGGTGAAGAACACCCTGGCCACCGTGCAGTCGATTGCTTCTCAGAACTTGCGCAATGCTTCAACCATGCCCGAGGCCAAAAAGGCTTTCGAGGGCCGCCTGATGGCTCTGGCGCGCGCTCACGACGTCCTGACGACGGAGAACTGGGAAGGGGCTGAGCTCAGGAACATCGTCGCCCAGGCCGTGGCGCCCTACAGGTCATTCGGGGAAGATCGCCTGATGATGAAGGCCCCGAGGTTCGCCTGTCGCCACGGGTCGCCCTGGCCCTATCCATGGCGCTCCAAGAACTGACCACAAACGCCGTCAAGCATGGCGCCCTGTCGAATGCGACAGGAAGGGTCGGTATCGCCTGGGACGTCGCACGGGCGGAACCCGGCAGCCGGCTTCACCTGCGCTGGCAGGAGAGCGGCGGTCCGCCGGTTCAGCTGCCCACACGACAGGGCTTCGGCTCCCGGCTCATCGAACGTAGCCTCGCGCGCGAGCTCAATGGCGACGTCCAGATCACATTCCACCCTGACGGGGTCCTGTGCACTGTGGATGCTCCGCTCGCCTAGAGCATCGTGCGGACCCAGAGGGCCGCGTCAGCGAAAAGTGGACCCGGTTTTCCGCACGATGCTCTCAATCCAAGAAGAAAGCATCGGATCCGATCCCAAAAGTGCAAGTCCACTTTTGGGTCCGATGCTTTAGAGCATTTCCGTTGCGACCATGAGCCTGTGACCGGATTGGAACCATCAGCCGGAAAGACCTTTGACCAGCAAGTGGTTTACACAGGTGATCCGATGCTCAAGCTCCTTCGCAACCTTTTCGTCCTTCGTCAGGCCTGGAAGATGATCAAGCGCCGGCGCTAAGGCGTCGGCCGTCTACCCTTGTCTCCCGGGCCCCGGCGCGTAGGGGCTCCATCCGCTGATCTGCACGAACCCGTCGCGGACCGCGACCACCAACTGTTTGCGATGGCGATGGACGAGGGTGCCGGGCCGGTAACGGTGCGGCTCCTCCCAGCCCGTGGCTTCCCACACATAGACATAGCGGGAATCGATCTGGGCAAAGGCTTCGATGGATCCGAAGGCGCGGATGGTGCGCAGCACGTCCTGCACGCCGCCGTTCCAGGAGACGGTTCTCTGCGCCTGGGTGACACGGGACCAGTAGGTTCCCGGCCCCTGTGCCTTGGCATCGGTCCAGAGACGGGGCAGGTCTGAGGCGATCTCCGCCGCAAGCTCCTTTGCGGCCATCTGGCATTTGGACAGCAGGGTGTCGTGAGATTCCGTGCGACTTAATGCAAAACGCTTCTGGGCCACGATGGCGCCGGTGTCGAAGGCAGGCTCCAGCGCGTGGACCGTCATGCCCCACTCGGACAAGCCGTCGAGAATCGCCTGGAAGAGCGGGTAGGGCCCTCGGCCCAGGGGCAGCGGTGAGGGGTGGAAGTTGATGGCATAGGGGATATGCCGCTCCCAACCGGTGATCAGCCAGGGATAACCGGCCACCACCAGGGCCTCGCAGCCCATGGCCTTCAGACCGGCGAGATCGGCCGGGAGGATGCGCGACATCTGCACCGGCAAGCGCAACGAGCGGGCGCGGGACAGGGTGGCGTCGTTGAAGTCGTAGATGCTGTCGCACGGGCGGCTGAAAAGCTTGACGGGCTCCCAGCCTCTGGCGAGGAACGTCTCGAAAACATCTCCCAGAAAATCGATTCCCGCGAAGGCGAAGCGCATTCCCGGTGATCTCCTTTCTCGATGCTTCCGTTCCGGCTCTGGCCCGAGCACTCAACGCAAGATCGCGTGGATGTGCAAGCCCATATGCTTGCGGGAACTTCAAAGTGCACTCAAGATTTAGCCTTGAGCATAGGGCAGGAGACCGCCTGCGCTTACTGGTGGATTCCTGTCGCAAGGCTCGTTCGGGCTTGAGAAGGAGTTCGCATGGTATCCAAGGATTTCATTCGCCAGATGGAAGGCTACGGGCTGACGACCGCCAAGATCCTGTACCGCATGCCGGATCATCCGTCCTTCCTTCAGACCTACGTCTGGCAGGAATACGATCTGGCTCCCCGGTTTCCCGTGCTCATCGACTTTCTCGATTTCTGGAAGCGGGAGCTCGCCGGGCCGCTGCACTCGGTCACAGTCACTCATGCGCAACTGATCCGTCCCGCCGAGTTCCGGGCAATTGAGGGGGAGATCAACATTCATTGATACGCCTTGGCCCCAGACGTTAAGTCAGGTAGAGAGGCGCCCTGAGCTTCCCCGAACCTGTTAGGGCTCCTTGTTTTCCAACGCGCGCACTTCCCAGATCCTGCTCGCCCTCGCGTCTCAGCCGGGCGAGCGCCTCACCGTGCGCCAGATCATGGCCGTGCTCCAGGACAGGGCCTTTGCGCTGCTGATCGTCCTTCTGGGCCTGCCCAACTGCCTTCCCATGCCGCCGCCGATTCCCCTGGTCTGCGGCCTGTTGCTGGCCCTCGTCGCCGTTCAGATCGTTTTCGGGCGCGAGGCGCCCTGGCTTCCGCGTCAACTCCTTAACCGCTCCATGGCCCGTACGGACGTTGAGCGAGCCGTGGGACGGGCGGTCCCGGTGTTTCGCCGGCTCGAACGCATTTCCCGTCCTCGCATGATCTTCCTGGACACGCCGCTCGCCATGCGGCTCATGGGCGCGGTCATCCTGATCCTGTCGGTGGGGCTTCTTTTTGCGCCCCCATTCGTGGGGCAGATCCCGCTGGGCCTTGCCGTGTGCCTCGTCGGCCTGGGGCTCGTGGAGCGGGATGGCTTTGTGGTGGTGGGCGGGCTCCTGATCGGCTCCATCGGCCTGACCCTGAGCCTCGGCTTCGTCTACGCGATCTTCACCGGGATCGACACGCTGATCTGAATGGGCCTGCGGCCACCCGAAGAGCGGCCGCAGGATCGGAATCGTTTAGTCGTTATCCTCGTCGAATTCCGGAGCCGACTTGAGCTGATCGACAGGCATGTTCACAACGATCCGCATGTCGTCGCTGCTGCGGGTCGTGGTGGAACCAGTCGTCTGGCCGGAGCCCTGAACGGAGCCGGTGGTCGCCGCGTCCGCGGCATTCATCTGGACGGCGCTCAGGGGCAGGGCCACGGTCCGGTCGCCAAGGCCTTCGCTCACCTCGACGACCACGGCGACAACCTTGCCGCTGCGGTCGAGCACCAGATCTTCGATGTCGCCGATGTCCTTGTTGTCGGCGCCGACCACGTCCTCATCCATGATCTTGGACGCGAGCATCTGGCCAGCCTCGAGGCGCGTCATGAAATTGATGCCTGCCGGAGCAGCGGTGCCGGAGGAGGGCTGGGCGGGGGAGGACTGCGCCAAGGCGGCCGAGGCCAGAAGGGTGGAGCCGAGCAGGCTGGCTGTCAGAAGCTTCTTCATCATTATCTCCCATGAGCGTTATTCGTGGGGGTGTAACGCGGTCGGGAGGGGTTGGTTCTGCGGTCAAGCTCAGATCAGGCGCAGGCCCTTGAGGCTCGCGTGACCCTCGCGGCCCACGATGATGTGGTCGTGAACGGTGATCCCCAAGGGCTTCGCCACCTCGATGATCTCACGGGTCATCTTGACGTCGGCGGAGGACGGCGTGGGGTCACCTGAAGGGTGGTTGTGCACCAGGCTCAGGGCTGACGCGGAGAGCTCGAGGGCGCGCTTGACCACCTCGCGCGGGTAGACTGGCGTGTGGTCGACCGTGCCCGACTGCTGCACCTCGTCGGCAATGAGCGCATTGCGCTTATCGAGGAAGAGCAGGCGGAACTCTCCTTGTCCATGAACGCCATGGCGGTGCGGCAATAGTCGATGACCGAGGTCCAGGAGGACAGGACGGGGCGCTTCGCCACCTCGCCCTTGGCGAGCCGGCGGGCGGAGGCCTCAACGATCTTGATGTCCGTCACCACGCTCTCGCCGATCCCGTCCACATGGGGTAATCGCGGGAGCGAGTCGCCCCAAACCAGTCACGCTCATGGAAGGCGGTGGCTGTTCCCCGATAAGATGGAAGAACGGGCTCACGACCTGACGCCGGGCCCAAGCATCGCAT